>Ga0066372_10001202_pt1 | contig 10364 bp, 12 predicted proteins | sample Knorr_S15_td_250_FD_77011 | JGI IMG/M metagenome (GOLD analysis project Ga0066372, IMG submission 77011) | Marine microbial communities from Southern Atlantic Ocean transect - Knorr_S15_td_250_ad_251m_LV_A | ecosystem: Environmental > Aquatic > Marine > Oceanic | place: Southern Atlantic ocean... | reverse complement strand
GTTCAAAAAATAAAAAACCATATCGTAATTATAAAAAAAGAAATAATAATTAACATCTATTCAAATGGGTACTTTTTCAATTGAGGGCGGAATTAAGCTAAATGGAGAGATTCACCCACAAGGTGCAAAAAATGAAGCATTACAGGTAATTTGCGCTTCTTTACTTACGGATAAAGCAGTTATAATTGAAAATATTCCTGAGATAATTGATGTAATAAAGCTAATTGACCTTTTGTCATTTCTTGGAGTAAAGATTAATAAAATTGCAAATAACAAATACTCTTTTCAGGCAGATAAAATAAATGTTGATTATTTACAATCCAAATCTTTTAAATCTAAAGGAAGCAGTTTAAGAGGATCTATAATGATCCTTGGACCTCTATTAGCCCGTTTTGGCAAAGGTTATATTCCTAAGCCAGGAGGAGATAAGATTGGCAGGAGAAGATTAGATACTCATTTTTTAGGTTTAATTAAACTAGGTGCATCATTTAGATATAATAGAGAAGAACATTTTTATGGAGTTGAATCAAAAAAGCTTAAGGGTGCTTATATACTTTTAGATCAAGCTTCTGTAACTGGTACTGCAAATATTTTGATGGCAGCAACATTAGCTGAAGGTAAAACTAGGATATATAATGCAGCATGTGAACCTTATATTCAACAGTTATGTAAAATGTTAGTTAGAATGGGTGCTAATATTTCTGGTATTGGATCTAATTTATTAGTAGTAGAAGGTGTTAAGTCATTAGTTGGTTGTTCACATAAAGTTCTTCCTGATATGATTGAAATTGGTAGTTGGATTGGAATGGCTGCGATGACGAAAAGTAATATTACTATTAAGAATGTACATTGGGAAAACTTAGGTCAGATCCCAGGTGTTTTTAAGAAATTGGGAATTAAATTGGAAAAAAAAGGGGATGATATTTATATACCTGAACATAATGATGGCTATGAAATTCAAAATTATATTGATGGTTCAATTCTTACAATTTCTGATGCCCCTTGGCCAGGCTTTACACCAGATTTGTTAAGTGTAATTTTAGTTGTAGCAACTCAAGCAAGAGGAAGTGTATTGATACATCAAAAAATGTTTGAAAGTAGGCTGTTTTTTGTAGATAAATTAATTGATATGGGTGCAAAAATCATTCTATGCGATCCTCATAGAGCTAATGTAATTGGACATGATTTTAAATCTCAGTTAAAAGCTACTACAATGGTTTCTCCAGACATTAGAGCGGGAGTTTCACTATTAATCGCAGCACTATCCGCTAAAGGAACAAGTGTTATTCATAATATTGAACAAATTGATAGAGGTTATGAAAATATAGACCAAAGATTAAATAAGATAGGAGCAAAAATAAAAAGACTTTAGTTTGTTATAACAATTTTATTTTATAATAAATAATTCTTTTAATTTTTCTTCTCTGTATTTGAAAATTCCAAAATTAACTTTTTTGTATAAATTTGATTAACTAAAAAAAATATTATGAAAAAATTATTTATTATTCTTTTGTTTGCTCCTTTTTTTTCTTTAGCCCAAATTGAAACTCCTCAACCTAGTCCTTTTTCAACATTAGTTCAAAGAGTTGGACTTGTTGATATTAAAATTGAGTATTCGAGACCATCAACTCGAGGAAGACAAATTTTTGGAAATTTGGTTCCATATAATGAAGTTTGGAGAACAGGCGCAAACAAAAACACTACTATTGAATTTAGTGATAAGGTAATGATAGGAGAAGTAGAAGTTCCCAAAGGGAAATATGCTATTTACACAATCCCAGGATATGATTCATGGGAACTTATTTTATATAAAAAGAATGATAATTGGGGATTGCCCAAAAATTGGGATAAAAATGAGATTATAGTAAAAACATCGGCAGCTTCTTATGAATTGCCTTTTTCTGTTGAATCTTTTTCTATGCAAATAAATAATTTAAGTAATAATGGAGCTACTCTAGATTTTATTTGGGAATCAACTGTTTCTTCTTTTATAATAAATACCCTAACTAGAGATAAAACTATATCCTCTATTAAAAAATTTTTAGATAAGAATCCAAACTCTCAAAATTATTATAAAGCAGCAGTTTTTTATTTAGAAGAAAATATAAATATGAATTTGGCTAAGCGTTGGATTGATAAATCCTTTGAACTTAGAAAAGATGCTCCATATTGGATGTTGAATCAAAAAGCTCTGATTTATTTAGCTGTTGGTGACAAAAAAGGTGCTTTAAAAATTGCAAATAAAGGACTTGCTTTAGCTAAAGAGACGAAACTTAAAGATTCTGTTAAATCATTAAGTGATACCATAGAATACATACTAAATAATTAATTATTTTTTGAATTTAAATGATTAAAAAAATATGAAAATATTGTAGTTAATAAAGCTCCAATAAGGTTTAACCACAAGTAACCGATATCTGTAAAACCGTATATTATAAATATGAGTCCTTGGGATATACAAGCTGCCCAGAAAACGTCGTTTCCTTTTATTTTTTTAATGAAGAAAGCTATTAAAAAAATACCTAAAATTGTCCCGTAAAATATAGATCCTATAATATTTACTAATTGTATAAGGTTTTCAAATAATGTTCCAAAACTTGCAAAAATTATAGCAATTACTCCCCAAATCAATGTAAACCATTTTGATGCGTTAACATAGTGTTTTTTTGATTTAGGCTCAATATGATTCCTTTTATATAAGTCAATAACAGTTGTAGCAGAAAGTGCGTTAAGCTCTGATGCAGTGGAAGACATTGCAGCGCTTAGTATTACAGCTAATAATAAACCTATAATTCCTTTTGGTAAGTAATTTAATATGAAATATATAAACACATAGTCTTTATCGTTTGTTTCTATTCTTGCATTACTTTGATTAAGTATTTCTTTTATATCACTTCTTTGTTCTATTTCTTTCTTTTGAAGATTTAGAATTTGATTTTCAATTTTTACTGTTGATTTTTTTTGATTTTTTCTTTTAACAAAATCAATTTGAAGTTTTCTTTTGTTATTCTTTAATTGACTGTAGTTTTCATTCAATTCGTTAAAATCATCTGTTTCATATTTTTTTAAATATTCGATGGCTTGTGGATTAAAATGAATTGGAGCGTTGTTAAATTCAAAAAAAACAAATACCATAACTCCTACAAAGAGGATAAAAAATTGCATAGGAATTTTAAAAACAGCATTAAATAATAATCCTAGTTGACTTTCTTTTATGGATTTCCCTGATAAATATCTTTGAACTTGACTTTGATCTGTTCCAAAATAAGATAATGCTAAAAATAATCCGCCAGTAATTCCACTCCAAAACGTATATCTTTCATTTAAGTCAAAAGAAAAGTCTAAAACTTTCATTTTTCCTCCTAAACCAGCTATGTCTAAAGCATTTGAAAAATTAATATTTTGAGGAAGAGAGTTTAATATTATAAAAAAAGCTATAAACATACCACTCATAATCACAAACATTTGTTGTTTTTGAGTTATACTTACAGCTTTAGTACCTCCACTAACGGTATAAATTATTACTAATACTCCTATAGCAATATTTAAAAGTTTTAAATCCCAACCTAAAACAGAAGATAATATTATTGCAGGAGCATAAATAGTTATTCCTGCAGCAAGTCCTCTTTGCACTAAAAATAATATAGCAGCTAATGTTCTAGTTTTGAGATCAAATCTTTGTTCCAAAAATTCATATGCTGTATAAACTTTTAGTCTATGGTATATTGGTATAAAAACCATGCAAATTATAATCATTGCAAGAGGAATTCCAAAATAAAACTGTACGAAAGTCATTCCATCATTGAAGGCTTGACCAGGTGTTGAAAGAAAGGTTATAGCACTAGCCTGAGTAGCCATAACTGATAGACCTATTGTCCACCAATTAGATGAATTACCACCCTTAAAATAATCATTTAAATTTTTATTATTTCTAGTTTTAATTACTCCATAGCTTACTATAAAGACTAGGGTGCTAATTAATATTAACCAATCGATTCCTTCCATATTTTATGAAAATAGATTAGTTATAATATTAAAAAATATGATATATGAAATATTTATTAAAATTATGATGGTATATGATTTATCCCACTTAAACATATTATTGTACTTTATAATTCTTAAAAATATAGATTATAAATTCATTTTTTCAATAGTATCACAAAACAAGCTCGTAGGAAATCCTAAAACATTATTATAACATCCTTCAATTTTGTAAACTCCGATATGACTTATTAAATCTTGGATTCCATAACTTCCTGCTCTATCTAAAACATCGAATTTATTCACATAGTAATTTATATCCTCATTTTTTAAAATATTGAAATAAACTTTAGTTTCTTGATTAACTATTTTTTGTTGATCTTTTAATGAAATACAAATTGAAGTAAATACTTGATGCATGGATCCACTTAATAGACTTAACATTTCTTTTGCCTCAACTATATTTTTTGGTTTTTCAATTGCTTTATTTTTAAACCAGACTATAGTGTCAGATGTTATTAGTAATTCATTTTCTTTTAAACAATTTAAAAATGGAAAAGACTTTTTTTTTGAAAGAAAATCAGTTATTTCAGATTTATTAAGACTTTTCGGATAGCTTTCTTCAATTTTTTGCGAGACTATTTGGAAATTGATTTCTAATTCTTTTAGAAGTTCATGCCTTCTTTTTGAAGAAGAAGCAAGTAAAACTTTATAGTTTTTCAAATATTTTGAAATCATAAAATTTAAATATTCTTACTAGAATCTTTTAATTCCCAATTATTTTGAACTTTTAACGTTTGTTCAATGATATCTCTAACACATCCTTCTCCTCCTTTTTTTGGTGAAACATAATCAGAAATATTTCTTACTTCTGGAATAGCATCAAAAGGACATGTTTTTAAACCAATATATAACATAGGATTAATATCAGGTATATCATCACCCATATATACAGTTTCTTCACTTGATAGGTTATTGGATTTTAGATATTCTTTGAGATCTTTTAGTTTATCATTAGATCCTAGCAAAATATTTTTTACTCCAAGCTTTTTTAATCTTATTCTAATTCCTTCATTATTTGCACCCGAAATTATAGCAATATTATATTGATTTTCTATTGCATGTTTTACAGCAATCCCATCTTTTGTATTAAAAGTTCTAGATTCATTTCCAGAAGAATCAATCATTATCAATCCATTTGTTAAGACACCATCAATATCAAATACAAAATTTTTAATGATATGGAGTTTTTCTTTATAATTCATTTTTTAATTTTTTTATTTCTTTTGTTAGCTTATCATATATTTCAAAATACTTTGTTTCTTTTAATAAATTTAAGTGTTTTTGAATTGTTATTTGATCATTTCTTATTGCAGGTCCAGTTTGAGCATCTAATGGAGACAAATGATTTAATTTATTTGCAGTTTCATTAATTAATGGATTTAAAATATTAGAATCTATATTATTTGACTCTAAAATTTCTTCAGCAAGTATGTTCATATAATTCGAAAAATTATTTGTGAAAACAGCAGAAATATGAATTAATGTTCTTTGATCACTATTAAAGTCTATTACTTTTTTAGATAAAATTGAACAAATGGTTCTTAGTTTATCTAATACTATTTTAGAATTTGCTTCAATTATTAGGGGAATATTACTAAACAGAATTTTTTTATTCTTACTAAATGTTTGTAATGGGTAAATCACCCCATGATTTTTATGTTTTAACAAAACGTTCATATTAGTTGAACCAGAAGTATGCACTACAATACTATTATTATTAATATTTAATTGATCACTTATCTTTGAAATAGCATTATCGCTTAAACATAATATATATAAATCAGCTTTTTTTATTTTTTTTAAATTATTACAGTAAGAAATACTCTTAATTAAATATTTTGGAGGACTTTTTTTTCTTCCAAAGACCTCAATTAATTTAAGATTTTTAGATTCTACAATTGCTTTACAAAGATGATATGAAACATTACCTGTTCCAATCACAACTATTTCTAACATATTTCAAAAATACAAATAAACTATAATGATGCAGGACTAGATTTTTTTATTAGGTTTGCAAAAAAAAAATGAGTAATAGAACTTTTACAATGATTAAGCCTGATGCAGTTGAGAATGGTCACATTGGGTCAATATTAAAACAAATTAATTTAGCTGGTTTTAAAATTGTTGCGATGAAATACACTAAACTTAGTTTAGAAAAAGCACAAAAATTTTATAAAATACATAAGGAAAAACCTTTTTTTGATGAATTAGTTGCATTTATGAGTAGAAGTCCAATTGTTGTTGCTATTTTAGAAAAAGATAATGCTGTTGAAGATTTTAGAGAATTGATTGGTTCAACTAACCCTGCGGAAGCAAAAAAAGGAACAATTAGAAATTTATATGCAACATCTATGGGTGAAAATGCTGTACATGGTTCTGATAGCGATGAAAATGCTTTAATTGAAGGATCTTTCCATTTTGATTCTAGTGAAATCTTATCTTAAAACAATTTTATTAATAATAGTTTCTCCAATCTCATTATTTAATAAATCAATTATTTTTTGTTTCCCATAGCTTAGTTCTTGTCTTAAAACAGATGAAGAGAGATTAACATAAAGAGTTTTATTTTTTAAGTTTAATTCAGTTGTATAAGAATTTATATTAGAGCCCATGGTTTTCTCCCAAAGGCCTTGAATTTTAACATTATTTAATCCTCCACTTAAAGAATTAGTATCTATAAAATTATCTATAATTAATTTTATGTTTTTTGCATCAAAGTTTCTTTTCATAATTCAAACATTTTATAAGAGGAATTCATTTCTTTAATAATAGTTTCTGTTCGATTATAATCAGTATCTGAAATAAATAATTGTCCAAACTCATCATCATTAACTAATTTAATTAATTCTTTAACTCTTTTGTTATCTAATTTATCAAAAATATCATCTAATAATAAAATTGGAGATGAATTAGATTCAATTTTTAAATAATCGAATTGAGCAAGTTTAAGTGCTATTAAAAAAGATTTTTGTTGACCTTGACTTCCATATTTTTTTATTGGGAAGTTGTCAATTTCAAAAATCAAATCATCTTTGTGAATTCCACAACTTGTATATTGAACAATTCTATCTTTTTCTATACTATTTTTTAATAAATAATCTAATGATTCATGATTCAGTTGACTATCATAAGAAATATTAACTTTTTCTTTGTTTTTAGATATAGAGTTGTATCTCTTAATAAAAACCGGAACAAAGTTTTTGAAAAAATTAATCCTTGTTTTGTAAATCGGTATACTAAGTTCGGATAATTGATCATTATAAACATTTAAAATATTAATATCAAAGTTGCTATTTTTTTTAAAATATTTTAAAAGAGCGTTTCTTTGAAACAAAATTTTTTGATAACTAATTATATGGCTTAAATATGCTTTGTTGTTTTGAGAAATGACATTATCAATAAACTTTCTTCTATTAGAACTGCCCTCTTGTATTAAATCTCTATCATATGGAGAAATCATGACAACTGGAATTAATCCTATATGATCTGAAAATTTTTTATAAATTTTTCCATTTCTCTTGAATGTCTTTCTTTGCCCTTTTTTTAAACTACTAATAATTTTTTCGGATTTATCTCCTTTATTAAAATTACCCTCTATTACCATAAATTCAGCTTTATGGTTAATAGATTGAGAAGTAGTAGAATTAAAATAACTCTTAGTCATAGCTAAATGATATATCGAGTCTAATACATTTGTTTTCCCAACACCATTATCTCCGACAAGGCAGTTAATCTTATCATCAAAAACAAATGATTTAGAATCAATATTTTTATAATTGACCAAGGAAAGTTTGTTTAGGATTAAAGAATTCATTTTAAAATTTATAAGATATAATTAGGAACTTCATTGCAAATTATATAAAATAATTAGTTTTTTCTCCTAAATCATTGGAATAAAATTTTATTTTTACGCAATTATTAAATTTCAATATGGCAACCTATAAGAAAAAAGGGTTTAAATCAAGGTCAAAAAATTTTGATTCATCAGTAAAGGATAGTACAACTGCAGAAGTTTTTGAAACATTAGATGTCGGTGCCTCTAGAACTGAAATGATAGTCTCAAAGTACCAAAACTATATAATTGGAATTGTAGGGCTATGTGTTATTATAGTTTTAGGGTATTTGGGATATGAAAATTTCATTCTTCAACCAAAATCTGATGAAGCCAACAATGAACTTTTTACAGCTCAAAACTATTTTAATCAAGCACTAAATGAATCTGAAAATAAGGATTCTTTATTTTTATTATCACTAAATGGAGGGGAGGGTAAATATGGTTTTTTAGATATAATTAATAATTATAGTGGAACCGATGCTTCTAATCTTTCATATTACAGTGCAGGAATGGCATATTTTAATTTAAATGATTTTGAAAAATCCATTGATTACTTGAAAAATTTTGAAAGTGATGATGAAATATTAAATGCTTTAGCAATGGGAGTGATTGGTGATTCATTTGCTGAGCTAAATCAGTTGAATGATGCTTTAGATTCATACAAATTAGCTGCAAATTCAAGTTCAAACAAATTTTCATCCCCTAAATTTTTATTAAAAGCAGGTAATATTGCAACATTATTAGGAAAAAAATCCGAGGCTTTGAATTATTATCAAAAAATTAAAGATGATTTTCCAAAATCTCCAGAATCTATGCTAATAGATATTCAAATAGGAAAAAATTCTTCAAGAAATTAAAATGTCAACAGCATCTTTTAAAATTGACATAAATAAAATTCCTGATGCATCTAATATAAAATTTGGAATAGTTGTTTCTAATTGGAATAGTGACATTACTAATAATTTACTAAAAGGAAGCTTAGATCTTTTAAAATCTAAAAATGTCTCTAGCAGTAACATTAAAGTTATTAATGTTCCGGGAAGTTTTGAACTTGTTTATGGATGCAAAAAAATGCAAGATAAGAATGTAGATGTTGTTATTGCAATTGGAAGTATAATTAGAGGTGAAACTAAACATTTTGATTTTATTTGTAATGCTACTTCAATTGGGATAAAGGATTTAAACATTTCAGGAAATTGTCCTATAATTTTTTGTGTTTTAACTGACGATACTATGCAACAAGCTATTGATAGAAGTGGAGGAAAATATGGTAATAAAGGAACTGAGGCAGCTATTGCAGCTATAAAAATGGCTCTTATTTAAAATACTTTTATTTACCATAACTTAAATAAAGATTTAAACTAGTAGTGCGCACGAGAGGATTTGAACCTCCACGAGATATTAATCTCACTAGGCCCTCAACCTAGCGCGTCTACCAATTCCGCCACGTGCGCAAAAATTAAGTAGTGACCTGGCTGGGTCTCGAACCCAGGACCCTCTCCTTAAAAGGGAGATGCTCTACCAACTGAGCTACCAGGTCTTAGTGATTTGGCTGGGTCTCGAACCCAGGACCCTCTCCTTAAAAGGGAGATGCTCTACCAGCTGAGCTACCAAATCTTAATAAGAATTGAATGGCTGCAAATATAGGTTCAATAAATTTATTAATCAAAGAGAATTTCTTATAAATTTGTCAAAAATAGATCTTTAAATTTGAAAACTTCTAAACTTATAATAGACTCGAATATTATTATACTTGGATACATGGGATGTGGAAAATCTTTAATATCTAAATCTTTAGCAAATACTTTAAATTTAAAATGTATTGACCTTGATTTTATAATAGAAGTTAGAGAGAAAATGAAAATTTCAGAAATTTTTCAAAGAAAAGGTGAATTAGAATTTAGAAGAATTGAAAAAGAAATTTTATTAGATGTTTTAAAATCGTCGGAAAAAGCTGTTATTTCCCTTGGTGGAGGAACACCATGTTATTTTGAGAATATGAATGTTATAAATTCAAATTCTAAATACGTTTTTTATATAAAAAATTCTAATAGAGCATTATCTGAAAGGCTTTTTAAAGAAAGAAAGAATAGACCTGTTATATCTAAAATAGAATCTTTAAATCATATGATGGAATTCGTTTCTAAACATATTTTTGAAAGAATGCATTTTTATAATATGGCAAAATATAAGATAAATGTTGAAAACAAAAAGATAGAAGAAATTACAAATGAAATTATTGAAATACTTAATCGATAATTGCATAAGATTTGTTTTTATCAAAAACTACATTTACATTTTCTTCAATTGAAGTTGATAGAGAAATTCCTTTGAAATCAATTTTTATTGGAAATTTTTTATGGTTTCTGTCAATTAAAACAGCAGTATTGAAATTTGATAAAGGAATATCTAATAAATATTTAACACCATAAACAAGAGTTTTTCCAGAATTTAAAACATCATCAATTAATACAATAGATTT
>Ga0066372_10001198_pt1 | contig 10395 bp, 11 predicted proteins | sample Knorr_S15_td_250_FD_77011 | JGI IMG/M metagenome (GOLD analysis project Ga0066372, IMG submission 77011) | Marine microbial communities from Southern Atlantic Ocean transect - Knorr_S15_td_250_ad_251m_LV_A | ecosystem: Environmental > Aquatic > Marine > Oceanic | place: Southern Atlantic ocean... | reverse complement strand
TGGAGCACGCCGAGGTCGGCCGTGCGAACATGGAGAGGCTGGCAGAGGACCTGCCTGAGTTCCCAGACTGGCACCTCATAGACGCTGACATGAGCAATATCGGACAGTCTGTCTCAGAAATCTGCGGCACGCTAGACGCAGCCATCATCGATATAGCTGAGCCGTGGTGTGTGCTGCCGGCCATCGAGCCACTTCTAAGGGCCGGGGGCAGATTGGCATGCTACTGTCCGACTACCTCCCAGCTCGAGAAATCCTGGGAGTCCGCACAGGGGCAGGGGCTGGTGATCGAGTGGGCCGGCGAAATGATTGAGCGCAAATGGGTGAAGGCTAGCAAGGGAGGGGTCAGGCCAGGCAACCAGCCTATGGGGCACACCGCCTTCCTGCTGATTGCCGCAAAGATTGCTCCTCACGAGGATAAGTGAGGACCGTTCATAACCCGAATGCAGTATCGCGCACCATGCGAGACAGCAGTGCATGGAAGGCTACAGCCTATCGCTCCCACACCATCGGCCAAGTAGTGGCCAACGGGGCGGACATGGTCGGCTCGGAGATCACCGTAGCCGGATATGCAGAGACCGTGCGCGGACGGGGGGCGATATGCTTCCTGATGCTGCGGGACGGGACTGGTAGAATCCAGGCATTTCTCAAGAAGGATAACATGGAAGAGTTGTTGTTCGATGCAATCCAGTCGGCAACACGCGAGTCAGCGATTCAGGTGACTGGTACTGTGGCCCAGAAGCGTCCGCCAAAGGCCGCAGAGGGAGAGCCCGTGCCCCCTCCCGAGTACGAGGTTAATGTTGCTGATGCACAGATTCTTGCCGGTGCGGACGCCCCCCTCCCAGTGGGCGTCACAGACGAAGTCCAAGTCGGTCTGGACATCAGGCTTGACAATCGCCATCTTGACCTGCGCAGAGCGCATGTTAATGCGATGTTTCAACTGCGTGGCAAGGTACTGCAGTATGGAAGAGAACACCTGATATCAGAGGGATTCCAAGAGATAAACACGCCCAAAATAATCGCCGCCGCCGCGGAAGGTGGAACCAATCTTTTCCCGATGAAGTACTTCGATACCGACGCCTACCTTTCTCAGAGTCCACAACTGTACAAACAGTTAGCGATCTTGGGGGGTTTAGAGAGAGTGTTCGAGATTGGCCCGGCCTTCCGTGCTGAGAAGCACGACACATACCGTCACCTCAACGAATTCGTGTCCTTCGATATCGAAGGTGCGTGGATGGACGACGAAGATGTCATGGGTGTTCAGGAAAGAATGATTCATCACATCTGGAGTCAGATTGTGGAGAACGACCTGCCCCTGATAGGCGTAGTAAATCAGTATCGTACCTCGCAGGGCCAGGACCCTGTGGCCATCGAGGTTCCGAGCATTCCCTTCCTCCGTATCCCGTACTGCGATGCCATCGAGATTGTCAAGGCTGGCGGAGGTGAGATTGAGTGGGGAGATGACATCGAGAGTCATCACTGCGACATCATCGCATCCCAGCACCCTGGTTTCCACTTCATCCCGCGATGGCCGATGTCGATGAAGCCTTTCTACATCCACCACAAAGAGGAGGAGAGAGGTTCCTCAGGTGGGCAGCTGAGCCGTGGATTCGACCTCAACTACGGACGGGATGAGATGACCAGCGGTGGCCAGCGCGAGCACCGAGTCGATGTGCTCGAGCAGAACCTCAGGGACATGGGGCTCGACCCAGCAGACTTTACTTTCTACACTGATGGTTTTCGCTACGGCGCACCACCGCACGCCGGGTGGGGTCTCGGGGGCGGGCGCTTCCTGATGGTACTAACCGGATCCGGTAACGTCCGCGAGGTCGTGCTATTCCCCCGTGACAGGGGTCGCGTAACCCCTTGAGCTGTTGTTCTCGCACTTCGGATATGTTTTGCCTCGCATCCGCTGGGGGGTTTGGCTAGATACGGGCTTGTTAGCCTCATTCGTTCTAGACTCAGAAGTCGCTGTCTCTAACGGTCTTTCGACCGTTTGCGACGGCTCTAGCAACAGCCCCTGCAACTGCGGCGTCTGCGACGGCGTTCATAGCGCCCATCGCGTCTCCACCAGTGTTGCATCCGGCTTCCTTGAACGCACCCTTGACCCTGCTGGCGACGACCATGCCCGAACTCGAGCTGCCGCCGCCGATGTCGTGAGATCGGATGGTCTTGCGGCCATTCGCCTTGCAGCGAGCTACCGCCGCGGCCACTGCTGACCCGACGCATCCGTCTAGGGCACCGCCCGCGCTGGATGCAGTGTTGCATCCTCCTGACTTTATTGCTTCCTTCATCTTGCTGTTATACACCATTGACATAGCGAGCCTGCGAACAAAAACCCCATATTGAACATTGGGGCGGAATGATGCATTTTCGGTATTGTGAGATGACCGAAAATTACGGGTATCAAAGTCCCCTCTGGTGAGTGGGCACATGGCTAAGCCGAGATTCGCGTACCTGCTCTTGAAAGAACACCCATACGGCCGCGAGATGCTGCGTCAGATACTCTCAGAGGGCTTTGTACCCGAGGTCATAATAGAGGAGGATTCGGATATTGGCGACGAGGAGCGGGAGAAGTTCTTGAATCGCATAGAGGGGAATCCAATTGCTCCTTCTATTACCGAGCAGGCAGCAGAGCACGGAATTCCCATAGTGACAGTCCCGATTCACAATTCCCCAGAGGTGATGCCCCATCTTGAGAGTAGAGAGCTAGACCTGATAGTCTTCGGGGGCACCCGTATTATCCGAGGAGAGATTCTCGATCATCCCAAGGACGGTGTAATCAACTCACACCCCGGACTGCTGCCCGACTGTAGAGGGTCGGCCTCGCCGGCATGGTCGGTCTACTACGACATTCAGATAGGTTCCTCGACTCATTTCTGCGACAACGGCGTCGACACGGGAGATCTACTCTGCCGTCGAGAAGTGCCCGTAAGAAGGGGTATGACCTACGAGAATCTCTGCTATGAGACCCTAGTGCTGGCTGGGGTCTTGATGAAGGAGGCATTGATGGGCTATGACGAAGGGCGGTGGGACGAGATGCGGTGGCGACAAGGCGAAAGCGAGCACCCCACCTTCCGAAACGCGCCGGAAGAGGTGCTCAAGGTGGTCTATCAGAAGCTACGTGATCAGACGTACGCTCATTACATGGATTAGGTGAGAACATGAACGAAGAACTGCTCAATGATGGATTTCCATTTGCCGAAGGCGTCTTGGACGGGAAGACGGCTCTGGTTTGCGGTGCCTCAAAGGGTATTGGGCGCGCATGTGCCCTGATGCTCGCCCGCGCGGGAGCCCGGGTGATTGCTTGCGCTCGCTCCGCGGCCAATCTAGACTCACTGGTGAATGAGATGCATGGAGACGGGCATGAGGGAGTTTTACTTGATCTTGAGGATCTTGGGGCAGTGCGCGACGCAATCTCAGGCATCGGCACCATTCACATTCTGTTGAATAACTCGGGTGGTCCACCCGGCGGACCACTTCTTGAGAACACACTCGAAGAGTTCGAAGGGCCGTTCCGCCGCCACCTTCACGCCGCACACACCATCACGCAGGCCCTCGTGCCCGGCATGGAAGAAGCAGGTACTGGACGCATTGTGAACATCATCTCGACGTCGGTTCGCGAGCCAATTGACAACATTGGCCTGTCCAACACCTTGCGAGGGGCGATGGCTTCCTGGGCCAAGTCACTCTCCCGCGAGCTTCCAGCTTGCGTGACAATAAACAACATCATGCCCGGATTTACAGACACCGACAGGCTCGGTTCCCTTGCCACCTCTATCTCCGAACGCACGGGCAAGCCCGTCGAGGACGTGCGTGATGAGTGGATGAGCGGAGTCCCTATCCAGCGCCTGATTAACCCTCTCGAAACCGCGATCGCTGTCACTTGGCTTTGCCTACCTAGCAGCAGCGCAGTACGCGGCATCAGCCTCGCGGTCGACGGCGGTAGGATGCGCTCGATCTGAGGGGTTAGATGGAGTTCGACATCTTCTTCTCAATCTCCCAGACACCGGACACCTCCGGCCAAACACCGTCCGAGAGCGAGATGTTCTCCAACTTCTTTGAGCAGGTAGAGTTGGCCGACGAACTCGGCTTTGGAGTGGGCTGGGTTGCACAGGCTCACCTATCGACCGAGGTGCAGAAGCGGAACAGCAGACCAGTCGTTCCGCACTACCCTGGCGAGGTCGGACTGTGTACTGACTTCTTCCAAGTGGCTGGGGAGATGTTCACTAGGACACACAGGATGGACGTGGGAAGTGCTGTGATGTCCATACTAGCATCGGGTGGGCCAATCGCCCAAGCAGAGAGAATCGGGGCGTTCCTAGCTCTCCACGGGATGGACCCAAGTGAGAATCGGAGACTGCACATCGGATTTTCCGCAGGCCGCTTTGAATTTATGGCTCGGCCCTACGGCATAGTTCCGCGCGACGCGCTCGAGGAGGCTGCTTGGCCTGCCCTCCGCGGCCAAATCTTCGCCGAGGCCTCTGAAATCTTCCTGCGCCTGCTAAATGGGGAGGTGGTTTCCAGTGACGATATCAACCCGACGATTCTGACACGGGCCAATTTCCGCTCAGACGAGGACTGGGGCGGTGTTCAGAAAGCAGCTGTATCAGTGCGGGGGCTCGGCTCGGCTCCGGATTCAATCGAGATAGCAAGGCGCTACGAGTTCGAGGAAATCAAGACCATTCCGCAGGAGTGGCGCAGGGAGCTGCTCAACCTTGTGCTCGGCAGCCACGATCAAAACCTACAGATTGATGTGAACAAACTCAGGCCTGTGCAGGTGTTCAACCTCAGTATCACTCCACCTCACATCATAGAGGAGACGCATGAGAGATTCAGGCAGCACTACCACTCCGATGGCGGGGCATGGGAGCGCAGTATGATGCCCCGAACCGTGATGGTGTTTGTCAACGACGAGGAAGGGCTCACCTCGGACGAGCAAAACGCTGCGGCTATGGAAGAAGCTAGGGCTGCTCTTTCGACATATTGGAGCGCTTTGGAGGGTACCATAGATCCGGACAAGATTGAACGGGCAACGAATAACGCGGTGATTGGCAACGTCGATAGGGTCAGCGAGCAGATACTCGGAAGATTCCATTCCGACGACCGTCTGATGTGCTGGTTCGACTTCTTCAACCACGATAGCGAGCGAGTCCAGAGGAATATGACGGCATTCATGACTAAGGTCGCGCCACGAGTCAACGGGGGAACCTGATATGGGCGAAGGCGGTAGTGGTAGACGATCCAGTGTGGCCCCGGGCAGACCGGGTTCCGCAATCTACCCCACCAACCCGCTCGGCGAGCAGCATGAGGGCATCGCTACGGGTCGCGACGTGGAGTGGGAGCCGTTGGTGGATTTCCGCCGAATGGACGTCTCCGAGAACACCATTCACGGTGCTATCGCGTGGGCACACGGCACAGAGATTGTGCACTCATTCGGTGGCAACGTTCTGGTTTACGGACGTTCGATGATGAAGCCACTGATGATGAAGACGTTTCGAGAAGCTCTCGCTGATGAGGGTCTGAGCAGTGAGCAGTTGGCCATCTCCTGCTCCTCACACAACGGTGACACTGAGCACGTCGCTGCCGCTCAGTCGCTACTTTCGGAATCTGAGTGGGGCCTGATGCAGTGCCCGCTCGACGTCCCTCTCATCCAGTTCGGCCGTCAAGTGAGGAGGCCACGCCGCTGGTTCCACACCTGCTCGGGAGAGCACGCGGCCATGCTGAAGGCGCTTCGTCGTATGGGCATTAATCGAGCCGGATACACTCTGCCTAGCTCCCCTTGGTTCCCGATGTACCTAGACGTGCTTCGAAGGATGATGGGCAATCCCGATTGGAGTCCTCAGAGGGTAGCCAAGGACGGATGCGGGCTGCCCACAGTGTCCAATACCGTCGATGAGTTGGCAGTCTTGTTCGCCGGTTTGGTGAAAGAGAAAGATGAGGATTGGATATGGGGGGCGATGAACGGGCACCCGGATTTGATTGGAGGTTTCAACCGCTTGGATTCCACCTGTTTGAAGGCCGGAGAGGGGAGGTTAATCGCTAAGGAGGGCGCTGATGGTCTGCTTGGCCTGTCGATAGTTCATCCAGACTGGCCGAACGGGCTAGGAATAGTTGTCAAGATAGCGCATGGCTGGAACAGTCAAGCCACTTGGTATGTAGCTCGCGCGGTGCTTGGCGTGTTGGGCATCAGCCTGCGCAATCCGTATCCGCTGTATCGGCAGAAGGCATTCATTGTGCCGAGAATAGTGCCGCCTCAGTACCTCGAGGATCTTGAGAGAATAGTCACATGGGACGAGTGGGATCCAGACCGTGATAGGTTTACTCTGAACTGGAAAGAGTACACTGCGGGGATGACCCGTCCCGACCCATTTGCGAATGAAGGCTCGGGGGATTCCTGAATGGGAGACCTTCGTAACTACATCGGAGGAGGTTTTGTCGGCCACTCGGGCGGGCAGTGGCTCGACAACTATGAGCCGGCCACAGGATCCCATATCTGCCGAGTACCACTGTCCAATACTTCTGACGTGGATGCCGCAGTCGCTGCAGCTCGATCTGCTCAGCCATCCTGGGGCGCTCTGAACCACTCCGAGAGGGCTGGATGGCTAGACCTCATTGCGGACTCACTAGAGGAACGTTACGAGGAGGTAGCGGCGCTAGAGAGCCGTGACACTGGCAAGCCGATTTCTCTGGCTCGCGCCGTAGATGCGCATCGATCCGTGTCCAACTTCCGGTTCTTCGCAGGAATGCTGCGGGAGCACGAGCAGGAGATTTTCGAGATGACGGACGCAACCAACTACGTCATCCACAAGCCTGTTGGCGTGGGTGCGCTGATTACTCCTTGGAATTTGCCACTCTACCTACTCTCTTGGAAGGTTGCACCGGCCATAGGGATGGGGAATGCAGTGATCTGTAAACCCAGCGAGCTCACCCCAATGACTGCAGACCTGCTGATGCAGGTCATCGACGAGGTGAGTCTTCCCGCCGGAGTAGTCAATCTGGTGCACGGTGATGGGGTAGGATCTGGGGCTCCACTAGTAGCCCACTCGGACGTTGATTTGGTCTCGTTCACCGGTGGGACCACTACAGGGGAGAAGGTCGCGGCGTCGGCCGCTCCCTCTTTCAAGAAACTCAGCCTTGAACTCGGTGGAAAGAATGCGAGCGTAGTGTTCGCGGACTGTGACATGGAATCAACTGTTGCGGGAGTTGTGCGAGCAGGTTTCCTGAACCAAGGCCAAATCTGCCTATGTGGCTCTAGGATTTTGGTTGAGTACTCAATCTACGAAGATTTTCGCGACCGTCTTGTCGATGCCGTCGAGGCAATGAGAGTGGGCGATCCGTCAGACGAGGCCACCGATCTAGGGGCGTTGATTACCAGACAGCACCTCGAGAAGGTCCAAGGTTACGTCGAGCTGGCGAAGCAGGAGGGAGGTACCCTACTGACTGGTGGCACGCCGTGCATGCCCAAAGGCTTCGAGAAGGGCAACTGGATGGCCCCCACTATCATAGAGGGTCTGAGTCCGGACTCGCGCTGCTCGACAGAGGAGATTTTCGGTCCTGTGGTCACACTCCACCCGTTCAGAAACGAGGACGAAGCGGTGGTAATCGCCAACAACACTCGCTACGGACTGGCAGGGAGCGTTTGGACCGATGACCTCGAGAAGGGCAAGCGAATCTCCGAGTCCATCGAGACGGGGATGGTGTGGGTCAACACATGGCTGCACCGGGACCTTCGAGTTCCCTTCGGCGGAGTCAAGGACAGCGGTGTCGGCCGCGAGGGCGGGAAGTGGAGTCTGGGCTTCTTCTCGGAGGCCATGAACGTCTGCGTCAAACACGATTGACTCAGCAAGAGTGAAGGTCCTCTCTTTACGGATTCGAGAGGATGTCACCCGCGGGGATAGTCGGACTTGGTGCTTACGTCCCTCCGAAGGTGATGACCAATGACGACTGGGCAGCGATTGTAGAAACGAGTGATGAATGGATTACAGCCAAGACTGGGATCAAGGAGCGTAGGATAGCCGAACCGGATGCCTGCACCAGCGATCTAGCAGTGATTGCTTGCCGACAAGCGATGGACGAGGCGGAAGTTTCCCCTGATGATATCGACATGCTGATTCTGGCAACGAGCAGTCCCGATGTTCCCCTGTCCTCCACTGCGGGCATCACTCAGCATAAGCTCGGGTGCGAAACAGCAGCAGCATTCGACATCAATGCTGTTTGCGCGGGTTGGATCCACGCGCTCGACATTGGTTCCCGCTTCGTCGGTACTCCGGGCTACAACAATGTGCTTGTGGTTGGTGCGGAGGTCTACAGTCGTATTCTGAACTGGAAGGACAGGACGACCTGTGTTCTGTTTGGTGACGGGGCTGGAGCTGTCGTCCTACAGAATGTTGAGGAGAATAGAGGTGTACTTGGTAGCTGGATGATGTCAGATGGAGAGGGGGCGGGGGTAATCGAGATTCCTGCAGGGGGGGTGCGCACCCCCATTCCATCCGATGGTTTTGAGGAGGGCGCACAGTACTTCCACATGGATGGAAGGGCAGTCTGGAGATTTGCCATCGAGGCGTTTCCTCAAGCAGTCAGGGGTGTTTTGGAGCGTGTGGACCGAAGCCTCTCGGAAGTCGACTTGATAGTTCCACACCAAGCAAATCTCAGAATAGTCGAGGTAGGTATGGAGAAACTCGGACTGCCCATGGACAAGACGTTTACCAACCTACAGAAGTACGGCAACACCGCCGGTGCCAGCGTCCCAATAGCGCTTCGTGAGGCCCGCGACGAAGGGCTTGTCAAACCCGGAGATCTCGTGATTACAGTTGCTTTTGGTGGAGGGTTAGCATGGGGTGCAAACGCGATAATCTGGTGAATCGTAATAGGGGCAACAACGATATTCAAAGACCGGTAAGATTGGAGTATGCAGCCCCCTCTAGACCTATCAGATGGCCGATGGGGGAAGATAGTCTATCCCTCGGCTAGCCCATTTGAGATTCATCACATCCTGCGTAAGCTGGACGAGGCACCCGAGCACCCAGTGTTCGGCTCGCTGCTAGTGCCGGAGAATCCTCCTGACGGACCTATGCCCTGTATTGTCGCTGTGCATGGCAGCCTCAACTGGCGCGGTCACCACCACGAGCATATAGTACGCTGGCTCGATGCGGGGATGTGCGTCTTCAGGGTCCACACCTTCGACTCGAGACGGGTCTATTCCATTGTGGAGGATCAAATGCAGGTCACTCATGCCATGATGCTGGTCGACTGCTACCAGGCCCTATGTATGCTGGCGACCCATCCATCCATAGATGCCAGCAAGATAGGGCTGGCTGGGTGGAGCCTTGGTGGAACCGTCGCGCTTTATGGGGCCTGGGAGCCAGTTGCCGAGGCGCTGGCCCCTGAAGGAGATAGGTTCTCAGCCCACCTTTCCTTCTATCCCGCAGCCCACATGCGCACAGAGGTGCAGAGATGGACGGACAAATCGATCCTCGTGCTCCACGGTAGTGAGGATGACTGGGTCCCGCTGAAACTGCTGGAGGGACTCGTCGAGGACCTCCGGCCGCATGGTGTCGACATCACCGTTCACGTCTACGAGGGGGCGCAACACTCCTTCGACTCCGTCGAGCCACTGAACCTCGAGGCCAAGGCTATTCGACTGGACGATCACAGGACTTTGACCATAGATTCCAACGGAGATATGTGGGGCGAACTAGAGCCTGGGATTTCGATGCCTCTCAACGAGCCTGAAGACAGATTGGCTGCTTTCCGGGTGGTAGGGAATCTTGGAGCCCACAAGGGTGTAGACTGGGAAGCCCGCAAGCACTCTCTTGAGTACGGTGCCAAGTTCTTGCGTGATAATCTCGCCAATTAAGCGAGTTGTTTCACTCTACTTTGGCGACGTTGATTGCGTTGGGACCCTTATCACTTTCACCGACTTCGTAAGTTACTGCGTCACCCTCACGAATCGTTCCTGTGACCTCGGTCTTGTGAACAAAGAGGTCATCACCCTCCTCTTGTTCGATAAATCCGTATCCTTTGCTAAAATTGAACCACTTCACTGTTCCTTGCGCCATTGCCCTCCCGCCCAGCGAGGGATATTTGATGTTGCCCCCTACAGAAGTCTCAGCCAACGGGTTCCCCGCCCTCCCCCAAGAAGGCGAGTCGACGTAGTCCCTCAGTCTTGATGAGGTGTTCGACCACCTCCCCGGGAACGGTCTGAGATAGTACCGTGAGGATTGCGTAGTCGTCCAATATAGTTGACATCATCTGTGCAGTGGCTCTGATTCTCCAACCCTCGTAGCTTTCACGATTATCGAGCTCTCCGAGAATAACCTTCCATCCAGCGGATTCGTAGAGTTCCGCAGAATTCAGGTCAGTGGTGTAGTAGGCTCCCGCTCCTCCATGGTATCT
>Ga0066372_10001196_pt1 | contig 10398 bp, 13 predicted proteins | sample Knorr_S15_td_250_FD_77011 | JGI IMG/M metagenome (GOLD analysis project Ga0066372, IMG submission 77011) | Marine microbial communities from Southern Atlantic Ocean transect - Knorr_S15_td_250_ad_251m_LV_A | ecosystem: Environmental > Aquatic > Marine > Oceanic | place: Southern Atlantic ocean... | reverse complement strand
TCTTAATTGTGGTATAGGAACTAGTAAAACAGGACGAGATGCTGCAAAACTTGCCACTAAGTCATTAGATACAATTAGAGAAATTCGAGACTCGGGAAAAGAAAAGCCAGAAGTTTATGAATTGAAATGATTTTAAAAAATATTAGTTTACTTTATGGTCACGAGTTAAAACTAATTAATTCTATTAGTGTTCAAGTTAAAGACAAAAAATTTTACAAAATTAATTCAAAAATAAATAACAAAAATGATAATGTAATTGATTGTGAAAATCTTCTTTTAGTTCCAGGTTTTATTAATGCACATACTCACATTGGAGATTCTATTGCTAAAGATTTAGCAATAGATGCCGATGTTGATTCAAAAATTCATCCAATGATTGGGTTGAAACAAAAAATTCTACGCGAAACTCCAGATAAAGAATTGATTAGATTTATGCGTAAATCTGCACAATCTATGCTCAAGAAAGGAATTACAACATTTGTAGATTTTAGAGAAGGTGGAATAGATGGAATTAATCTGTTAAAAAAAGCATTAAAAGGAATTCCAATTAATTCAGTAATTCTTGGTAGATTAGAATATTATCAAACAAAAAAACAGATTAAACAAAATACATCAATGCCTGACTTTCTTAAAACTGAGTTAGATTTGTTATTGAAAAACTGTGATGGGGTTGGGATTAGTGGTGCAAATGAAAATAGTGATAATAATTTGCATGAATTTTCAAAAATTAAAAAAATTATTGGTATTCATTCTGCTGAAACCTTGAATAGCTACTCTGTCTCCAAAAAAATCACTAAAAAAACTGAACCAAGACGTGCTCTATTAGCAAATCCAACATTCTTAGTACATATGACATATGCATCAAAAAGTGATCTGTTATCTTCTGCTAGAAAAACTAGAGGAATTGTTATCTGTCCACGCGCTAACGCATCTTTGGCAGAAGGTATACCAGACATTGAATTAATGCTAAATATGAAATGTAATTTGGCTATTGGCACAGATAATGTAATGATTAACTCGCCAGACATGTTTAGAGAAATGGATTATCTTTGGAAAGCTACTATGGGAATTAAGAAGAAAAGAGTAGATCCAAAACAAATTCTTAAGATGGTAACAGTTAATCCAGCAAAAATTCTTAACAGAAAAATTGGTTGTATCAAAGAAGATTATTTTGCAGATTGTCTTTTTATTGACAAAAAATCTATTGACTTAGAACCATTACATAATATCTATGCATCAATTGTACATAGAGCTTCTCAAGAATCTATCAAAGCTGTAATGAGTAGAGGTGAAATTGTTCATGGAAAAATCTAGACCATATGTAATTTTAAGTGCAGCAATGACACTAGATGGTAAAATTGGTAAAAATTCTACTAAAATTAAATTATCTTCCAAAAGAGATAAAATTCGAGTTCACAAATTACGAGCAAAAGTAGATGGAATTCTAATTGGAAAAAATACATTAGATACTGATAATCCTATGCTTAGTGTACGTTATGTAAGAGGAAAAAATCCTTTACGTATAGTATTAGATTCACGTGGAACAATAAAATCTACATCAAGAATATTACAGTCCTGTAGTAAAATATCTACAATTATTGTTACTACAAATTCAATTTCTAAAAAAAATCTTCTGAGATTAGAAGAATTTACTTTAGAGATAATTAAATGTGGAAAATCTACTGTGAATATTTCAAAACTTTTGAAAATATTACATAAGAAAGGAATAAAAAAAATTCTACTAGAAGGGGGTGGGACAATAAACTGGAGTTTCTTAAAAAATGGATTAGTTGATGAAATGATAGTTACAATTTCTCCATATGTTTTAGGTGGACGTAACTCAATTAGTTTAGTAGAAGGTAATGGTTTTAAAAATTTACAAGCATCGACGAAATTAAAACTTAAAAAAGTTCAGAAGGTTGAAGATGAATTAATTATTCAGTATAAAATTTAGACTCTCATGTCACTTTTTAGGTGATCAATTTTTTTTGTAAAATGTTTTTTTGCTTTTTCATTACTTTTTAGATTTAGAACTTTTCCGCATGAAGGACATTTAAAAAATAGATCTAGTGAATCCTCAAATGTAACTCTGTTACAATCATGATTTCCACAATGGTAAAATTCTGATGAATTTTCATAATCAAGTCGTTGTTGTAATCTTTCAGTAATCTTCTTTTTTTGATTTTCAATAAAATTTTCGACTTCGTCACGTCTGGAACGCCATCTATAAACAAACCAGCCCTTTCTTTCATCTTTAACTCTAATTCCGGTTATGAGACCTTTACCAAATAGATCATACAAGACTTTTCTAACCATGTTAATTCTAAGTCCCGTTGAACTAGCAATTTCCTCATCAGTTGCATCCTCTGATTTTAGTAAGGATCTAGAAACTTTGAGATATTCGTCTCCTCCAATCATGGCCGAAATCTTTGCAAAAGGATTTTCGTATTTATCTACCATATCTCATCACTATTTCACTGTATTATTAATCCATTTTTTTATTTTCAATGACATTTTTGCCATTTTTGCTAGGAATTATAGATCTTTTTGAATTGCTAAACTTTTTTTCAAATTGTTTACCTTTTTGTATTCTGTCTAGTAATATTGCAAGAGCACTAATCTCCGAATGTGGTTGATTTCCTATTGAGACATTATAATCAGCTTGTTCGTAAATCTCCCTAGGAACTTTTTCAGCTCCTACAACAACCAAAACATTCTCTTCTTTTTGTATATCACTTTCAATTTCATTTATGTTTTCACCATACATTGTAAGATGAACTATTTTTGAACTATTCTTTTTTGAATTAATAACATCTTTCCATTTTGTAATAAATTCAATTGTAAATTTTCCACCCCATGTGCTATTAATTTTATTTACTGTGTCTAAAATTTCTGGATTAATTTCATTCATGTAAATCTTTGATGCACCAAATGCTCTTGCAACTAATGCGACATGTGTAGTGACACGGTCATCTCTCACAACTCTTTGCCCAATTCTTAACACTTCAATATTCATTTATTCCATACCAGATTTTTTATTTATAATTCTTTTATTATTATCAATACTTTTTTTGATAATCTCCATTCGCATATCAAAATTTTTATGTGTTTTTGCAGAAATTGCAAGACATTTTTTTTGATCATCTAATTCTAATTCACGTATCTTAAAATTTATTTCATCTTCATCAAGTAGTTCTGTTTTATTTAAAACAAAGATTATTTTATCTCTTTTTACTCCTAATTCAATCAATGTTTTCATACAATTTGAAAATTTACTTTTTAACTGATTAACATTATCACTAGCATCAATTACAAGCAAGACAATATCGGTAAATGTTAGTTCTTCTAGAGTTGATCTAAATGCTTCAATTAAATATGCTGGTAATTTACTGATAAAGCCAACAGTATCTGAAATTAAAACCCATTCTCTTTCAAGCTTGAATTTTCTTGTAGTTGTTGTTAATGTAGTAAATAATTTAGGACTTTTTTCTTTTGTTTCACCAGTTAATGCATTAAACAAAGTTGTTTTTCCTGCAGATGTATATCCTGCCAATGAAATTGTATCAAATCCAATTCTTTTTCGTGATTGTCTGTGTAGTTCACGCTGTTTCCCTGCTTTTTGTAATTTTGCTCTTACACTTACCATTCTGTTTTTGATATCATTGTAGTAGACATCAACTTCAAATTTTCCAATTCCCATAAAACCTGGCTGTTCGCCCATTTTTGTCAATCTTACTTTTTCTTTTGCCCTTGACATTTCATAACGGAGTTGAGCCAACTTGACTTGCATTTGTGATTCTGTACTTTGAGCTCTGCTTTCAAAAATTTCTAAAATTAATGACTCTCTATCTAAAATTTTAATTTTTAATTCTGAAGCTAAATTATAGTTTTGACTAGGTTTTAGAATTTCATCAAAAACGATAACATCAGGTTTGGTTTTTTGAATAATTTCTTTTAATTCATCAATAATTCCTTCACTTAATCCAAATTTTCTATGGCGAAGGAACTTTTGTTTTATAGTATGACGAATCTCATATTGAGCACTTTCGCATAATCCTTTGGCCTCAATATGAGCGTCTAAATCAAAATAGGTGACTAGAATACATGTGTTCAAGTATTTGATCCAGTTTACTTCTTTTTAATCATTTTTTCGATATTTGTATTAAGAACAATTTCACCAATATCGCCACCATATTCAGATGTTCTTCTTAGATTTTCAACTACTTTTCTGACCCTATAGATTTCTTCTGGATTTTTACTTGATTTTATAGTGTCCAGAATCTTTTTTTCATATTTGAACACTTTAGAAGCACTATCGATTACTTCCTCGGCTTCTTGAGTATTTTGTTTGAACATAGACAGGCATGCATCATCTACAAGATTTAACGTGTAATCACTCATCTCCTTTAATTTGTCATATGTTTTACCATTAATCGGTTTTTTAAATTCTATAACATCTCTAGCAATCCTTGCAGCATGATCAGCCAATCTTTCAATATTTTTTACTATTACTCTGTAACCTAAGCAGTCTCTAGTGTTTGTAAATCCCATTTCTTCTAACATGTGTTCATTTTCAACAGCTATTGTAAGCTGACGGACAATGTAGAATCCAAATCTATCAACATCATCATCAGAATTAATTACCTGTTGTGCAAGGTCCACATCTCCCTCTTTTAGTGCTAATAAAACATCATTTTGCATTGATTTTGCAAGGTGCAGCATTCTTTTGAATGCACCATCTACTGACAAGCCAACCAAATTAATGAGTACCTGAATAGTAATTCCATCAGTAGAATCTGCTGTAATTTCAGCTCCCATGAGAATGTTTTTCACTGCGTTTCTAACTGTAGTTCTTTGAGATGCAGTAATTCTATCAGTTTTTGGTTTAATGTGAATAGTCTGATAATGAAGAAAATATAATGCAATTAATTTTCTCAGAATTGAATCATCATTGTCATTACCGGATATTGATATTGTTGCAGATTCCTGCTCACTAGTTTTTGCAAGATTAATTGGTCTGATTTCTATGGTTGATGAACCCTGCCTTGATACAGCAACTTGGTCCCCTTGTTTTAGACCTTGATCCCTAATCCATTCTTTTGGTAGGGAAACTATGAAGGATGATTTTCCTGTAAATTGAAGTTTTCTCAGTTGTTCCTGTTTAGACATCTTACTTTCCTTAACTATATAGAAGTAATAAACCATACTATATTTTGCTCATTCTCTATATAGAGACTATATCACTAGAATAAACATCTAGAATAATTTGTTAGAATAATATGTCATGAGGTATTATTTTCCCTGTGGACCATAATTTGAAATTAAAACAAACAATAGATACATTATTTGGTGCTGGAGTCTCTAAATTACTTCCCAAAGGAATTGAACTCAAAAAATCCAAGAAGACAGGAAGAATTCGTTCTGTATATGATAAAGAACAACTGTTACTCACTCCCAGATCTGATGGTGGATTAGCCATCACAGTTCACTGTGCAAAATTATTTCTTAAAAGTAAAAAATTTCAAGAAAATTGTCTCCATATAGATAAAGAATCAAAAGAATTTATCGAAAATGGAAAATCTGTCTTTTGCAATCATGTTGTGTCATGTGGAAAAAATATCAAAATTGGTTCAGATGTTCCAGTTTTATACAAGAATCAAGTCATAGGGGTTGGCAAATCAATTCTTTCTAGCAAAATGATAATGAGCCAAAATAGAGGCGTCGCAGTAAAGATCAGATAGTTTAAAAAGTCACCAAAAGGGAATCCATTTCATGATGGGTGGACGTGGTGGAAACCGCCAAATGCGAAGAATGATGGACAAGATGGGTCTAGATATGGAAGAAATTCCAAATGTCCAGGAAGTGATTATTAAAACTGATAAAAAAGAGATTATTATTGCAAAACCATCAGTGACCGAAATGAAGGCAAAAGACAGTTCGGTTTTTCAGGTTGTAGCTGAAAGCTATGAAGAAAAAGAATTGGAAGTTCAAATTTTTAGTGATGAAGATATTGCTTTGGTATGTCAGCAAGCAAATGTTGATGAAGAAACAGCAAAGAATGCTCTTGCTGAAGCAGAAGGCGATCTTGCTAGAGCAATTTTACTACTAACTACAAATTGAATGGTTTAATTATTGGAGAAAGTGAATTTTACTAAATGAGCCAAACCGGAACACATGTAGACGGAATTATCAAGGCACTCTCAAACTTAGAATCTGATATTGATTCACTAAATCTGAAACTAGAAGACATGAAAAAACAGCTAAATTCAAAGGCTCAAAAGGAGATAGACAATTTGATGATTAAAACCAAGGAAATTGCTACAAAAGAGGCAGAAAGTATCATCTCAGAGTCCAAATCAAAGGCTCAAACAGAATCTGAAAAAATTCATCAGAAAGGCGAGGAGAAACTGACTGAAATTCAAAAAAATATAGAATCAAACTTTGATTCTGCAGTTGACGATGCTATTTCTTCAATTTTAAAGGCATAAACCAGATTTGTAAAATTTTTCTTATATAGACGAATTAGACTTCATTATTCTTCGGTTTTTGTGCCTAAATTGACTAAAGAAATAGTATTTTTTACCATAACATGTAAATTTTGAAAACGTTTCTTTACAATTATCGCCCAAATAGAAAATATTAGGATTGGAATTGCTACAGAAGATGGCAGACAATATTTTAGATTCTCCAAAGTTTTAAAAGATTTAGGTATTAGTTTCGATTCTATATTGCCCTCTCAAATACAAAATTTTGATGGTGATTTGATTTTTACAACACATGAAGAGGCACCTAGAAATCCATTGGTTCCTTTACTGTTTGATGAGATTACAACAAAACAGTCTTCTGTAATTAAGGGTCTAATAATTCAGAAGCTTGATTCTGGCTTAAATGAAAATAAATTGATTTTAGGTATAGATCCTGGAAAAAGAATTGGACTATCCGTATATTATTTAGGTTATCAAATAGATAATTCATTTTTTATCTCAATTGAGAAGCTTGTACAGAATTTAATTATGATTATGGCCGAGTTAAAATCTCAAAAAAAGATTCTAAAAATTGGTAATGGTGATATGATAATTGCAAACAAAATTGTTCAACTACTAAATCTTAGATTCTGTTCAAATTTTGAAATTGAGTTTGTTGATGAAAGAAACACCACATTAAAAATTAAAAATTATAATCAGAGAGGCAAACGTGATATGTTATCAGCACAGTTTATCACACAGCGAAATGGTTATTGGCGTACTGTTTTACCATTATCAATTACAGGTTAGTATTATCAGAATTTTTTCTAAGTCCGAAAAACATAGATATTTATACACATTTTTTTGTTTTTTTTGAAAATGATCGGTTTTTACATATAAATCAATCAAAATATTACAAGAAATTTAAAGAATTTTGTAATAATTCACCTGATCTATTTTAAATACTTATAATTTCTATATAATATAGAACAAAAATGACATGTAAAGGAATTTGCACAAGATACAAAGCACAAAAACCAGTAGGAACTGGACGATATGCATCTGGTCAGAGACGATGCCAAATCTGTGAAATTTTCATAAAATGGGAAGGACTTTGGTGCCCATGTTGTGGCTACCGATTAAGAACCAAACCACGAAACCTGAAATACAAAGCCAAACTCAGAGCAAGAGTAGAAGCCGACGCAGCAGCATCCGTACAAGCTAAAATTAGCGAGAAACCCGAAGCAATAGCAATTTCAGCTGAATCAGCTGAATTTGTTAGTACAACAATGAAAACTGCTGTAAGCGAAGGATGGACAAAAACAAAGACCATAGCAGAACTAAGAAAATCTGAGGGCATGACTGTCAAAAAAGCAAAAGGACTAGTCGACGAAGCATTTGGAGTTAGATCCAAACCGATAGCAATAAACGCTTAATCACTAAAAGCTACTTATTGTCAGAAACGGGATTTTCGAAGGAAATCGTTAATGTAAATGAACGAAAGTTCATAGTTGAGATACTACACTTTGATAATGGTAATTTTGTATCTGTTTATGAGGGTTCAAAAAAGATTGGTGGTATGATTGCTTCAATTAATACAGGTCCAGTACCAACTACAACCACTGTTATTCCTGCAAAATCGGATTCGTTATTTTTGAAATTAATTGCAGAACAAATTGCTACAAATAAAAAAGGAGTTTGTTTAGTTACAGCTTCTATTGAAAGGGAATTGGATACAGAATCAACAAAACAAATAATGAACAAGATTATGGAGATAACAGAGAATGACTAAAGATCTTCGAGAATTTCTTACTCAAATCAAAAAAACAAAAGATTTGATGGTAATAAAGAAAAAAGTATCCAGTAAATATGAAATTGCAGCACTAACTGCACATGCTGAAGGTGGAAAGGCATTACTTTTTGAAAATATCAAAGAAAGCAAGTTTCGTTTAGTAAGCAATCTTGTCGGAACAAGAAACCGATTCTCATTAGCAGTTGGCGCAAAAAAAGATATTCACGAGCCAATAATTAAAGCAATTAAAAATGCATCAAAACCAAAAACTACAACGTCGGGAAAATTTTTTGAAAACTCAGCCACTGATCTTTCCATATTACCAATTGTTACACATTTTGCAAAAGAATCAGGACCATTCATAACATCATCAATAGTTTATTCTAAAAACCCAGAACTTCGAGCACAGAATTCTTCTTTTCATCGTCTTATGCCAATTGACAAAAAACATTTTTCCATTAGAATGGTAGAAGGAAGACACCTTCACAGAAATTTCATTTCAGCAAAAGAACATGGTGAAGATCTTAAAGTTGCAATAGCAGTTGGAGTACATCCCGCAATTTCAATTGCTGGTGCATACCAGGCTGATTGGGGAAAAGATGAATTGGAAATTGCAAATTCACTTTTATCAAAAAAACTCACACTTGTAAAATGTCCATTTTCAAAAATGCATGTTCCCTCAGGCACGGAAATAGTCATGGAAGGCAAGATTCTCAAGGATAAGACACACGAGGAGTGGATGGTTGAGATGCTAAAGACATATGATCAGCCTAGAAAACAGCCAGTCTTTGAGTTGGAAAAGATGTATTTCAGGAATAATCCAATTTTCCATGATATTCTTTCAGGATATGGCGAGCATCATTTACTGATGGGCATGCCAATTGAATCAAAATTAAATGGAGTTCTAATGAAGAAGTTTCCTCAAACTAGACAGATTGTAATGTCAAATGGTGGCTCTAATTGGCTACATGCAGTAGTTCAGATTTCAAAAACAAAAACAACTAACGTTAAGAAGATTATCAAACAAGTCTTCGAGTCTCATCGCTCCCTCAAAATGGTTACAGTTGTAGACGATGACATTGATCCATCTTCAGCAGAGCAAGTTGAGTATGCCATGGCAACAAGGTTCCAGGCAGACAAAGACCTAGTTTTGATAAAAAATGTCAGGGGCTCCAGTTTGGATCCTTCAAGTGATCAAAAAAATCTTAAAACTGCAAAACTAGGAATTGATGCAACAAGACCACTAAACAGAAGAAAGGAAGGATTTGAGTTGGCAGACATTCCAAAAATCAATAAAATTTCTCTAAAAGATTATCTGTGAAACCAATGAAGGCATTAGTTTACGAAAAATATGCAGAGGATAATGACTTTGAATCTATTTTACAGATAAAGGACATTCCAGAACCTACACCAAAACCAGATGAAGTTGTATTTCGTGTAAAGGCTGCATCATTAAACTATGATGACATTTGGGGAATGCGAGGAAAGCCACTTGCTGTTCCACTGCCACACATTTCTGGAACCGATGCTGCAGGTGAGGTAATTGCAATTGGTGAAAATGTAAAGAACATCAAGGTTGGTGACAGAATAGTTTCTCATGGAAATATGTCTTGTAGAGTATGTGCTCCATGTACTGACGGTAAAGAATACAATTGTAGAAAACGAAAAATTTGGGGATTTGAAACTGGACCACTTTGGGGTGGCTATTGTGAAGTTACACATCTTCCAGAAATCAACGTACTAAAAATTCCAGATAATGTGAGTTATGAGGAGGCAGCAGCTGCCTCGATGACTCTATTGACATCATGGCACATGTTGGTAGGCAGAGCCAAGATTAGACCAGGCCAAATTGTTCTTGTAATGGGAGGCAGTTCTGGAGTTGGAATCTTTGGAATTCAGATTGCCAAACTTTATGGCTGTACTGTTATTGCTACTGCAAGTCCTGAAAAGCTGGAAAAACTCAAGGAACTAGGAGCAGATTATGCAGTAGATCACAGAAAAGATGATTGGCACAAGGAAGTTAGGGCAATTACAAAAAAGATTGTTGGGGGACCAGGAATCGATGTAATTTTTGAGCACATCGGTGGCTCGCATTTTAACAAAGAACTTACACTTTTGAAATATGGCGCAACAATGGTAACT
>Ga0066372_10001194_pt1 | contig 10402 bp, 7 predicted proteins | sample Knorr_S15_td_250_FD_77011 | JGI IMG/M metagenome (GOLD analysis project Ga0066372, IMG submission 77011) | Marine microbial communities from Southern Atlantic Ocean transect - Knorr_S15_td_250_ad_251m_LV_A | ecosystem: Environmental > Aquatic > Marine > Oceanic | place: Southern Atlantic ocean... | reverse complement strand
GATATATGTCATGCTCCTTATATGATTCAACTGACATCTAAGCAACGAGCGCACCTTCGAGGCCTTGCAAACCGACTCAAGCCAGTCGTACATGTGGGGACAGAAGGAGTTAGTGAGAAACTCCTTACATCAGCGTCAGAAGCATTTAATAAGCGTGAGCTAATTAAGGTTAGAGCCCAGGAAGGGGCACTCGGACCCATTAAGGCGATCGCAAATGATATAGCCTCTCACCTCTCAGGAGTGCATGTCATTCAAACGATTGGACACATCGCAGTTCTATACCGTCCACATCCGGAGGACCCCCAAATACAGCTGTCTAAGCCAACTCAGGGTTAAGCAAATGTCCCGGGCGTTTATCAAAGAAGATCCTGATGAGCCAATCCCGACATATCAGCTACCTGATCCCGAGTCACCCTATTACAACGAGGCAGCAGCGTGGGCGCTCATCCAAGGAGCAGATCAGGGAGATTCTCGAAGTGCCGAACTGGCTACAAGCTACAATTGGGGTGACCCAACACTGGTCCCGTGTGTCCTTTCGATCCTTAAGGAAGCTGAAACCGGTGGTGAAGATCGGGTAGCTCAGCTAGCACGACGATTCCTTAAGGCTGCCGGAAAATCTGAATCACCTTGAGATCTACTAAAAAGAAAAACGCTCCATGGGCCAATATGGCTTGTAGAGCGTTTTTCTTTCTCTTGAGGACCTCTCCTAGAATGGCAGACGGCCCAAAAACTATCTAGGCACAACTCAACACGAAACGCAATTGTTGTTGTTCTTGGAACCGAGCCCCATCAGCAGTGTCACAGCATTCAAATGCGGCGGGATTCGTGATACAGGGCCATTCGCCAAGTCAGCAGTGGTCTGTCCACGCCGATTTACCACACTAGCATCGCCTCCCTGACTGATGAGATAGAGAATCATCTCGTTATCACCACGCCCTGCTGCATTGTGGAGCGGACGGTATCCGTTGTGGTCTGGCTGGTTAACGTCGGCGCCAAGTTCTTCAATGAGATATCTCACTGATGGAATCCAACCACCGGGCATAGCCCGATGTGCGTTGCCTGCGAAACCTTCACCATATCCAGCACCCGCAGCAGCGTTAACCGGGAATATTCCTGGCCCTCCGTCTACATACGGTGGTAAGCCTGACGGATCAGCGTTTGCTTCACGGACCGAATCTGCACGCTCTACGCGACCGACGAGTTCCTGTCGCCTATCGTCTGAGATTTCCGCCAACTCCTCATCCGTAAACTCCGCTCGTTCAGCTTCCGGAAGCTCGTTTCGTACCGAAGTAAGAACTTCCATCCGCTCTTCTGCAGATAGTGGATTAAAGTTGGAATCGTCAGATATCTGATTACGTGCCGAACGAGCTCCCGTGTCTCGGGGTCTCCTTCGCCTTTGTTCTGGAGCGATTGTTGGGATGTCTGGATCAGCACCATACTTAATTAACAGGCGCATCGCCTCCACATCTGCCGCGTAGGCCGCACGCCAGAACGCCGTGGAGCCTTTTGTGTCTACCAGCCCACAATTTCGATTACCGCATCCTCCGTAGACCATGTACCAAGGATGCATCGTCGTACGTGCGTCAGGTTCAGCTCCACTCTGCAACAGTGCTTCGATAACTTCCATATACGTAGCATTCTGCAGGTGGTGTTCCTGAGGTTGAGGGAATCGTGTCCGAGGCTGCCACTCACTGTTCACTGCACTCCACAGCGGTGCAATACCGTTGATGTCAGCTGCCAGATTGGGATTCGCCCCAGCTCCAAGCAACAGCAAGGCGATGTCGAACTGCCCATTGATTGTGGCCATGAGGAGTGGGCTCGTACCATCACTCAGGCTTATCTGGTCGACGTCAGCTCCACCATCAAGAAGTACCTGCGCTACTTCCAAATGCCCCTGACGAGCTGCATGTAAGAGTGCCGTCATTCCACCAGTCGCTGTGATGCTAGGCGATCCGCCTCCTCTTTCTTCTTCCTCTTCTTCTTCCTCTTCTTCTTCAGGAAGTCCATGCTCTAGCACCTCACGGCCAGCACGCAACGCAGCCTGGACCTGAGTTGGCGTAACAGATCCACTGGCCTCTCGAATAGCGTCAAGGACTTCGTTTTGTCTCTGGTTGGCAGCACGGTCTATCTCTCCTTGTTCCTGGAGATCAACTACCGTCGTCGAGAGTCCGGGTTCTGCTCCTTGCTCCAACAGGTGTGCTGCGGCAGCAGCTCTGTTGAGCGCTGACGCGAAGATCAGGGGCGTTTGACCCGAGGATCCCTCCAAGGCATTCACGTCCGCACCATGTTCTATCAGTGCCTCAAGCACATCGGTCTGACCAGAAGCTGCAGCTAGATGGATTGGTCTCGTACCAGCTGGGAAGGTCTTGGCCTGAACGTTAGCGCCTTCTTCTAGCAGACGACGTGTGACGGGTTCATTTCCTGCTTTGCTTGCCAGATGTAGAGGAGTGTACTGACCGATACGTGTAACTGCATCAACTCGGCCACCAGCATAAAGAAGTACCTCAACCATCTCTAGTTGGGCACGCTCCGCAGCCCAATGCAGTGCCGTCATTCCATCGCCCTGTGCTCCGTTTACATCCGCCCCCTGCCTGAGGAGACCACGAACAGTTTCTAGATCACCGTTCATCGCAGCATCAGCTACCGGCGCCTCAGGAGGTGTGGCCGCAGTAAGCGCCATGACCACACCCAATACCCCAAGAACTCTTAAGGGAAGACCCTGGTTCATTCTCTTCCTCCAGCTTCGTTCAGCATTTGTGTCCAGTCTTTCATTTGCTCTGTAAGCTAGAAAGACGTTGCAGATACAGGTGGTGTGGCAAGGGAGAAAACCCCGTCACTGTCTCCGAAATTCTCCATCTCATCATGACCAAGCATGTGGAGCAGCGTGAGCATCACGTTAGCCATTGGTGTGTCGTCCGCTGCCTGCAGGTGGACATTACCGGCTAACTGCCCGTTAGCATGACCCATCAAGATCAATGGACAACGACGATGGTTATGGATATTGGCATCTGCCATCGGAGAGCCCCATATAATCATTGACTGCTCGAGCAAATTACTGTCCCCAACCACTGAGTTCTGCATCTTCTCGAGTAAGTATCCCAGCGTTTCCATGCGGTATTGGTTGATCTTATTGAATTCGAGGATCGCCTCCTCACGCCCGCCGTGATGCGAAGCCGGATGGAAGGGTCTCGCTGAATCACTGTCTGGGAACACACGGTTCTGCGCGTCCCGGCCAGTCTTGAACGAGATCACTCGTGTCATCTCTGTTTCAAGCGCTAGCACCTGGAGATCAAACATCATTTCCATATGCTCTTTGAACGTGTCAGGTACCCCTGGCGGTGCTTCGGGCAACGCCCGCTCTTCCCCACTGGAGTTTCTGACTTCAACCATCTCGATACGTCTTTCGATCTCTCGGACGTTATCGAGATACCTGTCCATGCGTTGCCGGTCGACAGCACCAAGATCCCGACGTAAAGACGCGACCTCGTCCGCGATCCAATCTAGAATGCTCGCTCGGTCAGCTCGCCGGGTAGCACGTTCTTCAGGACTGGACCCGGCACCGAACAGCATATCGAAGGCTACCCTCGGATCACGGATCATCGGCATGGGCTCACTGGGTGAAGACCAGCTGATCGTATCAGTGTAGGCACAGGAATAGTTGTAGGTACAGCCACCAGATTGATCGAGGTTTTCGATACAGAATTGCATCGAAGGAAGCGGTGTATCCTGACCAAAACGCTTCGCATAAATCTGATCCAGTGACGGAGTCCCTACCCAGAGATCTGAACCCTGTGTCTGTTTCGGATGCGACTGCGTGAGGAACACCGCGCTGGACCGGAAGTGATCCCCCCCGACCTCCGGCGCAGACAGCGGCTCAGCCATCCTGACGTCGGTGTTACTGATCAGCGTAAGGTACTCCCGCCAGGGTTCAAGAGATTTTGCAGGGTGATCAGCGATCAACTCGAAGTCACGACCTACGGTTGCAGGAGCATACAGGAGCTGGGTCGCACCCCAGTCATTACAACCAGCTAGGCCGTGCACCTCCTCAATACAAATCAAAGGCATCTTATCAGCCGCGAGGAACGCACGCCCAGAATCGGCCAGCCTTCCGGCTGGAACCATCGCATCAAGGAACGGTAGGGCAACACTGGCACCCATACCACGCAAGAAAGTCCGTCGCTCGATGTGTTTACCTGTAATAAAATGCATCTCTTGGTCTCCTGACCTATGTCTTACTGCATCGTTCTCTTAGTTGGAAGAATTATTAACCGGCTCTTCCCCTTCAGTTGTGCTAGCTAGTGCTGCTCGCTTCATCTGGAATGCATCACTCTGAATGATGCCCATAATGAAGGACGACAACCTATAATCGTCTTTCTCTGCATTTTTCGAGATTTCTCGTACTACCGGTTGATCATAATGCTCAACCCGTCGTCCAAGTGCATACGCCATCAGGTTTTCCGTGAAGTTTCTAACCAGCGGAATCGGCCTTTTTAGTAGCGCATCAATCAATTCCACAGGCTCAGACACGGGCGTGCCATCATAGAAGTCTCCACGAGTGTCTATCGGATTCCCATTCTCCCGCAGTCGCCAACGACCTGTTACATCGTAGTTGTCGAGCGCGAGGCCTATGGGGTCCATGAGACTGTGACAAGAGCTACAAGCTGGACTCTCCCTGTGAAGCTCCATTCTCTCGCGTGTCGTAAGGAATTTTCCATCGGAGACAGTTCCAGTCTCATCCAAGTCAGGCACCCCAGGTGGTGGCGGCGGCGGCGGCGTGCCTAGTAGAACTTCCATCACCCACTTACCACGGAGCACCGGAGAAGTACGATTCGCCATCGAGGTCAGTACTAATACACTTCCCTGACCTAAGAGTCCTCGGCGCTGATCCTCCAAATAATCTACCCGCCGGAAATGGTTCCCCGACACACCAGGGATTCCATAGTGCCTGGCTAGACGCTCATTAACAAACGTGTAGTCGGCGCTAAACAACTCTAAAAAGCTCTTGTCCTCTCGTACGAGATCGTAGAAGAAAAGCTCGGTTTCACGCCGCATTGCATCTGCTAGATTCTCATCGAAATTCGGATAAAAATTAGGGTCCGGACGGACCTTATAGAGATCTTGTAGTCGTAGCCATAGACCTGCGAAACGTGTTCCTAGTGCCTCAGAACGCGGATCTGCAAGCATTCTCTGCGACTGCTTCTCAAGCTCTTTGTCCGAGAGTTTCCCTTCTGCGGCAATCTCAAGCAATTCAGCATCTGGGGGCATACCCCAGAGGAAGAAAGAGAGCCGTGAGGCAAGATCCACATCCGAGAGCCGATATGTTTCACCGGGATCCTTGTTTTCGGGCTCCCGCTCGAACCGGAATACGAAGTGAGGACTCGCAAGTATTGCCTCAAGCGCCCTTCTCACTCCACCCTCGAAGCCTCCACGGGCGGAACCAGCTGAGTAGAAGTTCATGAGACCTGATATGTCATTGTCTGACAGAGGGCGCCTATACGCTTCACTAGCGAGCCGAGACACAATCTCCCTGGCGCACCCTAGTTCCTCACTCGGCACGGTTGGTCGGCATGAAAAGACCTTAGAGCGAGTCGCAGTCTCGGAGATTCCAGTTGTGTTATAGGGACCGCTGACCATCAGGTCGCGCAAATGCGGGAGTGATGTAATTCCATTCCCACCTGAACCGCCACCCGCCAACGACCACTCATGCGGACGAAGGAGGTCTTCGTACGGACCATCGCCACGGCGTATAAACGCCGCTGAGACCTTATGTTGTCCTGCACGAAGCATAATTGGTTCCGTCCTGATCCCCGAACCACCGCGACCATCCGCTCCAGCTCCAGAACGCGTGTAGTGAAGGAGTGCAACTCGCTCACCATCGATCGATATATCTACGTCCTCAAGCCGTGCATTACGGCCACCATTGAACGTCATTGCGAAAACATACTCCGCATCAGCCGGAAACACGTGGTCGATTACAATGCCGCCACGGGTGCCGTACGGAGCACCTTCCACATGGTCCCACGGGTGTTGGGAAACATACTCCGGAAGCTTATAGACTTGGTCTACAGCTGGAGCACTCCGATTACCCAGAGCCCACCGGCTAATCTCACTCGCTGCATTCAGATAAGACTCAAGCAGGGTAGCTGAAAGCGACTGTACATCAGCGATATTATCGAAATTGGCACTCATCTGGTCATTCTGAAGCCACTCGCTGGCATCGACCTTGAGGAGCAAGAGATCTCTTATGGCCTGTTCGTACTCAGCCCGATTAAGGCGCTGGAACGTTCGACCACCAGGGTTCGGATTTCTCGATGCCGCAGCATCAACCACCCGCTCCAGCTCTTCGACAACCGTTTGGAGTGTGTCACCTCCAGGTCTCCTCGCACCAACCGGGGGCATCATTCCAGCCCGGAGTTTACGGATCATCCGTTCGGCGATTTCCGCATTTTGGTCAGCTTCATCGGCGTCGAAGCCAACTAGGGACAGATTCCCACTTAGACGTCTCTCGTTATGACACCGTACGCAAGTGTCCTGGATTACATCATTTGTTGATACATTCTCGCTGACTTCATGAAGGTCAACTGACCCCTGGATATCCTTATAAAGACTGGCCTTTTGCCACACTGGTCCCACTTCAGCCCGAGCTCCTGAGAGCACGAGCATCATACCCAGCGCAGCAGTGGAAAAGACTATGTTTTTCATTGTGGGATACATCTCTCCAGATAAGCCTGTTTACACGCTATCTACTGGGTTCTTGGGGGGCAAGGACTATGTCAATTGTATAGTTGGGTGTTGCGTCTAACCCCAAGAAAACCGAAACTGCTCAAAGCGTGTTGGCATGAGCCAGCCCGCAGGCGACTGAGTGGCTCCACATAGGAGGTAAAAGATGGACCTGAGGCGTTCTTTCTCCCGACGGCAATTCATGGGTGGAGCAGCGACTGCGCTGGGTTACCTGGGGTTAAAGCCGGGCGCTGAGCTTTTGGCTGCTGAGGCTGATGAGACCATAAGGTTTCCTTTGGCACGTAAGCTGGATGACCCTTATGACTCCCTGGCGCACCTGAACTCGAATGAAAACCCGTGGGGGCCCTCTAAAAGTGTGCTGGAAGCCATGAATGGTGCCTGGAAATATGCAAACAGGTACGGCTACCCTGATGGCGACATCCAGTCAGCGATTGCTGAGCACCATGGGGTGAGTAGGGATCACATCCTCATGGGCGCTGGCTCAGGTGAACTCCTGAAGGTCGTCGGGCTCACGTTTATGAGTCCTGGGAAGAAGGTTATTGGGGTCGAACCTACGTACAGTACTGTTTATAGGCACGCTACTGACCTTCGAGCGGATGCAATCACGTTGCCGCTGATGGAAGACTACCGACAGAACATCCCGGAGATGATCCGCACTATTAAGATCAATCACCGCAACGTTGGCTTTGTTTTCCTCTGTAATCCGAATAACCCAACTGGCATAACGGTTACAGCAGCAGAGGTAAGGCAATTGCTGGACAACATTCCTGAAGACGTACCCGTGCTGGTCGATGAGGCATACCACCACTTTGTGCAAGATCCATCTTATGCTGAGTCCCTCCCCTACGTTCTAGAGGGACGCAACGTGATAATCACACGCACGTTCTCAAAGATTTACGGTATAGCAGCAATGAGACTTGGATATGCCATTGCCAAACCAGAACTCATCGATCGTATGCGCCCCCACAGCACCGGCTCTGTGAATGCGCTGGTAAAATGGGGTGGGGCGGCAGCCTTGAAGGACAAGGAAGCCGAGAAGTGGGTGTTAAATAAGACAGTAGAGCTCCGGGAAAAGATGATCGCTGGAGTCAAATCAATGGGATTCGATGTCCTACCGTCTGACACCAACTTCTTTATGATGCATACGGTTCGACCGTCATCTGAGTTTAGATCTGCCTTCCGTGAGAGAGGGGTTGCGGTAGGTCGTGACTTCCCACCCATGCTTGACTGGCTGCGGGTCTCAGTCGGTAACGAAGAAGAGAATGAGCGGTTTATGCACGCGTTGCAGGAGATCGCCTAGGCTCCGCAAACAACACAACCGCTAATCGGAAGGGCAATAATGAGGACGGCTAAAAGCATGTCCCCACGAGGCGCCCGGAGCCAAATAGCTCCGGGCGTTCTGTGGTTGCTGGTCCTAGCTACCCTCTCCGTGAAACAAGATCTCAAGGCGCAGGAACCAGTCGCATGGGGAGAAGAACTCGTTTTTCATACGTTTTCTATCGCTGCAGTTGATCCCAGGACCGGCGAATCCGGTGTTGCCGTTACAACACGCGTTCCCTGTGTAGGCAATGGAGTACCCTGGGTACGCGCTGGAGTTGGTGCTGTGGCAACACAGGCCTCTACACGAACGGCCTATGGGAATGAGTTGCTTGATATGCTTGAAGAAGGCTTGACCCCTCGAGATGCTCTCGACCGGGCTATAGCCGGTGACCCAGAGTCCGAACGTCGACAAGTAGGGGTTGTAGCTCTAGATGGGACATCCGCTCAACATACTGGAACCGGTCCTGGCTATTGGGCTGGGCATAAGTCAGGTCTCAACTACGCTACTCAAGGGAATGTGCTCGTTGGGCCGGAGGTGGTCGATGCTGTTGCGGCGTCATTCGAGGCTACTGAGGACTCGGAACGTCATTTAGCGGATCGATTGATTGAAGCACTAGGGGCAGGGCAAGAAGTAGGCGGTGATCGGAGAATGGGCCGCCTGCAATCGGCTGCAGTAATCATAGCCGACCCAAGAGAAGGTCGCTCACGACGTGCTGACGGGCTCACAGCAAATATCAATGTCTGTGAGCACCCCACTCCGGTAGCGGAGCTGCGGCGAGTGTACAACACGATCTCGGGAACCTTGGGCTACCGGACACTCCAACAGCACACAGGTAATGATGTATGGCAGGTGAAACTCATCATGCATGCACTCGACTATTACCGCTCAGATACTGAAACCCTAGAGCAAGAGGGCAACTGGCGACTCTACGATGATGAGACTATCTCCGCAGTAGACGAATTCCGCTCAGACCAAGGTTTGTCAGTTCCTAGCTCGGGTAGTAGTCCTCCTGGATTAGTTGATGCAGACACAGTCGAGCGCATGTGGATTGAGCTAGAGTCCGTAGGCAAGGCAGCTGAACTCCGACGAGTCATTAGGGAACTGACAGCAGTCAGGAGGTAGGTTTTAGCTCCCTGGAGCAAAACAGCACCCATCTGTTGAAGGGTCCTGGTCAACTACGCGGATGATTCGAGCCAGATCGTGGTCAACCCAAGATTGATCGCCAGGTGCTCTCCGTGGGTGCTAGGGGCTGCCCCATGCCAATGCTCCTCATTTGGATCGATCATAACGAGATCGCCCACTCCTAGGGTCAGTTCGTGGCCAGAGCGATTTACTACGGAACAAATGCCACTCAGCCCGAGAAGTAATTGGAAGTCATCGTGACGATGCCAATTCGTGCGACCGCCTGGGTCAAAGCACACTCGATAAAGACGAACTGGCATATCGTCATCAGGACCCAACAAACGCTGAAATGTGCCCGACAGAACGAAGTTGTCCGGGTCCACTGGACTCGGAGATCTACTCGAAGATTCGATCAGTCTCATAGGATTTACATATGAATCAAACAATGTGGGTACCCTAGTGGTAACCACATCAGAGGATCTTAGGCTGGGGTCTCCAGCACTACTGCCTCTGCTTCCAGCTCAACGAGGTATCCTTCTCCAATCAATCCTGCAATCACGAGAGTATTCGTGGGCCGAATATGCCCAAATCTCTGACCATGTGCACGAGTCACAGGCTCCGATATTTCGGGGTTAGCAATATAAATCCGGGTCCGTACGACATCCTCTATCCGTCCACCAAGAGACTGGATAGCACCCTCGATTTTATCCATGCAAAAGTGCATTTGTGATGCTGGGTCAGTGCCCCCTATGAGCGTTTCCTTATGGGTGGCTGTTGTGCCTGAAACGAGGATACGATCGCCCTGTCTCACTGCTCGAGCAAAACCAGCTGCATCCTCCCACTTGGTACCGCTGAGCGCAATCGTCCGGCCTTCCTGAATGATGCTCGTGGGATAAGGTGAAGGAAACTTATCAAAGTGGTCACTAAGGTCCCCAGCAGCGGTCAGGAATGGAGGCTTACGGTACTCGTCTCCGCAACCACCTGGGATTTGCTGCAACTCTGCTCGGGCGTGTTCAATCTCTTCTCGAGCAGTTCCGTCCAACTCAAAATCGAAAAGGCGGAGATTGTCTTCGATGTGCTCCCGCTTACCGAGACGCGCTCCGATAAGCCCACCCGCCACAGCCGGTGCATCCAAGATCACTCGAGACGCCACGTTTGCTACTGATACCTCGAAACGCCTTGCTACTCGTTCCAACACCGCCAGCAGAGCCTGAAATT
>Ga0066372_10001193_pt1 | contig 10402 bp, 8 predicted proteins | sample Knorr_S15_td_250_FD_77011 | JGI IMG/M metagenome (GOLD analysis project Ga0066372, IMG submission 77011) | Marine microbial communities from Southern Atlantic Ocean transect - Knorr_S15_td_250_ad_251m_LV_A | ecosystem: Environmental > Aquatic > Marine > Oceanic | place: Southern Atlantic ocean... | reverse complement strand
CGTGGTCGAACAGACCAACCGGGGCGAGCGGGCCTTTGACCTCTACTCCCGCTTGCTCAAGGAGAACATCGTCTTCATCGGAACACCGATCGACGACACGATCGCCAACCTGATCTGCGCTCAGCTGCTGCACCTCGAGTCGGAGAACCCCGACCGGGACATCAGCCTCTACATCAACTCTCCGGGCGGTGACATAAACGCCCTGTTCGCCATCTACGACACGATGCAGTACATCAAGCCTGACATCACCACGATCTGCTTCGGGCAGGCTGCCTCGGCGGCTGCCGTACTGTTGGCCGCCGGTACGCCCGGTAAGCGCTTGGCGCTACCGCACTCGCGGGTCCTCATCCATCAGCCTTATGCCGGCGCTCAGGGGCAGGTGTCTGACATCGAGTTGGCATCACGGGAGATCCAGCGTTTGAAGACCCAGCTAGAGCAGATCCTGGCCCGCCACACCGGACAGGATGCCGAGAAGATCCATGCCGACACCGATCGCGATTTCGTCATGACGGCCGAAGAGGCCGTGGAGTACGGGATCATCGACGAGGTCATCGACCAGCGGGACCTGGTCGACAACAGCGGCCCGATCGCCGCCGTTGAGTAGGCCGGTCGGTTATTAGGTATCGGGTCTAGGAGGGATCGGGGGATCATGGCGAAGTTTCCTGAGGGTGAACTCCTGAAGTGTTCGTTCTGCGGCAAGACGCAGAAACAGGTCAAGAAGTTAATCGCCGGACCCGGTGTCTACATCTGCGACGAGTGCATCGACCTCTGCAACGAGATAATTGAGGAGGAGCTCTCCGAGCCCACCGAGCCCTCGAGCGGTGAGATCCCCCGCCCCCGGGAGATCTTTTCGTTCCTTGACGACTACATCGTGGGTCAGGACCGGGCAAAGAAGATCCTCTCGGTGGCCGTCTACAACCACTACAAGCGGGTGCGTGCCGCTTCGGCCTCCGCTGTGGCCGGCGAGGCCGTGGAGTTGGCCAAGTCCAACATCCTTTTGATCGGCCCCACTGGTAGTGGCAAGACGCTGATGGCCCAGACCCTGGCCCGAATGCTCAACGTCCCGTTCGCCATCGCGGACGCCACCGCGTTGACCGAGGCCGGGTACGTTGGCGAAGACGTTGAAAACATCCTGCTGAAGCTCATCCAAGCGGCCGACTACGACATCAAGAAGGCCGAGACCGGAATCATCTACATCGACGAGATCGACAAGGTGGCCCGCAAGAGCGAAAATCCGTCGATCACTCGGGACGTGTCCGGCGAGGGCGTCCAGCAGGCGTTGCTGAAAATCCTCGAGGGGACCTCGGCGGCCGTACCTCCCCAGGGCGGACGCAAGCACCCCCATCAGGAGTTCCTGCAGATCGACACCACGAACATCCTGTTTATCTGCGGTGGCGCATTTGCCGGTCTCGAGCAGGTAGTCGAGGCTCGTCATGGTGGCGTCGGGGTGGGCTTCGGCGCTGATGTCCGCTCGGCGTCGGAGAAGGATCTGGGTGCCTTATTCTCTGACGTCCGGCCCGAAGATCTCATCAAGTTTGGTCTGATCCCCGAGTTCATAGGCCGCCTGCCGGTCGTGGGCACGGTCTCCCAATTGGAAGTCGAGGCGCTGGTCAAGATTCTCGTCGAACCAAAGAACGCGCTCATCAAGCAGTACCAACGCCTGTTCGAGTTCGAGAACGTCGAGTTGGATGTCGCCGACGACGCGCTGGTGGCGATCGCCGAGCATGCATTGGAACGGGGAACGGGTGCTCGCGGTTTACGGGCCATCCTCGAGGAGGTCCTCCTCGACGTGATGTACGAGTTGCCCGGTGACGACGAGGCAGGTCGGGTGCTGGTCGATCTCGAGACGGTACGGGGGCACTCGCCGCCGACGGTGCTGCCCCGGAGCGCCGAGCGGCCTGATCGCGCCGCGTCCTGACCGGACCCGATCCGGTAGTAGGGCTGCCGATCGAATGACCGAGCCCATGGTTCATGACCTGCGCAGTGCCCTGCGCTTCCTGAACGGTCACGTCAATTTGGAGGCCGCCGCCGGACGTATCCACGGCCTGAGCCTCGAAGCCATGCGTGGCCTGGTCGGGGTGATGGGCGACCCGCAGGCTGACGTCCGGATGGTTCACGTCACCGGCACGAACGGAAAGGGCTCGGTGTCGGCGATGATCTCGGGGCTACTGGTGTCGGCCGGGCTGCGGGTTGGCGGGTACTTCAGCCCGCACGTCGACACGGTCCGCGAGCGCCTCACCATGGACGGCGAGTTGATCACCGAGGAGGCCTTCGTTGATCTGATGGCTGACCTCGAACGGTACGAGGGAGTAGCCCCCGACCAGCCTTCGTACTTCGAACTGTTGACCGCGGCTGCCCTCTTGTGGTTCAGCAACGAGGCGGTAGACGCGGCGGTGGTCGAGGTCGGATTGCTCGGGCGCTACGACGCCACGAACGTAATCGACTCGGATGTTTCGGTGGTGACCAACATCGGGCGAGACCACACGGACGGAACCGGGGACTGGCGTCGGGACGTAGCGTCGGAAAAGGCCGGCATCATTCAGGCCGGACGACCTCTGGTGCTCGGGGAGACGTCGATCGGACTCCGGGAGGTCTTCGTTGCCGAGGCTCCGGACCCGTTGTTGGAGCGGGGCGTGGACTTTGGAGTCCGGTCGACAGAACAGGCCGTGGCCGGCCAGATGATCGACCTGTGGACGCCGGCGGGGGAGCACACCGAGGTGTTCCTCGGTATGCATGGCGACCATCAGGCTGACAACGCCGTGGTGGCCCTAACCGCGGCTGAGGCCTTTCTGGGCGTGCCACTGGGAGACGAGGTGATGGCTGAGGGCTTTGCGACCGTTCAGGTCGCGGGCCGACTCGAGGTGGTGCGTGCTGTGCCACTGGTCGTGCTGGACGGAGCCCACAACCCTGAGGCTGTTCGGGCGTTGGCTGTCTCGGTGCCCGAAGTCTTCCCGTCGGCCCGCCGTATTGTGGTCATGGGGTGTCTGGGTCCACGGGAGCCCGCTGAGGTGTTCGACGAACTGTTGGCCCTGGCCCCCGACCTCGTCGTGGCGTGCACAGCGCCCTCGCCGAGGGCCGTACCAGCAGCAGACATCGCCGCCCTGGCCCGGAGTCGCCGGATGGACGTCGAGGTAGTGCCCGATGCGGTGGATGCCGTGCGTTTGGCTGTATCGGTGGCTGACGAGGCCGACCTGGTTCTTGTGACCGGTTCGTTCTACGTCCTGTCGGCTGCCCGGGAGGCGCTCGACGGTCTCGACGGGCCGTAGCCTTCGGGCCATGAACCGAACCCTCGTCATCTGCAAACCCGACGCTGTCGAACGCGGCCTCGTTGGGGAGATCATCGGCCGATTCGAGCGGAGGGGACTGACTATCGCCGCCGCTGAGCTTCGTCTGTTGGACGCTGACACGCTGGCACGGCACTACGGGGAACACGTTGGCAAGGGCTTCTACGACGACCTGGTGGCTTTCATGTCCCGATCTCCGGTCATGGTGCTTGTGGTCGGGGGACTAGAGGACACCTTCGCAGTGGTCCGGACAATGGTGGGTGCCACCAACCCACTGGAGGCGGCACCGGGTACCATCCGGGGCGACTACGGCCTTCTGATGACGGAGAACCTGGTCCACGGTTCGGACTCCAGTGAGTCTGCCGAACGCGAGATCGGGATCTTTTTCCCTGGGCTTTGATCGATCGCTGGCCGGTGAATCAAGAATGGACTTGGCCAGATGCATGCGTTCAGTGGTCGAATGTGCGCGGAGAGTGGCAATTCGTTAGCGGATGCACTACGTTTCTCGGAGGTCCGATGTACATCATTCATGACCTACCCCGTCCAGCGGCATGCCCCTGGAAGGGTTGACCGATCCAACAAGCCATGGAGCCACCCGGGTGATGGCCGATTTCTCAGACCGCCCAGGCCGGCCTGTCCGGAGGCCCGTACTCGGGTCCCGAGATATCGCTGTTGACCTCGGGACGGCCAACACGCTGGTCTCTGTTAGAGGGGAGGGCATCGTCCTCCTAGAACCCTCGGTGGTGGCCGTCAATGCGTTGGACGGCAACCTGTTGGCCGTCGGTGAGGAGGCCAAGCGGATGCTCGGCCGGACCCCGGACCATATTCGGGCCGTTCGACCCCTCAAGGATGGCGTCATCGCCGATTTCGAGGTCTGCGAGAAGATGCTCCGCTACTTCATCCAGCAGGTCCATAGTCGGAAGTGGGCCAAGCCCCGGATGGTCATCTGCGTCCCGTCCGGGGTCACTGGCGTGGAGCGCCGGGCCGTCCAGGAGGCCGCCGAGTATGCGGGTGCCCGACCCCCGGCTTACATCATCGAGGAGCCCATGGCGGCCGCTATTGGTGTGGGCCTGCCGGTCGCAGAACCGATTGGTTCAATGATCGTGGACATCGGAGGAGGAACCACTGAGGTCGCGGTGATTTCCCTCGGCGGCGTGGTGGCTGCCCAGTCCACCCGGGTTGGTGGAGACGAGATGGACGACGCCGTCAAGCAGTTTCTTAAGAAGGACAAGGGTGTGGACGTCGGCGACCGGACCGCTGAGAACATCAAGATCCGCCTCGGATCGGCTCACCCCCTGACCCAGGAGATCCGGGCCGAGGCCAGTGGCCGCGGGTTGCGATCCGGCTTGCCCGAGTCGGCGGCTTTCACCACACGGGAGATACGCGAGGCCCTGGAGGAGCCGGTGTCGGCCATTATCGACACCGTGAAGGTCACTCTGGATCGGACCCCACCGGAACTGGCCGCTGACATCATGGATCGGGGTATCACCCTGGCGGGCGGTGGAGCCCTTCTCATCGGCCTGGCAGACCGCATTCGGGTGGAGACGGGCATGCCGGTCTGGATGGCACCAGATCCGTTGCGAGCCGTGGCCATGGGAGCCACTACGGTGCTCGATGAGTTCTCCAGGTTCGGGGACATGATCTTCGGCGACGACGCCGAGTAGCGGACTGTGGCGGCCACTCGCCCCACCGGTGGACTCCGGCCCACCTTGATGGTCCTGATTGTGGGGGCCCTCACGCTGCTGACCCTGCAATACCGTGGGGCTGAGCCCCTGAGTGCCTTCCAGCGTGGCGTGCGCGATGTTATTGAACCGCTGCGGTCAGTTACCGACCGTGTGGTCTCCCCGGTACGGTCGGTGTGGAACGGCCTGCTGGACTACGACGAACTCCGGGCCGAGAACGAGCGACTAGCTGACGAGTTGGCCCGAATGCGTGGTCGCCGATTGACTGCTGAAGCTGACGGTGAACTACTCGAGCGTCTCCTCGGTGAGGTCGGCATCGACTTCGCCGAGCTAGATACCGTGGTGGTTCGCATCCTGGGAACTCCGCCTGGGAACTTCTCCACCCACACGATTGAGGTTGACAAGGGCAGCGACGACGGTCTGGCCGAGGGCATGCCGGTGGTCACCGGTGCGGGTCTGGTTGGGCGTTTGGAGTCAGTAGACCGTGCTCGCTCGGTGGTCCGACTTGCAGTCCATCCGGAGTTCCGGGTCGGCGTGCGACTCGTAGGGTCCCAGGACGAGGGTCTGGTTCGGGGAGGTGGACGATCCGGCTTCCTGGTGATCGATGCCGGAGTACGGGCCGACGCGGTCGTGGAGGCCGGTGAGGTCGTGGTGACGTCCGGCGGGCGAAGCCGATTTCCTGCCGATATCCCTGTGGGCCGGGTCATAGACCCGGGGAGGGCAGGAGACTTGCAGAGGGAAATCGTGGTCGAGCCGTCGGCATCTCTGGAAAATCTGAGTTTCCTGAACGTGCTTCTGGTGACCGAGGAACGGACCTTTGACCCGTCGGTGCTCTTGGATCCGGGGGAGCGGTCGAGGTGACCGGCCGGTTCCGGGTTCTGGCCCTGCTGCTGACCGCTGCAGTCCTTCAGGCCACGGTGTTTGATGAGGTCAGGGTCGACGGTGTGTCGGTGGAGTACTTGCTGCTGGTTTCGGTGTTGGCCGGCTTTCATGGTGGACCGGAGCGCGGTGCCACGGTGGCTTTCCTGGCCGGACTGCTTCACGATTCCGTGGGTTCGACGCCGCTGGGTGTCCACGCCCTGGTCTACGCGCCGATCGCCGCGGGGGCGGGGCACCTCTCAGTCCGATTGGCTGATGGGGCCCGGGCATTGGCATTGGCCGGACTAGCCGGGTCGGTCATGGTGGGTGTGACCGCCGCAGCAGGAGTCGGGGTACTCTTCGGCCTCCATCCGGCCAGCGGCGCGGACCTGGTTTCGACTGCGACCGTCGCAGCGGTGACCACAGTGGCGATCGCTGGACCGACGAGCAGGGTGGTCCGGTGGGCGGTAACCGGCGGACTCCCGGTGGATATCGATCTCACCGGAGGAACCAGCGCCGAGAGGACTTCCGGCCGGTGAGTGGCGAGTGAACGAGGTCAGCCGCTACCGGATGCGGGTCCTAGCCATAATCGGACTATCGATGTTCGCCGCCTTGACGGCCCGGCTCTGGTACTTGCAAGTCATGGTCAGTGAGCAGGCAGTGGCCACGGCGCGTAGCAACATCACCCGGGTCATCCCGGTCCCGGCCCCACGTGGACGCATCCTCGACGCGAACGGTCGGGTGCTGGTCGGTAATCGAACGACCACCGTGCTGACCATGAACCGCCATGATCTCAACGAGGCCGCCTTCACCGACGACAAGGTCCGGCTGATGCTGACCGAGATCGCCGTTGAGATCAACCGGTCGGGACAGTTGATGAAGGTCGCAGATGTTGAACGGGCCTTGAGTGACCCGTCCTACGGTCGGTACGACGACGTGCCGATTGCCCATGACGTGGGTGGTGAGCTTCTTGTGTTCTTCGGTGAACGACCTGACCGGTTCCCCGGTGTCCGGGTGGCGGAGAGCACGGTGCGTTCCTACCTGTATGGCGATCTGGCTAGCCACGTACTGGGGTGGGTCGGATCTGTCAACGACTTCGAGTTGAGCCAGCGCCGACCCCCGGCGGGCAAGGAGTATCGGTTGCGTGACCGGATCGGGAAGGCCGGAGTGGAGCTCATGTTCGAAAACGACCTCCGGGGCACGGCAGGGCGCAAGGTGGTCGAAATCGACCGGTTAGGGGAGATTGTTCGCGAGCGAGGCGATCTCTTCGTGCCGCCAGTGCCTGGCGACGACATCGTTTTGTCGCTCGATGTCGACGTCCAGTACCTCGTGGAACGGGAGTTGGAACGGTCCATCCACCTAGCTCGATCCAGGGAACCTGACCAGAACCCGGACGACCCAAGCCGTCTCTTGCCCGCCTATGACGCCCCGGGTGGCGCGGTCGTCCTCATGGACCCGATGGTCGGATCGGTAGTGGCCATGGCGTCTTACCCTTCTTACGATCCCAACGAGTCGATCGGTGGGTTCTCAGTTGACCAGTGGGCCGAGTTAAACGACCCGGCGAACAACCTGCCCATGTTCAACCGCGCCATCCAGGGTGAGTACGCGCCTGGTTCCACCTTCAAACTCTTCACCGCCCACGCCGCCTGGCACGAGGGAGTATTCGGCGTGGGCGCCATCCCCGCCGCCGACGTGGAATGGGACGATCCTGGCTCCTATGTGCTCCGGGCCTGCGGAGACGTAGATCCGACCGACCCGCCACCGGGTTGTCGGTATCGGAATGCGGGAGAGAAGAAGTACGACCGTGTGGACCTGATCCGAAGCCTCACTGTGTCCAGCGACGTTTACTACTACCGGATCGGCGAATCGATCTACACCAACCCCAGACATCCGGACACCGCCATCCAGGATGCGGCAACCGCCTACGGGCTGGGCCTCAAGTCGGGTGTCACCCTGCCCTTCGAGCAGGACGGCTACCTGCCCACGCCAGCCAATCGACGGAGTCGCCATGAGGAGAACCCCGTGGCCTTTCCCGAGTGGGGATGGTCCACGGGCGACAACGTGATCACGGCGATCGGCCAAGGCGAGGTACTGGTCACCCCGCTGCAGTTAGCCAACGCCTTCGCCACGTTTGCCAACGGTGGGGTGCGGTTTGCCCCCAATGTGGTTAGCCGGGTGGTGACTCGAGATGGCACGACGGTCCGAGAGTTTGGGCCGCGGGCGCTGTCTACTGTCGACATCCGGCCCGCTTTCCAGAGCCGGGTACTGCAGGGGTTGGCCGGGGTCACGGCTGACGAAGAGGGGACGGCGTACTGGGCGTTCAACTCCGAGGCCACTGACGGCGTGTACTTCCCACTGGAGGAGTTCTCGGTCGCCGGCAAGACGGGAACGGCCGAGGTGCGGGGCAAGGCCGACACTTCTATCTTCGCTGCGTTCGGCCCCGTAGAGGCCCCCACCCACACCTTTGTGGCCATCCTTGAAGAGTCGGGCTTCGGATCCAGCGTGGCTGCACCGCTGGCCGCCCGAGTGCTCGAGAAGGTGTTCCAGGGCAAAGTACCTGAGGCACCACTGGCAGCGGAGCGCTATGCCCGGTCGGCCGCCCTCCCTCTATGCGTCGCGTGGCACCAGTGGCGGTCCGGGGACACTCTGGATCGGTTGGAGGAGGCAGACCCTTCGTCGTCCGAGGCCGGTGGCCCGGTTCTGGACGCCTCGGGACAGGTGGTGGTTCGAGGGGTCCAAGTGGACTGCGAGGACCTGATTGAGGACGTGCTTGACGTGTTCGAGATTGTGTCCACTGTGGAGGAAACGGGCTGATGGTCGACTTTCGGCGCCCCGATTACGACACGCCGCGGGTACTGCGCCATGTCGACTTCATGCTCCCGGTCCTCGCGCTGGTGACGGCGGGCATTGGAGTGTTGATGGTCTATTCAGCGACTCGTGGACCGGCTACCGATCTGCGCCCTGCAGAGACGTTCTTCCTCGGCCGCCAGGCACGGGCGGTGGGCGTGGGGGTGGCAGCGATGGCTCTGGCGGCCTGGTTCGGGCACCGGCGACTCGAGCGGATGATTTGGCTGGTCCACGGCGTCACGCTGGCGGCGCTGGGTGCTGTGTTGGTCTTCGGTAACGAGGTGAAGGGATCCCGGTCCTGGTTCCAGGTCGCCGACAGCCAGTTCCAGCCCTCAGAACTAGGGAAGGTAACTCTAATCGTGGTTCTGGCTGCCTGGCTGGGCCGGACCGAGACGCCGTCAATCCCCCGAGTTCTGATGGCTGTCCTGTTGGCGGCTGGGCCAGTGGTCTTAATCGTGCGCCAGCCAGACTTGGGGACGGTTCTGGTCTACGTGGCCATCGTGGCGGGCATGGTCTTTGTGGGAGGACTCAAGGGCCGACACCTGTTGGTCCTTGGCTTGTTGTTGGCTAGCGCAGTAGTGGTCGTCCTGGAGTCCGAGGTGCTGAAGGACTACCAGATTCGACGTCTCATGGTATTCGTCGACGAGGAGACGAACACCGAGGCCAGCTACAACCTCGAACAGGCGGAGGTGGCAATCGGCAACGGGGGCTTGACTGGCCGGGGGCTGTTCCAGGGCACGCAGAACAATTCGGCGCTGGTACCCGAGCAGCAGACCGACTTCATCTTCACCGTGGTGGCCGAGGAGACAGGGTTCGTAGGTAGCGCGGTGGTGCTCGGGCTGGTGGGCCTCCTGTTGTTCCGGGTGTGGAGGATCGGACAGATGGCCGATGACCGGTTCGGCATGCTGCTCTCGGCCGGGGTTTTCTCGATGCTCTCCTTCCAGGTATTCCAGAGCGTGGGGATGTCCACCGGGATCATGCCCATTACCGGGATTCCGTTCCCATTGGTCAGTTACGGAGGATCATCGCTCTTGGCGACCTGCCTGGCGCTCGGGCTGGTCCAGAGCGTCCACATGAGACGCCACGAGGCGTTAGGTCGACGGGTCGAGCCTCCGAGGCGGGACCAGCGCGCTTGATCGGTACGCTGGTCTGATCATGAGTTCGCTTTGGTCCGAACTCGAGCGTGTCCTCGGTGAGGTCCAGAAACCGGCCCGCTACATCGGTTGCGAGGACGGGATGACCGTCCCTGACCATCATCCCGGCGCAGTGGCCTGGCTCCTGCTCTACCCGGACACCTACGAAGTCGGCCTTCCCAACCAGGGTCTCCAGATCCTGTATGAAATCCTCAACGAACGGCCCGATGCGGTGGCCGAGCGTAGCTATGCCCCGTGGACCGACCTGGCTGAGGTGCTGCGCCGCGAGGGTCTGCCGCTGTTCTCAGTGGATACCCATCGAGCGGCACGGGACTTCGACGTGTTGGCCTTCAACCTGTCGGCCGAACTCGTCTACACCAACGTACTGGAGTGTGTGGACCTTGCCGGTATCCCGATCCGAACTGCCCATCGCACCGACGACGATCCGCTGGTTCTGGTAGGGGGTCACTGTGCCTACAACCCGGAACCCTTGGCCGACTTCGTAGATGCTGCAGTGCTGGGCGACGGCGAGGAAGTGGTCGGCGAGATCACCGAAGTGCTGGGAGCATGGAAGGCCGAGGGTGGAGGAGCACGTGTT
>Ga0066372_10001191_pt1 | contig 10419 bp, 8 predicted proteins | sample Knorr_S15_td_250_FD_77011 | JGI IMG/M metagenome (GOLD analysis project Ga0066372, IMG submission 77011) | Marine microbial communities from Southern Atlantic Ocean transect - Knorr_S15_td_250_ad_251m_LV_A | ecosystem: Environmental > Aquatic > Marine > Oceanic | place: Southern Atlantic ocean... | reverse complement strand
CACGTACATGAAACTCATAACTGACTTTTTAGAAAATTCATCTAGAAAATTTCCAAATAAAACAGCATTAATCTTTAAGGCAGACAAATATACGTATGCTGAATTACAAACGAGAGTTCAAAATTTTTCTTCATTTGTAAATAAATTTCAAAAAAATTCTGTCATAAGCATATTTTTTGATAATTCACCTGAGTTTATTATCGCCTATCTTGGAATATTAAAATCTGCTTGTATTGCACATATCGTTCCCTCAAATATATCACAAACTAATCTCAACGAACAAATATTTTCAGCAAAACCAAAATCCATTATTTCGTCAAAAGAATTCTTTCCTATGATTTCTAAAATAGAAGATTCAAAAATTGAAAAAATAAGATTTCATGAAATCAAATCTAGATTATGTGAAGAAAGAAAAGCTAACGTGACGGATTATGCTTATTTGATATATACCTCTGGTACAACAACTAAACCAAAAGGTGTTCCAATAACACATAGTAATTCTGTTTTTACAACAAATAATATCGTAAATATTTTGAAATATGAGAATTCTGACATTGATGTTATTCCTTTACCACTATCTCATTCATTTGGATTAGGATGTCTTCATACATCTTTCTATGTTGGTAGTACTCTTATTTTACACAAGAATCTTATGAACATATCCGAAATTTTTGCATCCATAAAAGATAATTCTGCAACCACTTTTGCTGCAGTTCCATCATCATTGACCAAGTTAGTGAAAGATGAATCAGATCGTATCAAAGATATTTTTAAAGACTTGAGATTAATTGTTACTAATAGTACTAGTATACCAAACACTACTGTAAAAGAATTAAAAAAAATTCTACAACATGGTACTATCGCAACATATTACGGTCTTACAGAAGCATCTCGCTCAACGTTTATGGTCTTTGATGGTGAAAGTAAATTTGATTCAGTAGGAAAAGCGCCTGATCAGATTGAAATTAAAATAAATAATGAGAAAGATTCGGAAAAAGGCGAAATTTGGATTAAAGGACAAAATGTTATTAAAAATTATTGGAATAATTTAGATGCAGATCAGAATTTTGTTAATGGATGGTTAAAAACTGGAGATTTAGGCAGATTAGATGAAGATGGATATTTGTATATTCTTGGACGAATGGATGAGATAATCAATATAGCAGGAGAGAAAGTTCTTCCACAAGAAATAGAGGGAGTAGTGAAAGTTTTATCAGATATCGAAGAAGTTGTAGCAATACCCATGAAACATGAATCGTTTGGAAATACAGTAAAACTTTTTGTAAAAACAACTGACAAGTCAAAAATTACTAAAACCGAAATCTTATCTTTTTGCATTAGAAATCTAGAAAGATATAAAGTACCATCAAAAATTGAATTTGTTGAGGATTTTCCTAAAACACAATATGGAAAGATTAAGCGTTTCATGTTAAAATAGTCAGAATGCGTTAGTAATTATGGAAAGACAAGAAGATTATTTTTCACAGAACGAAAAAGAGCTGATGGAATATTTTGGTTATTCTGGTAGTTTTGGGCTTCTAAAGTTACGATTAAAATTTCTCAGAACATGGTTACTTCATAAAACTGCTTATTCCTCAGCAAATTCTTCTTGGGTTGTAAAAATGCAACGCACAAGAGGTGTCAAAATTGGAACTAATTGTCATATTGCACCATACGTATTGATTGATTTGGTGTATCCAAAAATGATAACTATAGGTAATAATGTCACAATTAGTTCTAATACTATGATCTTTGCTCACATAAATCCAACTACAAATCCATCTTTAAAGAAACATGGATATCCTAGAACAGTAAAGCCTGTAAAAATAAATGACGGTGCAATAATTAGTCCAGGTTCTATAATTACTGCTGGAACTATTATTGGCAAAAATTGTATAATTGGTGCTGGGAGCGTTGTTAGTACTGAGATTCCTGACAATTCTGTTGTTTTAGGAAACCCTGCTCGTGTAATAAAAAAAATTGATCTGTAAAATGAATCTTTTAGGAATTGATTTTGAAGATTGGTACCATCCAACATTGGTCCAAAAATTTGTCCAGGATGAAAAACATGAACCAAGTATGTTCAAAGGATTAGATAAAATTCTTGAAATGCTTAGAAAAAACGACACTCTGGCAACCTTTTTTGTTGTAGGAGAATTACTTGAATCTAATCCTGAAATCTTTGATAAAATTATTGAAAACGAACATGAGATTGCTTTTCATACAATGCATCATACCATGATCGATTCAGAAAACTTTAGAAAAACATTTCCTGAAGAAATTGAAAGATTTTCACAATTAACAAACAAAAAATCTAAAGGATTTAGAGCTCCTACGTTTTCGTTAAATAATACAAGTTCATGGATAATTGATTTTTTAGCTGAAAATGACTATATTTATGATAGTAGTGTGGTTCCTGCAAAAACTGATTTATACGGTATGCCTGATGCTGAAACCAAACCATATAGAATTTCTAGTAATTCGCTTGAAAAAGATGATAAATATGGTAAATTACTTGAATTTCCATTATTAATTACCAAATTTCTAGGAAAAAAAATTCCCGCTGCAGGTGGATTCTATATTAGAACACTTCCAACAAAAATAATTAGAAATGCGATAAAGAATTATGAAAAACAAGGAATTCCTGCAACTTTCTATATACATTCTTGGGAATTAACTCCAGAATATATGCCAAAAATTGAATTACCATTTAAAGAAAATTTTGTGACGTTTCATAATATTGGCCAAACATATGATAAAATGAATAAAATTCTGAATGAGTTTAAATTTACATCATTCTTAAACTATATTGGGAAAAAATAGGCATCTCCAAATTAATCTCTTTTTAACAGTTTTTTAATTTCTTCAAAAACTTCTATTGCAATTACTTTGTTACCTTTATCACCAGTATGTACAATATCATAGTACATAGTTTCTGATTCATTATCTAAGGAATTACGTAAATCAACTGTTTTTGTACATGAATCTGATAATTTGCCTAATGCGTCAGCAAAATGTTCATAATTATTCAGTATATTCTTCCCCTCATATTTCTTAAACATAGCAAGTTCTTCATCAGTCAATTCCCGCTCACCAGTACCAAGAAATGGTTGTAACATCACCATCACTTCATATCCATGCTGATTCCCATTTTGGCATACTTCATCCCATGTCATCATCCATCTATTGGCTTTTTCGAAGCCATATGCATCATCAAAACTGATTATTTCTGTTGTTTCAAAAGTCCAATGAAAATATTGATGAAAAAAGAATTGTGGTGTTTTATAGAAGTCGTTCTGTAGAATTAGATGCATAAGATCATATGCTGTCTTTTCTGTTTGTGTGTCAAGATAATAATTATTAAAATTACGATGATTATCATTATATCCATCATATATTACCAGTAAATCAGGTTCAAAATCTAATATCTTTTTTTTAACCATCTCAGCTTCAATAAATGAGTAGCCCCCAGGAACCCCTGCATTAATAACTTCTATTCCATCGTAGTTCTTTTCATTATCAAAAAACTGTTGAATATAACCGGGTATTGTTTTTTCATCTGATAATGCTGAAGCACCAAATGCAGTAGATCCACCTAGAAAAAATATTCTAAAAACTTCATCATTGTTTTTTAGTGAAATTTCTGGTCCGCGAAAACCGTCACTGTTAATATTTACAACCGAAAAGTGTTGATCTGGTTTGTAAGATGTATGACTAGAATCATTCCACTCTAAAAGGTAAAAAGCATGGCAAATCTCTCTCTTTAGATCATTATCATTAACATGGTCAAAAGCTTCACTTTTTAAAAAAAAACAGCTCGGAAAATTATAATCATATATTCTAACTGTAGGCTCTATTACTAGTATAACAATACAACAAAAAATTAAACAAAACAAAATTTGTTTTTTATATGATACTTGAACTGACATCTTACTATCTTAATTTATCTTAAAAACACTTTAAAAATCATTTACTTTTCACTTCTTTAAAAGATTGTAAAGTTATGCTAATTCCTTCATCTAATGAAAATTTTGGTTTCCATCCTATAGCTCGTAATTTTGAGTTATCAACCACGAAATTACCAACATCAACTTTTTTTGTATAGTTGGGTGTTTTAGGAAATACAATTGCACAACCAGTTTTCTTATTCAAAATATTGGCAAATTTCTTAAACCAAGTTTTTTTAAACGATGAGATCCAATACAACTCACCAGGTTTACCTTTTTTTAAAATAGTCAAAATTCCAGATATTACATCATCTATAAAAACAAAGTCTCTGAAGAATTCACCCCTATTGTATATTGTAACTTTTTCATTACTAAACGCATTATGAATTAAGAAGTTGATCGCATTCTTATTTGGTATGACTTGTTCACGTGGTCCGTATGCATTAGTGATACGAAATACGTTTGTATTGATTCCATAAACTTGGTGATAAATCTTACAATAATTCTCGCTTGCAAGCCTATTTACTCCATAAATTGTAGTAGGGTTACATGGAGTATCTTCATTGATTGGAAGCTTAGTTGGTTTTCCAATGACAATAAATGTACTACCTAGAATAAATCTACACGATAATCCTAGATGTCTTATTTTTTCTAACATAAACAGAGTTGATTTAGCATTCGAATCAATATCACTAAGTGGTTGTTCAAATGATTTAGAGTGTGAAGTATTGCCAGCTAAATGAATGATTATATCAGGTTTAAATTTCTCAATACACAATCCTAATTTTTTAAAATTTGTTATATCAGTTTTTTCAATAGTTAATTTTTTATTATCAATTTTTATATTAGATTTTTTTGAAAGTGTTTTTGTTAAAATCTTAATACTATGATGATTTCTTGCAAGAGATTCAACAAGATGACTCCCAATAAAACCTAATCCTCCAGTAATTAATAATTTCATGATTATTTCTAATTAGCTTGCTTAAAAATACATTTACACATTTCTATGAAATATATTTTCATAAATATGATAAGATTCTATGGCTTCTGATTTGCTTACCAAATTTAATATCCTTTTGAAATGCATCAAATTGTTCAAAAATTGGTATGTTTATCCATTAATCTATTTTAAATTAACCAAAAAAGAGTATGTAGTTTTTGAAACCAAGAATAGATTAAAAATTAAGATCCGTGTAAATTCTACTGATCTAATGGCGTTAACTCATGTTTGGATTATTCAGGAATATTATAAAGAAAATTTTACCATAAAAAGTAATGATACAATAATTGATGTTGGTGCTCACATAGGTCTGTTTGCGTTATTTGCTTCACAATTTTGTAAGAAAGGTAAAATTTTTTGTTTTGAACCAATTAAAGAAAATTATGAATTATTGCTAGAAAATATTAAATTGAATAATATTGAAAATATTTTTCCTTACAATGTGGCAGTTACAAAGACAACATCACATGTTAAAATTTTTAAAAATGATGATGAATCCGGTCATAGTATGTTCTTAGATAATGAAAATTTTGTAACTGTAGATTCAAAATCTCTTAACGATATATTTTTAGAAAATGAAATTCATAACTGTGATTTTCTTAAACTAGATTGTGAAGGTGCAGAATATGAGATCATTGATTCGATATTACCTGATCTTATTAAGAAAATCAAAAAAACTGTAATTGAGTATCATTTGGCTGATAAAAAACCAGAATTATTAGAGCATTTGATTCATAAATTACAAAAAGCGTCTTTTAACGTAAACACAAGACCGTTATTTTCTGATATTGGATTTCTTTTTGGAATACAAAAATAACTTAATCCTTTCTTATCAATCCTAAAATTACGTGGTTATTTTTTCTGTCTGCTAATAATACTGTTGACTTATTTTTTGATGAATAGAAATCTAGAAACGCATTATTTTCTGAAACATCATCAGAAATTAAAAATCCATTTTTTTTAATAGATGACCATGAAGTATTAAATTCAAATAGCATATTTTTGTATGTGTGAAGGCTATCATGTAAAAATATGTCAATTTTATCTAAGGATTGAATTGTTTCTTTTAATTTTATCAAACTAGAACCGACTACCAATTTCCATCTATCTCTTAGATTCTTTGGAATTGCATCACCAATCATCTCTACTGATTCCCATGGTCTAAACACACCATCAATAGAATATAGAACTCCATTATTATTCTCATGTAGGGCTTGAAGAATATATGAAGAACTTAGACCATAAGCCACTCCTGTCTCAATTATAACATCCGGTCTCACTAATTTACATAATCCATAAAGAAATAATCTTGAATCACTATTAATTGAATAATCAGTCGGATAAGGTTTTTTCTTAGATGGAAAATCTTCATTTTTCATTTTATCAAAATAACTTCTAAAATGTTCCTCAAGTTTGCTAGTATTCTCAATTAATTGTTTTCGTGAAAAACTATTTTCTTGAGAAACAATATCCAGACATTTTTCAAGAGTTAGAGATTTTGCAGAATGCTTCTTTATAACTTGATTAGAATGTTCATTGGATTGTTTTAGTTCGTTAAGCAAACTAAGACCTTTCTTTGGATGATGTATTGAATATGAAAATAATGAAAAATACTTAGAAATTATGCCCATACAAACACCAGCTTATCTTGTAAAAATAACTCGTTTCTGAATTAATTTTTTTATCAAACACACTCAAATCTAAAAACCATGGTCCCCTGAACAATGTTTTGTTGTCTTATTTCTAGCGCATGAATAAAAATTTAGACCATGTTTATCACTTTCTGCAGTACACCAAACATAACTAGGTTTTTTAATTTTATCAAAATTAACCACGTCTTGTAATTCTTGTTCAGCAGAAAACTTTACTGAAGAGCCATTTGTTATTCTAACTTTCTTCTCTTTTATTTTTCCAGTTTCGTTATAAAACACAAGATCAACGTCATGATGTAAAATCTCAGGATTTTCTTTAGAGTCTGCTGTAAGTCCAACAAATGAATCAAATCCTCCACCAGTAACAATTTGGCCCCATTTCAAACTTTTTCTTCCCATGGGAATGAATTTGTTTGGATTGTTTAGTACAACATTAATTGAAGAATCTAATCCACCGCCACTTAAAACTAGTTGATGTCCAATACGTGTAGGCATTTTACTTGAATTAATCGTATTTACTTTAACACCATATGACGAAATATCTTTCTCATCCAAATTAGATTCTTCAATAATTGAATTAACATTGATATCTACAAAGTCGTTGCTTGGACTTTTTAGATAGTCTATGCTTTTTTCCTTCAAGATTTGTTTTCCATCAGAAGAATTTACGTAAATAAGAACTTCTAGTTCTGATGGTGATGCAATCGGGTAGATCTTTATTTTGTTAATTAGTTCTGAAAAGAAAGGAAATTGTTTTTCAGATGGCCTATCATCATTCCAATATTCCTCAGTTGATGATGAATCATAATAACTATGATTTGCACTAAAAACACCATCATTGTATATCCATTGACCTGAAAGTAATCTACCATAGAATAATAATTGTTCAGGTTGTTTTGCTTTTATAATACCACTGATATTATCCGGTAGATCTTTGAATGTCTCACGCAGGCTAATTTTTTTAGAACAAAACCGTGGAACATCTAACTGTTGATTAGTTCTATACGTTGTTTTTGAATTAGCAATTTCAATTTCTAATTTACCCTTACAATTCATTGGACCTGCAGTAAAAAGTAAACATGTGTCAGTATTTTTATTTATAATTAAATCAATAGATGATTCTTTTACGGGATTTGAATTTATTTCATCATTTTCAAATATATCATTTAACACTCGATTATAGGAATGTACTTGATTTAGAAATCTATCATTTCGATGATTAATCATTACAGCTGGAAAAGGAATAAACAGGTTATCAACAGAGAAGAATTCAATCATATAATTTGAAACTGGTTGATTAACCATTCCAGTTAGTGTCAAAGTATAGACCTTTGGTTCATCAACATGATGTAATTTCGATTCAATCTTTTTGCCATCTTTATCAATAGCTGTTACTACACAAGCAATTTTTTTATGATTGCGTTTAATAAGAAAATGATTCAGAAAACTTATTTCAGCTATACAGTTGTCTAATTCTGGAACCATTAAAGATGATCTATGTACAGAATTGCTAGTAGGATCCTTATGATACTTCTTTCTTGTAGCCTCAACTTCTTTAAATTTTTTCAACTATTTTTGATTTATTTTTTCTGAATTTAAACATAAGGCAGTATTGTATAATAAAGACGAATTAAATAGTGTATAATAAATAATAAGTGAATACTAAATAGTTCACTAAAAAAAATTAAACAAATGAAAATTGCTCTAGTATGCCCAGCATCTTTACCTGCAACTCAGTTTGGTGGTATCATGTTTCTCTCTCTTGATATTGCCAAAGAATTATCTAAAAATGGGCACGAAGTCACAATTTTTACTACAGATATGGATTTTGCTAATAATGCAAAAACATTCAACAAAAAATTACCAAGAAAAGAAAAAATTCAAGATTTTTTTATTAACCGTTCACATGTATGGTTTTCAATACAGTTATTTTTTATAAATCCAAGTATTTATTTTCAGATGAAAAAAGAAAAATTTGATGTGATTCATACAATAGGTATAAGGAGTTTTCAATCTTTTATTGCAGCAATTATTGCAAGAAAGAAAAACATTCCTTTAGTGATATCAGATCAAGGGGGCCTTACCACACATCCTGAATTAAAATCAAATAGTACAAAAAGAATACTATCCAAAATTCAACAACCATTAATAAAATTCATAATTAATACATCTAGAAAGATTAGCGTACCTAATGATTATGAAAAAAAAATTTTTGAACAATTTTGTGAAAGTTCAAAAATTGTGACAATCAGAAATGGTATTAATCTGGATATAATGAATTTTAAAAATTTTGATTTTAAAAAAAAATATAATATTAAAACAAATTTTATTCTTTTCTTAGGCCGTTTTACAAAAATAAAGGGAATAGATCTTCTTCTCAATGCTATAGGATTAATTAAAGACATGCCTGAGTTTGAAAAAATAATTTTGGTAATCATGGGAGTGGATTTTGGATTTCAAAAAATAATGTATCGTATGATAGATGATCTTAAAATTAGTAATAAGATTTTGATAATCACAAATCCTGCAAGAGAAGACGTTATTCAAGCCTATAGAGAGAGTAAATTCCTTGTATTACCATCAAGGTGGGAATTATCGCCTCTGACACATTTAGAGGCATTTGCGTTCAGAAAAGCAGTAATCAGTACAGATGTTCATGGAATTCCATATACAATGAAACATAATGAACACGGCTTGTTGATAAAACCTAATGCAAAATTTCTAGGAGAAGCAATTATTGAATTATTAAATAATGAAAAAATGTGTGACAATTTTGGTCAGGCTGGTTTTGACCTAGTTATGAATACCTGTAATTCAACAAAAATGGCAGAAAATACATTAAAACTTTACAAAGAGTTAGTAAATGAATAAAAAAATTAAAAGATGAGATATGAGAAAGAAAAAACAGTCAGACGTTTTTGGTGATTCATCAATAAATGTGCCTTTTGTTGTACCTATGATTACTTCTGATGATAAGAAATCTATCATGCGTGCACTTGATTCAAGATTATTAACTGACGGACCATTATTGAAACAATTTGAATCAGCATTTGCTAAATTTACTGGTGCAAAATATGCTATAGGCGTATCCAATGCAACATCTGCCCTTCAACTAAGTCTAATTGCTGCAGGAGTTGGGAAAGGTGATGAGGTTATAATTCCTGATATTACATTTGTAGCAACTGCAAATGCAGTTTTAGCAACTGGTGCAATACCAGTCATAGCTGATATAGAAAAATCTGATCTTAACATTTCTATTGGTTCAGTAAAAAAGAATATTACATCAAGAACAAAAGCTATCATGCCAGTTCATTTTGCAGGTAAATCTTGTAATATGAAAGAAATTACTAGATTAGCAACAAAAAATGGTCTGAAAATTATTGAAGATTGCGCACATGCTATTGGTACAAAATCTGGATCAAAACATGTAGGAAATTTTGGTTTATCAGGTTGTTTTAGCTTTTACCCAACAAAAAATATGACAACGATTGAAGGTGGAATGATAATTTGTAATTCAGAAAAAATCGCCAAATTTTTTGCCAGCTGCCGTAATCATGGTATATCAAAAACATACAAACAACGATTCACATCTGGCTTGCCATGGGATTATGATGTAGAAAAATTTGGCTATAATTTCCGTTTAGACGAAATAAGATCTGCAATGGGAATAAATCAAATAAAGAAAATTAGATTCTGGAACAGAAAACGAAATGATATAGCTAAATATTATACAAGCAATTTAAGAAAAATTAAAGGAATAGAAACACCAAAAATCTTTCTAGAAAATACCCATTCTTGGCACTTGTATGTTATCAAAATT
>Ga0066372_10001190_pt1 | contig 10420 bp, 10 predicted proteins | sample Knorr_S15_td_250_FD_77011 | JGI IMG/M metagenome (GOLD analysis project Ga0066372, IMG submission 77011) | Marine microbial communities from Southern Atlantic Ocean transect - Knorr_S15_td_250_ad_251m_LV_A | ecosystem: Environmental > Aquatic > Marine > Oceanic | place: Southern Atlantic ocean... | reverse complement strand
CCAGTTGGGTTTACATAAATTTCTGTATCATCTAAACCATTTATAAGATTTTTTGGAATAGACTTTTCAATATAAGGTTTAACAAGTTCTCTAACTTGAGATTGATTAACATCTGCTGAATGTTGGGTTGATATAACAACTGATTTAACTGAAGAAGGTTTTCCATCTTTATACTCAATAGTAATTTGACTCTTTGAGTCTGGCTCAATATTTTTTAATTTTCCAGATTTTCTGTCTTCAGCCATAAGTCTTAAAATTTTATGCGAATAATGAATTGGTGCTGGCATTAAAACATCTGTTTCATTGCATGCATAACCAAACATTATTCCTTGATCTCCCGCACCCTCATCTTTGTTTCCTGCTGAGTCTACACCAATTGCAATATCTGTTGATTGAGAATGTAAGTGAAGATCAATTTTCGTAGCCTCTCTCCAAGTAAAACCTTCTTGATCATAACCAATATCTTTTATACATTCTCTTACTTTTGAAGTTAACTCATCTTTATTTATTTCAGGACCTCTGGTTTCTCCTGCTAAAACTACTTTGTTAGTTGTTGTTAAAGTTTCACAGGCTACTCTTGCTTGTGGTTCTTTAGTCAGATAGGTATCAACTACCATGTCTGAAATTCGGTCACAAACTTTATCTGGATGTCCTTCTGAAACTGATTCACTTGTAAACAAAAAATTCTTCTTCATTTATTCTCCTTTTTTTTTAAAAAAAAAATCAAACTAATATAAAATAATAAAAAATAAAAGAAGATCTTGTTGCCAAAGGAACTAAAAAGAGTTTTTTTTGTTTTCTTAAAACTTTTTATCTCAATAACTCCCCTCTCGGTTGATTTAATTTGATTAATTATTTGTCCTTTTGAATTAATAAATGCTGAAATACCATTGTTGGCTGACCTAATTAAATTTTTTCCTTCTTCAATAGATCTAAATATTGAATGTGAAAAATGTTGATAAGGTCCCACAGAATCTCCAAACCATCCATCTTCGGATATATTTAATATTAAATCAAAATCATCTTTGGTAATATTAATTTTTCCTGAATAAATTATTTCATAACAAATTAATGGAACAAAATTTACATTATTTATATTTATTAAATTTCTTTCACTATCACTTGAAAAAGAACGATATCCTGGTGTTATTTTTTTCAAACCAAGTTTGCTAAATAAATTTTCAAAAGGCAAAAACTCACCAAACGGAACTAGTTTGTTTTTATTATATTTATCTATAATATTTGTATACTTATCTATAACTACCATAGAATTAAATACTTTTTTATCTTCATTGCTATTTATTCCCATTATAATTTTATGTTGATCTGAATAGTTCTCTGAAAATATATAGTTATAATTTTTTAAATCTTCTAAATAAATATTTGAAAATACTCCTTCAGGAAAAATAAAAACAGCTTTTTCTAAATTATTTGGTTGACTTAATTTAATTAATTCTAAAATTATTTTTTCAGGATTTTCATCTTTAAAATATCTATTAATATCAATTTTTGGTGAAACAATTTTAATTACAAAGTTTAAGTTTGTTTCTTTTATTTTCTCATTATTTTTAAGAATAAAAGATCCATAAAAGAAATTTATTATCAATAACACTGATGCAAAAAATAAAAAAAATAATTTTATTTCTTTTCTATAATTAAATAAAATAATAATAGGTATTAAAAAAAAAGTTATACTTAATAGATTAAAAGAATAAGTCCCAATAAATGAAGCTAACTGTAAAAAAGGCAAATAATCTGTCCAAGAAAAAACAATTAAGTTCCAAGGGAATCCACTTAAAATAATACCTCTAACAAATTCAATTAAAGCAAAAAAAAGTGAAAAAATTAATATAGAAGAAAATTTTTTATTTAAAGTAAAAAAAGAACATGCAAATGTTGCTAAACCATAAAAAACTCCTAAAAATAAAGGAATTAAAATTAATGCAATTGGTATTAAGTATTTGAACTTTTCTTCAAAAGTTAGTGAATTTGTTATCCAATACAAATTGGAAATAAAATAACCAAACCCAAACATCCAACCAATTTTAAAGGATATCCATTTTCCTTTTTTATAATTTGAAATTAGATTAATTAATAATAATGGAAAAGTTACGAAATTTATAAAAAAAAAACTATATGGTGGCAAACTGAATGATGTAATTAAACCTAAAGCAAAAGGTATTAGGTAAATTAATATTTTATTTTGTAATAATAATGTCAATTTATTTTATGAAAATAGTTTAAAACTAAATTTTCTTTTTTATTCATCTTTTTAAAATCTTCTAATTTTTTGTGATCATATCCAATTAAATGAAAATATCCATGTATCCACATTTTATCAAATTCTAAAAAAAAATTTGATAATTTTGATCTTTTATTAATTATTTCATAACTAATAGCTATATCACCAATATATATATTATTATTAGACTTGAATGATAATATGTCTGTTGGTTTATTTTTTTTTCTGAACTTTAAGTTTAAATTTTTCATTTTTGTATTATTTGTCAAGAGTATAGAAAATTCTTGCTTTTTTTTTTTGAAAGTAGGAATTTTTGATAACTTTCTAAGCTTTTTTTTTAAATAATTATTAGGATCTTTAATTTTATTTTTCCATTTAGCATAGTCTAAAATTACATTTGCTTTAATCATTATTCAGTTTTTTGATCTGAATAAGCTTGAACAATTTTTGAAACTAATGGATGTCTTACTACATCTCTGTGATCAAAATCAACAACAGAGATTTCTTTCAAGTGTCCAAGTAATTTTTTTGATCGATTTAGACCCGATAAAGATTTGTTTGGTAAATCGATTTGAGAAGGGTCTCCATTTATTACAATTTTAGAATTTTCTCCAATTCTTGTTAAAAACATTTTAATTTGAGTATCTGTTGCATTTTGAGCTTCATCAAGAATTGCAAAAGAATTTTTTAAAGTTCTTCCTCTCATAAATGCTAATGGAGCTATTTCTATATCACCAACTTCAATTTTTTTTTGAATTTTTTCAAAGTCTAATAGATCATAAAGTGAGTCATACAGTGGTCTTAGGTATGGATCAACTTTTTCTCTTATATCGCCAGGCAAGAAACCTAATCTCTCCCCAGCTTCAACTGCGGGTCTAGATAAAATTATTCTTTCAATTTTTTTTTCTAAAAGCATTGTTAATGCTACCGCCACAGCCAAAAAAGTTTTACCCGTTCCCGCTGGTCCAGTAGAAATTATAATTTCACTTTCTTTTAATGCTCTTACATATTTTTTTTGTTTTTCTGATCTTGGAATTACAGATTTTTTAGGAGTTTTAATTATATACTCAATATTTTTTTCAGAATTAATTTTTTCATCTATCATAAATTTATTTACCGAAGAAATTATATCTTTTTTTTCAATATTTCCATTTACAATAAATTGATCTAATAAAAATTTAATTGCATTTTTAACCAATTCATTTTTTTTTAAACTACTTTTTACTAATATAGAGTTTCCACGAGTATAAATATTTGTTTTAGTAATTTTCTCTAGCTGTTTAATATTATTATTAAATTCTCCAACAACACCTAGTAGAATATTGTTGTTCTGAAAAATAATACTTAAAGTATCATTATCTGAATAAACAAATTTTAATTCGGACTTGAAATTTTTTTCAGCTACATTTTTCAATTATGCTGCTCTCATATTATTTTTTTCAATTTTGCCAAATAGGCTGTTTTGATTAACTTCTTTTATTTTAATATTTATATTTTTTCCAATATAATTTTCTTCACCATCAAAAATTACAGAATTCATATATTTATTTCTACCAAATAATTTTTTTTGTCCATTAATTTTATTTTCAACAAGAACATCAATAGATTTATTTATAAAAGATTCATTCATATTTAACTGAGATTTAAATAAATGTTCTTGAATTTTTAATAATCTTTCTTTCGCAGTTTCTTTTTTAATTTGATCTAAATTTGCCGCTTTTGTTCCGGGCCTTGGACTAAAAATAAAAGAAAATGAATTTATAAATTTAATTTTTTTTACTAAATTTAAAGTTTTGTTAAAATCGTCATCAGTTTCTCCTGGATATGCAACTATGAAATCACTTGAAAATTCTATAGATGAATTAATTTTTTTTATTTTTTCATAAATTTTAATGTACTGTTCAACTGTATATTTTCTATTCATTAGTTTAAGCATCTTATTTGATCCACTTTGGATTGGTAAATGTAAAAATGGCATTAATTTTTTATTTGTCGAATAACATTCAATTAAATCATCCGTCATATCTCTTGGATGGGAAGTGGTATACCTTATTCTTTTTAATTCTGAATAACTTGCAAGTTTATTTATTAAATTTGAAATTCTATATTCTTTAAATTTATCTTTGTAAGAATAAGCATTAACATTTTGACCTAGCAAAATAATTTCTTTTGCACCGTTACTTATTAGACTTTCTGCTTCAGCTAAAATTTTATTAAATGGTCTTGAATACTCTGGGCCTCTTGTATATGGAACAACACAAAAGCTACAAAATTTATCACATCCTTCTTGAATTGTTAAATATGATGAAACATTACTATTTTTATTTTCAATTTTATCAAAATAATTAAACTTTAAAATAGTATCAAACTCAGTTTCCTCAATTTTATCTTTATTGATAAAATTTTTTAATAAATCATTTATCTTGTGGTATGATTGAGGTCCTAAGATGATATCTATATAAGGTTCTCTATTTAGCATTTCTTGATTTTCTGCTTGAGCAACACAACCTGCTACAATCATTATTGGTTTTTTTCTTCCTCTATATAATTTTTTTACTCTACCTATTTCATGATAAACTTTTTCCTTTGCCTTATCTCTTATGTGGCAAGTATTTAATAAGTAACAATCTGCATTACCTTGATCTTCACTTTTTATAAAACCCAATCTTTTTACAGAATCATATATTCTATTGGAATCATATTCATTCATTTGACATCCAAATGTTTTAATAAATATTTTTTTTTGCATTAATTAAGTTTTTTTTTTAATGCCGTATAATTCTAGTTTATGATCTACAAGATCATAACCATATTTTTCAGCAACTTTTTTTTGTAGTTTTTCTATTTCATCATCAACAAATTCAATGATCTCTCCTGTTTTTAAATCAATAAGATGATCATGATGTCCTTCGCTTATTTCTTCATATCTTGCTTTTCCACCTTTAAAATCATGTTTTGTAATAATACCTGCTTCTTCAAAAAGTTTTACAGTTCTATAAACTGTTGCAATACTAATTTTGGAATCTATTTTTGAAACTCTTATATAAAGCTCATTAACATCTGGATGATCTTGAGACTCTGACATTATCTTTGCAATAATTTTTCTTTGATCGGTTAGCTTAACACCTTTTACAATGCATTTTTCTTGGATAGTTTCTGCCATTATTTATATTAACTCTAATATTGTGGTTTTATCAAATTTTTTATTAACAAACCCTTATTAAATAAATCGATAATTTCACCATAATTCTTATCAACTATTTGATCTGAATTAAATCCATATAAATCTATTTTATTTACAAAACATAAAGCCTTGGCCGTAGATAATGATGCTCTAATACCAGAAAATTTTCCAGGTCCTTGATTAACGAATATATTGCTAATATTTGTTAAATTTAATTCATGATTTTCTAAAAATTTTACAATTAAAATTGTCAGTTTATCAAAATTTTCTCTATTGTTAATAAATTCACTAGTATATGATTTATCATTAACCATGATTGTAAAAAAAATTTTATTGTCTGCTGCATCAATAATTAAATTATTCATTTTTTTAAACTTTTTTTTTAATTTTAATGCATTTGCAGATAATAACAAATATTATTCCAGTGATTATGGCATACTTTCTATAATGTATCATAGATTTAATGAAGATAAATATCCTTCAACTAATATAAGCATGAAAATATTTAAAAAACAAATTGAATTAATTAAAAAAGAAAAGATTGATTTTATAGATCCTAAAAATTTTGGAATAAATTTTAATTTAAAAAAATCAAAAAAAAAAATTTTACTCACAATTGATGATGCTTTTAGTTCATTCTATGAGCATGCGTGGCCTTATTTAAAAAAAGAAAGAATTCCTTTTATATTGTTTGTTTCAACTCAATCTATAGGAAAATACGGTTATATGAACTGGGATCAAATTAAAGAGATTGAAAAAGAAGAATTTGTAATTATTGGTAATCATTCTCACTCCCATGAATATCTTGTTGAATATGAATTTAATGATTTTAAAAATGATATTGATAAATCAATAAAAATATTTAGAGAAAATATTGGATATAATCCTGTATATTTTTCATACCCATTTGGGGAATACAGCTTAGAGCAAAAAAAATATATTTCTAATAATTTTGATTTTGCATTTGGACAAAATTCTGGAGTAATTGATTTAAATAAAGATAGATATGAATTACCTAGATTTCCAATTAATGAAAAATATGGTAATTTAGAAAGATTTAGTTTTATAATAAATTTACATCCTCTTGAATATAAAAATATTATACCAGATGATAAATATGTATTACAAAATAATAATCCACCTAAAACAGTCATTGAATTTTTTGAAGAACAAAAAAATTTAGAAAAAATTAATTGTTTTTCAGATGAAGGAAGTGGATGGGACAAATCTAAAATTAAACTAATAAAAAATAAACTTTATTTTGAATTTAGTGAAAAATTTACCTTTAGAAGAGGGCGGATTAACTGTTCTTTAAATGATGAAATTGGTTGGAGATGGCTTGGATTGCAGTTTTCTATAAAACAAAACTAAATTAAATTTTTCTCTTTTTGACTACCTGGTAAAATTTTTGCATCATCAAAGTCCGTTAGTTTATTCTGTTCAATAATTTTTTTTAAAATTTTAATATATTCTTTTCCAGTTTCTGCGTACTTATCTAAATATTCCACAAGTTCTAAACTATTTAAGTTTCCTAGAACATCTCTTTGAATTGCTCGAATTTTTCTGAATTCTCTATAACTTTTATGAGTATTTAAATTTCTTTGATAAGCTCTTACAGAAGCTTTTAAAATTTTAAATTTCATAACTTTGTGAGTATCTCCATCATCTGACCCAGCAGGCTTGATTCCTTCACCACTAAATGTCCATTGTCCAAATAATGCATTGCCTTCTTGAGCAAATCTTGAAGTCCCCCATCCTGTCTCCTTTGCAGCTTGCGCAATAGCTAAAGAAACTGGTATTTCATCCATTCTGATTTTTAAAGTGGTTAAGTCTCTATTTACAACTCCATATTGCTTAAATTTACTTTTCAACCAATTTCTTTCTGCATCTGAATTGCTATTTTTATTTAAAATAGCAAATAGCGTTTTTCTTTCTAATCTTATTTTTTTATTCTCATCTAAAATTAAAGGCAAAACTATTTGAATAAATAATTCTTTTCTTTTTTTTATACTTTCTATTGATTTAATTTCATTAGGTAAAATATCAATATTTATTGGTTTAACAATTTTATTTTTTCTAATATCTTTTAAATTATAATTCTCATCTTTAAATAATTGATCAATTGTGCTTGCGCTTAATCTAACTGTATCTTGCTCATTTATATTAAATTCAAAAACATCGGTAAATAAATCCTTAAAGTCCACTTCATTATTTTCTTTAAGATTTTTATTCAATTCAATTTCTTTGCCTTCCAAAACTTTATTAAAATTTATATTTGAATTATTTAAAACAATTTCATTTTTACTAAAATTTTTTTTAGAAAAATCTAATATGAAAGGTGCCACATAAAAAAAACCTATAAAAAAAGTACCTACAATTGAAGTATAAAAAAAATTTACAAGAATTTTAGGAAAGGTTTTCTGATTCTTATGAATTTTATATCCTTTGTTTTGTAAAATTTTTTTAATTGTTTGAATATTTATTTGTACTAACTTTTTCATAATCTTATTATAATTGATTCTTTACAATATTTAGATAGCAATTACTTCCTTAATTTCCGGGATATAATGACATAAAAGATTTTGTACTCCCTGTTTTAAAGTCATAGTTGAACTTGGGCAACCTGAACAACTACCTTGAAGAGTAACAGTCACAACACCGTCTTTAAATTCTTTAAACTTTATGTCTCCTCCATCTCTTGCAACTGCGGGTCTTACTTTAGTTTCTAAAATATTGATAATTTTTTTTTCAATATCTGACAAATTTAAATTTGAAGAATCTTTGCTTTCTTTATCAATTACAATCTCATTGCCATTTGAATAATAATCATTAATAAATGAGATTATTATATGTTTTAAATCTTCCCATTCTATTTTTTCATCTTTATGAACTGACAAAAAATCATCTGATAAAAAAATACCACTTACTCCATTGATAGATAAAATATTTCTTATTAATTCATTATTACTTTCATTTTTGTTCGTTATTTCAATCGGTATATCATTAGATACTTTCTTCCCTGGCAAAAACTTTAAAGAATTTGGATTAGGTGTATTTTGAGTTTGTACGAACATAATTCTTATATAATCATTATAATAAAAAATTAAAGATTTAAAATTAAAAACCTATAATTTTCTTCATTTCTTTAACTTTTTTAGAAGTTATTTTATCAGCTTTTTCAGCGCCATCTTCTAAAATTTTATCTATAAAATTATTATCTTTTTTTAATTTATTTATTTCATCAGATATTGGAGAAATTTTTTCTACAACAAGATCTGAAAGTTTCTGCTTAAATTGAGAAAAATTTTTTCCACCAAATTCATTTATTGAGTCAGATAATTTTTGATTACTTAAGCTTGAATAAATTCCCAAAAGATTCTCAACTTCAGGTCTTTCATTTAATTTTTTATCATCAGAAGGTAGAGGTGAATTATCAGTTTTAGCTTTTTTAATTTTATTTACTATTGCATCTTTTTTGTCTGTTAAATTAATTCTACTCAAATCTGAAGGATCAGATTTACTCATTTTTTTTGTTCCATCTTTTAAACTCATAATTCTTGCAAAATTTTTTTGGATTAATGGTTCTGGTGCTTTAAGAAAATCAGGAGTTTTAAAGTCTAAATTAAATTTTTGAGCAATATCTCTAGATAATTCTAAGTGTTGTTTTTGATCCTCTCCAACAGGGACATGTGTCGAGTCATACAACAAAATATCAGCAGCCATAAGTATTGGATATATATATAAACCAACACTTGCCTTTTCTTTATCTTTGCCAGCTTTTTCTTTAAATTGCGTCATGCGATTTAACCAACCCATTCTTGCAATACATCCTAAGATCCATGAACCTTCGGAGTGTGCTGGCACTAAAGACTGATTAAAAATTATACTTTTTTTATAATCTAATCCACTTGCAAGAAAAGTAGCTGTTGTTTCTCTTATGTTGTCCTTTAAAATCTTTGGATCTTGTTTAACAGTAATAGCATGTAAATCTACAACACAGTAAACACATTCATTGTCTTTTTTATTTTGCAGTTCAACAAAATTTTTGATAGCACCTAAATAATTTCCCAAATGTAAATTTCCAGTTGGTTGAACTCCAGAAAAAATTTTTTTTTTCATTTTTAATACTTTAATTTAATATCCGAAATTTTGAAAGCTTTAGTGGCTATAGAAGTTGTTATATAAATTAAAAAGGTAATAATCACCAGCAAAATTATAGTTAATAGTTTGTATTCGCTTTCATAAATTAAATATTCTTTAAAATTTTTAATTAATTTATAAAAAATAAAGGAAGAAAAAGAACATACTAACAATATGTTTAAAAATTTAATTGCAAAGCTTTTATAAAAACAAAAATATTTTTTAGAAAGTAGATAAAACAAAAGTAAAAAAGTATTAAACCATGAAGATATTGTTGTTGCAATTGGTATTATAATAAAACCAATTTCATTAAAAAAATAAACACTTATAAAAATATTTAATAAAACAGAAAATATCGAAAAGTGAAAAGGTGTTTTAGTATTGTGTCTTGCAAATAAAAAACTTGAAAATATTTTTATTAATGCAAATGCAGGTAAACCGAGAGCAAAATAAAATAGTGCATTTGCTGATTGACTAACACTATTTAAATTAAATGATCCATATCCAAATAATGCTGAAGTAATTTCATTTGAAGCTATTAATAATGCTGCGGATGCAGGTAAACTTAAAAATAAACTTAACTCTAATGATTTATTTTGTATAAAATCAATTTTAGCATTGTTTTTGCTATTTATATATTTTGACAAACTTGGAAGTAAAACTGTACCAATTGCAATTCCAGCAATAGCTAAATTTATCTGGTAAATTCTATCAGCATAATAAAGATAAGATACAGCATTTGCTTGAAAAGAAGCAATTATTGTTCCAACTAAAATATTTATTTGTGTAACGCCGGAAGAAAAAATACTTGGAAATAATTTTTTAAAAAATAATTTTATTTTTTTATTATTTTT
>Ga0066372_10001188_pt1 | contig 10422 bp, 5 predicted proteins | sample Knorr_S15_td_250_FD_77011 | JGI IMG/M metagenome (GOLD analysis project Ga0066372, IMG submission 77011) | Marine microbial communities from Southern Atlantic Ocean transect - Knorr_S15_td_250_ad_251m_LV_A | ecosystem: Environmental > Aquatic > Marine > Oceanic | place: Southern Atlantic ocean... | reverse complement strand
TATCCGCAAGAGGTATCCCAAGAAAGGTCACATCATCCCTGCGGAATTCGTCATCGAGTTCGCGAGTGTTGTCATACAAGATCCATCCCCCAGAAACGACCTCCTCAATATCCCTGGCATAGCTCTCCGGGTTCATTGCAACACCGAGTTGGAAGTCTGGACTCCTCGCGGTATAGCCGTCTTTATTGACTCGGATTTCATACCAGGTCGGTAAGCCCTGGATATTCGACGGAAACACGTTCTTGCCTGACACGGGGATACCCATACGGAACAACGCTTGCAGGAGTAGGCCATTTGCGCTGGCCGACCCCGTCCCGTTAACAGTCGCGATCTTCAGACCGAAGTCGTTGACGCCGTAATCGCTTTCTCTGGCCAAGATTGATGTCCTGCGTAGGGGTTCAGGAGGTCAAATTGCATCATATCCCACGCTGCGGTGGGACAACGCTCAGCGCATAATCCGCAGTGGACGCACAGGTCCTCATCTTTCACCATAATGCGACCTGTCTGCGGAAGTGATTCAGAGGCAAAAATCGCCTGATCCATATTGTCAGCCGGTGCCATAAGTCGCTGACGAAGATCTTCTTCTTCACCGTTGTGTGTGATGGTCAGACACGTTACCGGACACACATCAATACATGCATCACACTCAATACAGAGGTTGGCTGTGAAGTCGGTCTGGATATCACAGTTAAGACACCGCTCAACCTCACGTACAGTTTCTCGCACGTCGAAACCCAGTTCGGCTTCAATCTTCATGTCGGAGAGCCGTTTCTCTAAGTCCGCATAGCGCATCTCGGTGCGTAAAGCCGGGTCATAGTCATTTGAATAACGCCACTCATGAATCCCCATCTTGGTTGAGACTAGATTCATCCCATAAGGTGGCCGATCCGTGACTGGAACTCCTCGGCAATAATTGTGGATTGAAATTGCTGCCTGATGTCCGTGCTCTACTGCCCAAATGATGTTCTCCGGACCCCAGGCGGCATCACCTCCGACGAAAACACCTTCACGGGTGGTCATGAATGTGGCACGGTCAACAATAGGCATGTCCCATTCTCCGAACTCGATACCGATGTCGCGCTCGATCCACGGAAACGCATTGTCCTGCCCGATCGCGAGCACAACGTCATCTGCTGGAATGAAGGTTTCCCCATGCTTTGTGCTAACGAGGCGTCCCTTTTCATTTTCCTCCCACTCCACGAGGTCGAAGATCATCCCGCTTAACCGACCGTCTTCGATGACAAAACATTGAGGTGAGTGATCGACGAGAATTTCGACCTCTTCGTCTTCGGCGTCTTCAAGTTCCCACGGGGACGCCTTGAAATAAGGCCGACTTTTCCTGGCCATGACCTTGATGTCTTTTCCACCTAGCCGCTTTGAACTCCGACAGCAGTCCATAGCAGTGTTACCGACACCAATGACGAGAACCTGCTCCCCAACCGAATCAATATGTCCGAAGTGGATCGACTCAAGCCACTCGATCCCTATGTGAATGTTTGCGTCCGCTTCAGTGCGGCCGGGGATATTCAGTTCCTTGCCCTTGGGGGCACCGGTACCAATGAAGTATGCGTCAAAGTCACCTTCATCCAGCAATTCTTTTAGGCTATCAATACGATGGTTGTAGTGGATCTCAACTCCCATATCGAGAACCATGTCCATCTCTTCCTCAAGAACTTCGACCGGAAGCCGGAATGATGGGATGTTGGTACGCATCAAACCTCCAGGCTTCGGTAGCGCCTCGAAGATCGTGCAGTGGTACCCTAACGGCATCAGGTCATTGGCTACCGTAAGTGATGCCGGCCCAGCCCCGATCAGTGCAATCCTCTTCCCATTCTTATCTTCGGCAGCCTTCGGGAGCAGGTGATCGATTTCACCTCTAAGATCGGCAGCAACGCGCTTGAGCCGGCAAATCGCTACTGGTTCATCCTCGACACGAGTTCGGCGGCAAGCCGGCTCACACGGCCGATCACAGGTCCTGCCAAGAATGCCCGGGAATACGTTTGATTCCCGGTTAAGCATATACGATTCGGTATACTTACCATCCGCGATTAGACGAATGTACTCAGGCACATTGGTGTGCGCCGGACATCCCCATTGGCAATCTACAACCCGATGGTAGTACTGCGGATCCCGGGTGTCTGTGGGGTGCATCTATGCTCCCTCTCTACGAGAAAGTGCATCCCGAGAACGGAGAACCCGAACGAACAGGACGCACATAAACGCCATGATTGCAGCAGAGGGGCTTGGTCCGCAAGGAGGAATTGTCATGGCATCCAAGTACCTCCTGAGCTGTTTGCTTACTCTTATCACCGGGCTGTGATGCTTCTTGCAAGAGTAGATACCTCCCGTGCAACCACTGATACCGCAGCAAATCCTGGACTTTCCTCAGCTTTCACTTGCTCCAATAGACTTTTGAAACGGCGCACATTGCGGCCCTGATTCTTTAGTAATGCACGAGTTGCCTTCCAGGGCTCATCACTACCGGCTTGTGTTAAAACAGCAACGACTAGCCGCCGATGAGCACGAGCCAGGTCTTCAGATAACACACGTCCGGCTCGTTGCTCCCACTGATCCTCACCAGCTGCTGCAAGGCTGTTACGGTGCAACCACGGCAGATCAAACTCCTCTGATATCCTGTAATAAGCTCTTGCGGTGTTGAGCGTATCCGCTCCGGTCTCGCGCTCGATCTCGAGGATATCAAGCATTTGGTCAAGGAATCGAAGTGTCATCAGTCGCTCTGAGAATGACTCATCGGCTCCTACTTCCCGTATCTCACTTACACGAGCTGCGAAAAGAGCTCGCTCCTCACCTGCGACTACTTCGCTGAAAGAGTCCCTTAGAGTTGCGAGACCTTGGAGATTTTCTCCAACAATAGTTGCGGGGGATAGCTCCCCATCAACGTTCTGTAGCACCCATCTGGTTGTGCGTTCCAATACACGACCTAAACCCAATAGCCATCGGTATGTGATACGGGGGTTAACCTTACTCTGCTGATTCTCGATTTCCGACAATAGAGCCCTGTGGTCGGATAACCGTGACGCAACCAGCCATGCGCTCACAACCTCCTTCGCGGGATGGCCGGTATCACGGACAAGCCGATTCACAAAAGCTGCTCCCATCAAGTCAACAAGATCGTTTGTCAGCTGGCTTGCGATGATTTGGCGGCGGAGGCGGTGTGTATCCAAGGCTTCCTCGCCAGCAGCAGTAATTGCAGAGACCGGAAAGTATCCGAGTAGATAACTCTCACTTACTGGGTCATCAGGCACTCGACTTCTCAACAGCCTGCCCATCAGCGAGAGCTTAGAGTAGGCCAGAAGGACACACAGCTCGGGGCGGGAAAGAATATGCCCACCCTCCCGGCGCTCTGCTAAAGCATCAGCGGTCGGTAAGTTTTCGGAGCTTCTGTCTAGTTCAGTTGTCTTCTCGAGGGCAAACATCAGGTCACGGAAATCTTCTACAGATTCTCGCGCCCTCAATTGGTCAAGAGAGATTGCGAGACTCTGAGAGCGATTGTTCTGAAGCACCAATTCGGCTACAGACTCAGTAAGCTCCTCCAGAAGCTCATTCCGATTAAGTACCGAAAGCGACCCTGATGTAATTCCATGAGCAAGTAGGATCTTGAGATTGACCTCATGGTCGGACATATCCACCCCAGCCGAGTTATCAATCGCATCAGTATTGATCGCTCCTCCGAGGAGGGAGTACTCGACACGTGCGGCCTGCGTGAATCCAAGATTTCCCCCTTCGCCCACGACTTCGCAGCGCAAGTCAGGTGCATCAACTCTCACAGGGTCATTGGATGGATTGCCCGCATCGGCATCGGTCTCTGAAGTTGCCTTAACGAATGTTCCGATGCCTCCATTCCATAGAAGTTCCACCGGGGCCCTGAGCACCGCTCGGACAAGGGATTCCCCGTTAAGTGGTTCGGAGTCCTCGTCCGAAATGCCCAAGGCTGCCCGAGCTTCAGGGGAGAGGTCAACCTCCTTACTCCCTCTGGAGATCACCATCCCCCCCTTACTTAATCGCGTCCGGTCATAGTCCTCCCAACTTGAGCGCTCTATACCAAATAATCGTTTGCGCTCCGCATATGATGTCGATGGGTCAGGGTCAGGATCAATGAAAATATGCCGGTGATCGAAGGCTGCTATGAGCTGAGCTTGTTCCGACATCAGCAAACCATTACCGAATACGTCCCCGCTCATATCACCAATGCCGATCAGGGTAAACGGCTCTGATTCAATATCTTTACCCTTTTCTCGGAAGTGACGCTTCACACACTCCCAAGTGCCACGGGCTGTGATTCCCACAGCCTTATGGTCATATCCATTTGACCCCCCTGATGCGAAAGCATCGTTCAGCCAAAACCCGTATTCCGTGGAAATCTCATTCGCCACATCCGAGAACTTCGCGGTCCCCTTATCTGCCGCGACCACCAAATAAGGATCGGCACCATCGAACGCGACTACCCTATCGGGTGTCTGCACCTTCCCTTCAACGAGATTGTCCGTGATATCAAGGAGCCCTCGAATAAGAGTCTCGTACTGCCTCTTCCCCTCCTCGAATCGAGCTTCAGGCTCGTCGGTAAGGAGTCGGGGTACAAAGCCTCCTTTCGAACCTGCAGGCACAATCACAGCATTCTTGACCATCTGCGTCTTAACAAGGCCGAGAATTTCAGTCCTATAATCATCCGGACGATCGCTCCAACGGATTCCACCTCGCGCGACGCTTGCCCCTCGTAAGTGCACGCCTTCCATGCGAGCAGAATGTACCCAGACCTCGTAAAGCATCCGCGTACGCTGTAGAAATTCCATACTCCGACACGAAAATTTGAATGAGAGATAGGGTACCCCGCCCGAACGGAAGGTCGGTTCACTGCCACCGTGACGATAGAAATTCGTACGGACCGTGGCACTGATCAGCTCTTCTAGCCTGCGTAATGCCCTATCGTCAGCGAGTGCTGAAACACTCCGAAGAGATCTAAAGAATCCTGCTCGGCGCTGCGCGACCTCAGCGAGCCGTTCCTGCTTCGTTGCAGAGGAATCAGGGTCAAATTTCGTAGCGAATAACTCGAATAGTTCGCGGGCAATCCCGGAATACTGAATAAGTGCTGCTCGGATCGATACACGACTTGGAACAGCGCCGATCTGGAAGGCATATCCAAGGTATCCCCGTAGCACATCTACTTCACGCCAGTGAAGTCCAGCAGACAATGCCAGAGCATTCAGAGAATCACTGATGACGTCCCCGGACCTGGAAGCGAGGATGGTTTCTGATAGAAGCTCACCTCGACTATCTACAGTGAGCTGCTGCCGCTCTTGGTCTTGCACTGCAAAGATATAAATCGTGCCCGATTCGTTCAGAAGCTCAACGTCGTAGGGAGTCGCAGCGATCACGCGAAGTCCAACATCTTCTAGAATCGGCATGAAATCGGATAGGATTAAGCGCTTGCCAAGTAGGTACACCGTTAGCTCAGTCGCGCCTTCAATCCCAGCCACAGAAATGGACCGTCCCCGATTTGCGAATGCGATTGAAATCTCACGTCTATCAGCTCGCATCGATTCCAAATGAAGGACGTCTTCAGCAGCGATCCCCGGGTCGGTTGCTGCTTGATATTCAGCGTTGAATGCTTGGCTATAGAACTCCGAAAGCTTTATCGCATCTTCTCTTGAGACGACCTTGGCAAGACCATCACGCAGCTTGTCCGACCAAGTTCGTAGTAGAGCGTTAACTAGTTCCTCTAACTGGGCAGCATCCACTTCAGCTGCACTGCCTTCGGGTACTGCAATATAGAAATGGAGTCGAGCCTGACCTCCTCCTCCCATCGCCAGGTGGGCACTCAATTGTTGGCCATTGAGCACCCGCAAAAGTTCTTCTTCAATATCTTCGCGAACCTCAGCAGAGAAACGGTCTTCCGGCATGATCACCATCACCGCAATACCGCGTTGGAGCACATCCGGGCGCAACGACACATGAACGTGGTCGTCATCGTATGAGTTCAGGATCGACTGAACGTCACTGCCCAAGTCTTCCTCTGCAGAGATAAGCAACTGACCGGTGGGCATAGAGTTGAAGATCGTGGAGATCTCTTTGTAATCATGCGAACCCTCTTCTGCCCCAGCTTCTTTTAGGACTTGGGACAATTTCTGGCGCAGGATCGGTACGTTTTCAGCATCCTCCGAATATGTCTTAGATGTGAATAGCCCAACGAACCGATGCATCCCTACAAGCTGGCCATTCCGATCCAATTGTTTAATGCCGATGTCATCCATACGAGCGACACGATGGACGGTAGCCTTTGCGTTTGTTTTGTTGATGACCAATGAAGGACCGTGCTCGATAAGACGCTGCGCCTTCTCGCCCAGATCAGCAATCGGAACAGGGTCGGCAAACCGTGATCGCTCTTGGTCGCGCAGAATACCGAGGCCCGAATTCTCCCGAACGACTCCGTTCAGTTTTCCACCTGGACCATCGACAAGATCGTATCCTCGATAACCGAGGAATACGAAACCACCGTCCCTCAGCCACCCAATGAACTCCTGTATCTCTTGGATTTCAGTGCCGTCATACCCTCGGGTTGTTACACGCTTACTCAGATCGGCAATCACAGAATTCGCCATATCAAGCATGAGTTCAAAATCATCAGTAACCCGCACCACGTCACTCAGATTACTGCTGAGTTCAGCTTCCATCAGAGCAAGCTTCTCAGGATGACTCACACGGGTAACTTCACAGTGGACAAATGATTCCCGTGTCGACCCGTTGCGTTTGAGTTGAATGGCCACGACATCGCCACTGCTGTCTCTCTCTACATCTAACATCGGGTACACAATGTGATCAATTGCAAGATCATACGTTCGTAGGTATTCACGAATCGTGTCGATGATGAAAGGCCTCTCACTCACGTTCGTGCGCACCACCGTGACCGGCCTATCCCAACTTTCGCTATCATCCTCAGGATTTGTGATTGAGACATCCACTTGGTCGGCCTTCGAAGACTTAAGGAAGTGGAAGCTCCCAGACACCAAATGCACTAATTCCTCGACACTACGCCCGGTCAGAAACTCAGGCGGAGCCTTGGAGAGAAAGATCTTCGCGAAGTCCACCGCTAGCGATGTGTCGTTACCTCCAACTACGAGGCCAACACGCTCGCATATCATTTCGATAGCAGCGGATTCCTCGCGGACTCGGCTATCAGCCGTTTCCGTCGTGTCGCTCATTGGGAAGCGAGTGTTTGCTCGAGTGCTTCTCGGAGGACGAGGGAACTAGTGTGAATAGTGCGAATAACGATACCTGCGAATGGTTTTCGGGTAAACCCATTATCTTCTTACGAGATCTAAGCTGTCAGTGCTGGAGCCATTCGGTGATTTTCCCACCTCACGAGTTTTCTCTAGGTTCGGAGATGCGTCTCCAGCTCAACTTAGAGGTTCGCCCGCTGAAGACTGACCACACCTCCCATACAGAATCCCCCTGTAGTACTGGGAAGCGTTGAGGCTTTCATATCAGTAATATCACTAGCAAGATGAGCTTTGACCTTCCGCTCCATGTGGAAATACTAGGGCCTGATCCCGATCCCGGTGTCGATAGTATCGTGCTCCTTCACGGTTATGGTGGATCAAGCTTTTCATGGCGATACTGGGCTCCCTTCCTAGCTAAACGGGCCCATGTCGTGCTCGTGGACATGAAAGGCTTCGGCTCCGCACCCAAGCCTGATGATGGCCAATATGGACCAAGGCACCAAGCGGAGTTGATCTATCGTCTCATCCTCCAAGCAGATCTTCAGAGAGTGACCCTGATTGGCCACTCTCTCGGTGGAGGTGTCGCATTGGGTACAGCTCTGAGGTTGCTCGATTCCGAACCCGGACGGCTCAAGCGCCTCATTCTGGTAGCCAGCGCCGCTTACAAGCAGCGGATGCCCCTCTTTGTTGCTCTGGCTAAGTATCGTCGCTTGGCCAGCACGGCACTACGTATACTTGGCACCCAGTTCGTGATCCGACACGTATTGAAGTCGATTGTGTTTGATCCATCTGAAGTCTCAGACGACCAGGTTCTAGGATACGCAAAACCGTTGAGTTCCCCGGAGGCCCATCGCGCCCTCATTGACACAGCATTAGCCATCGTACCCCCTGACCTAGAGAAGTTGACTGCGCGATTCGAAGAGCTTGATGTGCCGACACTGGTTCTGTGGGGGCGACAAGACCGTGTCGTGCCCCTTTGGGTCGGAGAACGTCTCGCCGACAAACTCCCGGATGCCAAACTGCAAGTCTTGGAAAACTGTGGGCATATGCCTGCCGAAGAGCTTCCAAAGGAATCCTGGGAAGCTCTCCAAACATTTCTGGATCAGAGAAGCTAAGGCATGGACCCACCTCTCTCACGATCCTCAAGTCCGGTAAGCATTCCGCTAAGAAAATCCAGCTCCTTATCGGCGATCACAGGACACCTGCTTGCCACGGGTTCCCTGCTTCCTTCACTTTGGTCTGTTACTTCAAACGGATCGGAACTGACCGAAATCAGATTCATCCTGTGTACCGCACTACCAGAGGAGCTATAGCATAGATCGCCGCCATCTTTTTCGCCTGTTAGGAGCAAGTGCTGCACTCGCTGGGCTTAACGCTTCTCAATTGGCAGCCTTGTTTGAGTCAGGAGCTTCCAGAAAACCGTCCCGTATGTTCTTCACGTCCCAGCAACGTGAAACCATCGAGGCTCTTTCTGAACTCATCATCCCGACTACAGACACTCCTGGCGCGATCACGGCCGGTGTTCCTGAGTTCATCGAGCTCATTGTGGCAGAATGGTATGACACAGACGATCGAGAGCGCTTCATGCGTGGTCTCACTGAGGTGGATGAGCGCACCCAAGTACTGGGTGGCGTTCTATTCGCACAATCTGGAGTGGAGACTCAGGCTGAGATCGTCTCTGCACTCGAAATCGAGAGCCGCACTACGATTGCCTCAGAAGAAGATGCTCCAACCCCATTCTTTCAGCAGTTTCGAGGCCTAGTACTTAGTGGCTACTACTCATCTGAAATCGGCTTGCGTGAAGAACTTCTATACCAACCGATCCCTGGGCGCTTTGATGGCTGCGTAGACCTTTCGGAAGTCACTCGGTCTGCGTCGGACGGCAACTAATGCCCAAACAGGAACACTATGACGCCATCGTTGTCGGCTCCGGCATCACTGGCGGCTGGGCGGCCAAGGAGCTCACTGAGCGAGGCCTCCGCACACTTGTTCTTGAGGCAGGACGATCGATTGATCCCGAGAATGATTACGTAATGACGACTCAAGCTTGGGAGCTTCCTTTCCGAGGGAAACGAGATCGGATCAAACAAGAACGGGAACGACCTATCCAGCGTGAATGCTACGCGTGTGATGAGTGGAGTGAAAAATTCTTCGTCCGAGATGACGAAAACCCTTATACGACTGAAGATGGAAAGCCGTTCTTATGGATCCGGTCCAGACAGGTTGGAGGACGTTCAATTGTTTGGGGCAGACAAGTCTACAGGCTGAGTGATCTTGATTTCGAAGCTAATGCTCGTGACGGCTTCGGAGTCGATTGGCCAATTCGTTACGCTGATATCGAACCATGGTATGACCATGTGGAACGTTTCATTGGAGTTAGTGGACAAGCCGAAGGCCTAGCGCAGTTACCAGACAGCAGATTCTTACCTCCAATGAGCCTAAACTGTGCAGAGCAGCATGTGCGTGAATCGCTCATGAGTCACTTCAGTGGAGAGCGGGTGCTGACAATCGGGCGGTGCGCTATCCTCACGGCCGACCATGGGGGACGTCGAGCTTGCCACTACTGCGGTACCTGTGAACGCGGATGTACTACCCATTCGTACTTCAGTTCGCAGGCTGCCACTCTGCCAGCTGCCGCAGTCACAGGGCGGATGACGCTACGCCCCCACAGCGTCGTACACAGTGTGATCTACGACCCAACATCGGGAAAAGCATCAGGCGTGCGCGTCATTGATGCTGAAACGCAAGAAACACTCGAATTCCATGGTCGCCTCGTATTCCTGTGCGCGTCTGCCCTAGAATCCACACGTATCCTCCTCCACTCAGCCACTGAGCGTTGGCCTGATGGCCTGGCGAATTCTTCAGGCCAACTTGGTCATAACCTTATGGACCACACGATGGGAGGCGGGGCACAGGGGCTCATCTCAGGGATGGACGACAAGTGGGTCTACGGACGTCGTCCGAACGGAATTTATCTGCCCCGCTTCCGCAACGTATCCGAACAACATCCGGATTTTCTTCGAGGCTATGCCTACCAAGGTGGCGGAAGCCGAATAGGATGGTCACGTGGCAATGATATGCCCGGCTTCGGCGCTGACTTTAAGCATGCCCTGAGAGCACCGGGTCCATGGCAATTCAGGTTTTACGGCTTCGGCGAGTGCCTGCCGAGGGAGTCAAACCAAGTGAC
>Ga0066372_10001186_pt1 | contig 10427 bp, 13 predicted proteins | sample Knorr_S15_td_250_FD_77011 | JGI IMG/M metagenome (GOLD analysis project Ga0066372, IMG submission 77011) | Marine microbial communities from Southern Atlantic Ocean transect - Knorr_S15_td_250_ad_251m_LV_A | ecosystem: Environmental > Aquatic > Marine > Oceanic | place: Southern Atlantic ocean... | reverse complement strand
ATGGCGTACGGATCCAGCTGTACGGCTAGCACGTCACGGCGCGATCCCGGTGAGGATTTGCCGTACGAGTAGACGAGTGCCGTATCCACCTCGCCGATCTGGAGCTTCACCCACGCCTCGTAGAGGGCGAAGGCGCCGTCCATCTCGACGTGGCTCTCGGCAATCGGTGGAAAGGCCCCTACGGCGTCCAGCGTCTGGACGAACGAGAACCCCTGCCCGGCCAGGAAATCGCTGCTGCCCGAACAGGTGAAACCGATGTCGTCCTGACTTAGACCTACCGAATCTCGGGCCTGGTTGATCAACGGCACCATCAACTGGACATCGGTGGTGAACGTCAGCGCCTCCACCTGGTGGACGGCTGACGAGACGACTGCCACCTCACGCATCTTCAACCACCTCCCCTGGAGCGGAGTCCCGCCAGGCACGGTTGCCGGCCCGGTCCACCGGGACGTCGGGTTCGCCGGTCGGCTCCCAGTGGAGGACGTTCTCGGCAGTGGCCCCCAGGTCCTCGTCGGGCTTCCACACCGCCCTGACCCGCATGCCGATCCGCACGTCATCCAGGTCGCAGCCCGCTACGAGGCCCAAGAAGCCGATGTCGGCGCCGTCTAGGTGGATCCATGCGCTGACGTACGGCGTCGGCAGGTCATCGCGGCCCGGTATAGGCAGGTGGGTGACGCAGAAGTTGCCGACATGGCCGGTATGGGCCAACTCCACCATCTCGGTGGCTGCCACGCCGTGGCGGGGGTCCACGCCACGGGGCGGCACGAACACCGCCCCGTCGACCGGTGATCGGTTCCCCAGGATGCGCTTGTCGGCGTAGGCATGCAGGTACTCCTGGGCCGCTGCGCTGGGAATGAAGTCGTACTCCAAGCGAATGGGCGTCCGGATGGATCGCACCGTTTCGTCGGTCCCGTCAACGGCTCTTTCCGTACCCTCCGCACTGTTCTCCGCCTGCCCGGTGCCCTCGGGGACGAAACCCTTCAGGTCGGTGATGTGGCCGACGCGTTCGGCCTTCCAGACGGCCTCGACCCGCATGCCGGTGGCCATGTCGTCGGCCGACTCCACGAGCACCCCGTGGAGCATCGGCGTGTCGGCGCCATCGAGGCGAACGAGGGCTAGGCCGTGGGGTTCCTCCCACGGCGAGCCGGGGCGGGGCGGGTCCACCCAGGTCCAGGTCTCGATCACGCCGGTGGATCCCACCTCGACGATCTCGGTGATGGCGTCTCCCGTCTCCGGGTCCACCTCGGCGGCAGGTACGAACACTCGACCGTCAGTTCTGCGGGAGCCCACGATCCGACCGTCCCGCAGACCGGTCATGAAGGCGCCCACCACCGGACCGGTGGTCCGGGTGAACGGATACTCGATGACCAGGTCGGCCCGTAGGCGCCCTCGTTCGTCGGAAACACCGGTCACAGCGTGGCCTCCGACGACCTTTGCGGGAACAGATCGGATCAGAAGTCGATGACCTGACGGATTACGTCGGCGTCACCTAGGCACGCCATGGCGTCGTTTACCTCGTCGATCCGGATGCGCCTCGTGATCATCCCGTCGAGGTCGAGGCGACCCGCCTTGTAGAGGCGCAGAAAGCGGTTGAAGTCGGTCCGCACGTCGGCGCCGCCGTACATGGAGCCCACCAGGGTCTTCTCAGAGAAGAACATTTCGAACGCCGACAGGGCGAATGTCTCCTCGGCCCGTCCTACCCCGACGATGCACGCCGTACCGCCCCTACGGGTCATGTCGAAGGCCTGTCGCATGGTGGCCGGCATGCCTATGCACTCCAGCGTGAAGTCGAAGCCCTCTCCGCCGGTGATCTCGGCCAGCGCCGCTGGTAGATCGTCGGGAAGCACTCCGTGTGTGGCGCCGAACGCCTTGGCCCGGTCCAGTTTCCCCTCGTGGAGGTCGACGGCCACTATCTCAGCCGCCCCGGCAATCCGGGCACCCTGGATGGCGGCTACGCCAACACCGCCAGCACCGATGACCAGCACCGATGAGCCGGGGGTGACCTTGGCGGTGTTCAGTGCTGCACCTACGCCAGTGGTGACTCCACAGCCCACCAGTGCAGCTACGTCCAACGGAACGTCGGTGTCGATCTTGATGGCCGCGATTCCGGGGACGATGGTCTCCTCGGCGAACGTGCCACAGCCCGTCATCGACGAGACGACCTCGTCGCCCCGACGGAATTGCTGGTTCAGGAACATCGACGTCATGCCGTTCATGCACAAGTTGGGCTGGCCGCGGCCAGTGCAGTACGGACAGGTACCGCACGGCGGGGAGAAGGCGATGATCACGTGGTCGCCGAGTGCCACGTGGGTCACCCCGTCACCCACGGCTGTGACCACGCCGGCCCCCTCGTGGCCAAGCACCGCCGGCGGGGCTAGCGGGATGGTGCCGTTCATGGCTGACAGGTCCGAGTGGCAGACGCCGCTATGGGCGATCTTCACCTGGACGTCGCCGGGTGCGATGTCCCGAAGGGTCACGTCGTCGGCGATGACCAGTTCCTCGGTAGGCGTCTCGGTCAGGATCGCAGCGAACATCGGTATCTCCAGTTCCGTCGCACCCGAATGGTGTCGACACGGCGAACGTACCTGTCGGCCCCGGTCGGAGAGAAACCCGACCAAAAGGCCCAAGGGGGTGATCTCTCACTGTCGCGGGATGGATCTCAGGGCCTCCCGTTTCAAGCGGGTCGGCTCGCCCAAGGTCATCCGGTGCTCCCGGCCAGAAGGTCTGGACTGGCCACCTTGATGACCGACTCCCTGGCCGGCTTCGATCAGTACATGGGATTCGACGACTAGGTCAGGGCTCCCGGGCGCTCACCGGGCAGCGTCGCTCCGACTTTCGATGAACTGGTATCAGGTGGCGCTGGCTGCGCAGATCTCAGCGATAGCGGCACCCAGCGCGGCGTCGAACTCAGCGGCGTCCTGACCGATCGACAAATCCTCCACGAGCGCCCGCGAGAAGCTGGCCACCATGCCGAGGTTGCGCGCTAGGCGGTCGTTGGCCTCCTGGCGGGAGTAGCCGCCGGAAAGCGCTACCAGTTTGAGCACCTTCGGGTGGTCCACCAGTTCCCGATAGAGGCCATCCACCTCGGGCAGGGTCAACTTGAACATGACCTGGTCGCCGTCGGCGACCGAGTCCAGACCAGCCAGCAGGGCCACCTTCAGCTGGTCCTCGGCCTCGGCCTTGGACGGGCTGTGGATATCAACCTCCGGCTCGAGGATGGGCACCATGCCCTTGGCCAGGATGCGGGCCCCCTCGGCGAACTGTTGGTCGACGATGGCCGCGACGCCCGTCTCGCCGGCCTGCTTGATCACCGAACGCATCTTGGTACCGAAGATGCCTTTGGCCCGACCGCGGTCCAAGAGGCCTTCCAGGCCGGGGTTGGGCTTCATCAGTTGGACGCCGTTCGACTCATCGGCCAACCCCTTGTCGACCTTGAGGAACGGGACCACGCCCTTGGCTTCCCATAGGTACTCGGCCGAGGGACGGCCGTCGATCTCGCGATCCATCGTGCCCTCGAACAGGATGGCCCCGAGGACCCGGTCACCACCGAAGGACGGGCTTGTGACGATGCGGGCCCGCATGGTGTGGATCTGTTCGAACATCTCCTCGTCACTGGAATATGTATCCGAACCAACCCCATACTTGGCGAGGGCACCGGGTGAACTCCCGCCGCTCTGGTCTAGGGCGGCGATGAAGCCCCGATGGGCTCGGACCGATTCGTGTTGGGTCTGGTTGATGGTCGACATTCCTCAGCCGTTCTATCCGTTGGTGTATCTGATCGTTCTCTCTGGCGGGCCGGTGCTTCAGGCCTCAGGCTCTAGGTCTCGGTCGGCGACGACGATCCCGTCGTCGTCGGCCCATAGCCACGTGCCGGGCGCCAGGTCCACGCCCGCCACGGCGACTGGGACATCCCGATCGCCGCCACCTCGCTTCACGCTCCTGCGGGGACATGTGCCACGGGCACGTATGCCCACCGGTGCCTCTCGGAGCTCGGCGACGTCGCGGACGCATCCATCCACCACGATGCCCGCCCAACCGTTGTCGGCAGCCAGCATGCCGAGGTTCCCGCCCACGAGGGCGCAACGATCCGAGCCCCCGCCGGCCACCATCAGTACCCGACCGTCACCCGGCTCCTCCAGGGCGTCACGGACCAGCGAGTTGTCCTCAAAGACGTCCAGCGTTGAAATCGGTCCGCTGAAGGCGCCCACTCCCCCATAGGAGGTGAACCCGCCGACCAACACGCGCACGGCGTCGCCATGGTCATCGCAAAGGTCAGCCGTAGGCATCACCGTCGGGTCAACTCCCACCGATGAACTCGTACAAGCGGTCCTTGGGCCGACCCACAGTGGCCACCAGTGGGCCGCTGCCGGCCAGATCGCCCCGGATCAGGACGGGTCGTTGAAGCAGCGCCTTGCGGCGGGCGAGTAGTTCGACCACGGCTTGGACGTCACCCACGTAGTCGTCCTCGACCAGGTCCAGCTTCTTGAACTGTGAGTCCTTCCGGACCAGGTCCTCCACGGGGTCAGCCAACCCGTCGGCGATTCGCCGTAACAGCGATTCGTCGGGTGGCTCCTTCATGTAGAGCACAACGTCGACCTCGACCCCCAGTTCCTCGGCGACCGCCAAGGCGTTCTTGGAAGCGTGTCAATGGGGGTTGTGTAGGACGGTGAGGTCTGCCACGGGAACTCCTATCGGTCTGGTCGAATCTAGAGGGATCGGGTGGAGGGAGGAGTCAGTCGGGATGCTCGACGTGGGCCCGGAGGTGAGTACCGACCTCATCGGTCCACCCTTTGGAACGGGCGTAGTCGAACATGCCTGAGAAGCCCTCGTCCCAGGCCTCATCGGTCCGACCGGAGAGCCAGTGGCGGATGGCGGCCTCGGCGATCCACAGGTGATCGCCGTCGGCCCGGGTGCCTTCGCCCATGGTGGCCGCCAAGTCCTCGTTGATAAACCCGGCCAGCGTTTCGACATGGAAGTCGGTGAACACGTCGTGTTCGTCCACCTGGACGTCGCCGGCTGCGTCGACCCGGATGATCACTGGTCTGCGTCCCGACCAGCCGGCTCCATCTGGTCGCTAACGTCTGGCCGCCTGCATCGGACTCTCGCCACGGGACCGATCCTAGAAACCGCGCCACATGGGGTCGCGGCGCTCGCGGAAACTGGCGATGCCCTCGGCCGAGTCGAAGGTTCCATTGTTGAGTTCCACGGCCCACGCCTCGTTGTCCTCCAGCGTGCGGCGATCGACGTCCAGCGACCGGTTCACCAGCCACTTGGTCAGCATGAGGCTGCGGGTCGGGCCGCTGGCCAGGCGTTCGGCCCAGTCGATGGTGGCCTCGATCAAGTCGTCGCCAGAGACCACCCGGTTGCAGAGTCCAAGCGAGAGAGCCTGTTCAGCGGTGATGTCCTCGGCGAAGAACATGAGTTCCTTGGCCTTTTGGAGCCCCACTAGCCGGGGCAGTATCCAGGCGCCAAGGCCGTCGGGCACCAGGCCTCGCCGGGCGAAAATCTCAATGATCTTGGCGTGGTCGGCCATGATCACCAGGTCGCAGCACAGCGCCAGGTGGGCACCTACGCCGGCCGCCGTGCCGTTCACAGCTGCGATCACCGGCAGCTCACTGTCCAGGATCGCTGGCATCAACTTGAGTTGGCCGTCAAGCATCATGCGACGGGATTCGCCGACGGCCGATGGAGGAGCGTCGTCGGGCCGGGGAGCGAACTCTCGACCGACGCTGATGTCGGCGCCCGGGCAAAAGAGCTTTCGACCCGTCGCGGTGATCACGATGGCCCGGGCCTCGAAGCGGCCGTTGCAACCGCTGACTAGCGCGGCCATGCGGTCCCGCATCTCCGGCGAGAGGGCGTTGCCCTTGTCGGGGTTGTCGATGGTGATCCAGGCCACCTGGTTCCGGATCTCGAACCGGACTAGTTCCTCGGGATCTGGTGCCTTGGGGGTCTCGTCATCGGTCATCGACGCCGACGGTAGTCGTCCCCCCCTCCACAGGTGGTCACCATGTCCGTCCGGTCGCGGCAGCGGGGCTGTCCACCCTCAGTGCGGGGACCCCTGTAGTGATGGTTCAGACGGCGTCTACTCCGCGTTCGCCGGTCCGGATACGGACCAGGTTGCCGACATCGGTAACCCAGACCTTGCCGTCGCCGATCTTCTCGGTGCGGGCGGCAGCCACTATGGCATCTACCACCTGGTCGGCCACGCCGTCGTCGACGACCACCTCGACCCGGGTCTTCGGGGTGAACAGCACCTTGTACTCGGTCCCTCGGTAGGTCTCACTGTGGCCGCCCTGTCGCCCGAAGCCCTGGACCTCGCTAACCGTCATGCCCTGGACGCCCAGGGTGGCGAGGCCGTCCTTCACGTCATCGAGCTTGAAGGGCTTGATGACCGCTGTGACCAACTTCATGGTGTGCTCCCGTTTCTCCCGGATGCCTCGGGATTGTCGCAGTCGAGTTGATACGAATCATTCTCTGTACCAGCAATAGCTGCAAGTATCTGGCGCTCGTCTGGCTGATTCTGTCTCTTTGTACCATTACAATGAACGATCGTGCGAACAGGCCCAGCCATCGTGGAATCCTTCGACCTGACGGGTCGACGTCGGCGACTCGTGATTCGCCTGGACGAGGACGGCGTCGTCCCCCTCTACGAACAGCTCCGAGCCCAGCTCTCGGTGATGGTGGCCGTCGGACACCTCGTGGCCGGCTCCCGACTTCCCACAGTGCGCTACATGGCCAGCGCCCTCGGCCTAGCCCCCGGCACGGTGGCCCGGGCCTACCGGGAGTTGGAGTCCGACGGAGCGCTCGAGGGCCGGGGTCGCCGAGGCACATTCGTAGTGAACGAGCCCCCCCACTCCGAACCCCTCCGGCAACGCCGCGAGCGGCTGGCTTCGGCCGCCAACCGCTTCGCCTTCGAATTACGGCAGCTGGGCGTGGACCGTGAAGCAGCCCACCAGTTCCTGAACGAGGCTCTCGACCGGTCGGCCGAGGACGAACCGCATCCTTGAGTCAGGTCCCGAAGACGGGGGCGGGGTCAGGGCTCTCGGAGATCGAACGATGTACTGCATCGCCCACCTCGTCAACGGCGAACCGACGGTCCCCCACCGAGATCACGCTGCCATGCTGCCAACCGTCGCACACGTTTAGTTGTCCTCCGGTGGCCTCGAAGACCCGACCGGTCACGTCACAGGCCGCACTACCCAGCCACACCATCAGCGGTGACACGTTGGCCGGATCCTTCTCGTCCCATGGCTCCTCCGGCGCCTCCCCGTAGAACACGCCCTCGGTCATCCTGGTCCGAGCATCGGGGGCCACCCCGTTGACCAGAACGCCGTAGCGGCCCCACTCGGCGGCCGCCTGGACCACCAGAAGGGCGATGCCCGCCTTGGCCGCCGCGTAGTTGCCCTGCCCGATGCTGCCCATTAGCCCGGCACCCGACGACGTCATGACCACTCGCCCGGCCACCTCCGCTCCGGCCTTGGACCTCTCGCGCCAGTGGGCGATGGCGTGGCGGGCTGGCGCGAAGTGCCCCTTCAGGTGGACCCGAGTCACCGAATCCCACTCCTCCTCGCTCATGTTGGCCAGCATCCGGTCTCGCAGGAACCCGGCATTGCAGACCAGCGTGTCCAGGCGCCCCCAGGTGTCAACGGCCCGGGCCACCAAAGCCTCGGCCTGATCCCAGTCAGCGACGTCCGCTCCGTCCACGATGGCCTCGCCGCCCACTTCCTCGATGGCGGCCACTACCTCGTGGGCTGGACCCTCACCCGCGTCAGCACCCTGGCCCTCACGGCCCACGCCTAGGTCGTTGACCACCACGCGAGCACCCTCGGCGGCGAAGGCCAACGCGTGGGCCCGGCCGAGCCCTCGACCGGCACCGGTCACGATGACCACCCGTCCGTCGCAACTTCCCATTGAACCGACCCTCCGGTCTCCGTCGTCTCCGGTCGGCCACCCTACGGACCCGGAACCACCACTGAACCACGCCAGGCTCAGGCCACCTGAATCCGACCCACCTCCGCGCCAGCCCGGTTGAACAACAAGTCGTGGCCTGACGTCGGTAGACGCCCCAACTCCCCCAGGAGGTGCACTACCGCTGCGTCGGCGGCCCGTCGGGCACCATCGCGGACCTTCAAGGCCAGCCCCAGTCGATCATCGGGCAGTACGGCACAAAACACGCCCTCGGCGCCCGTCTTGCACACGGTCGATCCGGTGGCCTCCCGGATCACCCGTGTGCAGGTACGACTGCTGCCCGCCACGTAGAACGGCTCAGCCCGCATGGCGTCCAGCAAGCGGGTGGCCGGCGCTCCCTGTGGTGCCGCCCCAAGTCCGGCCCAGGCCCGAGCGAGCCCGTCTAGCGGTACCGACCAGACGGGTATTCCGCACCCGTCCACCCCCGGAACTAGACCAGTCGGGTCCACTCCGCAGGCCTCGGCTAGAGCGGGGGTTACATGATCGGCCTGCAACGGGTGTGTGGGATCCAGATACCCGTGGAGGGGTAGGTCGAGATGACGCAGCACGGTCAGGAAGCCGACGTGCTTGCCCGAGCAATTATTGTGGGTTTGATCTGGAACGGCCCCAGTCACCACCATGGCAGTCGCCGACGGCTCATGCATCGGTGGGTGGCTACCGCAAGCCAGCGCCCCGACGTCCAGCCCGAGACGACCTAGCCAGGCCACTATCGCCTGGACGTGGCGAGGTTCACCGTCGTGGCTCGCGCAGGCCAGTGCCAGCTCGACGTCACCCAGACCAAAAGCGTCGGCGGCCCCAGTGCCCACTAGCGGCAGCGCCTGGATGGGCTTGGCGGCTGACCGGGGCATCACGTCCCGACCGGGGTACCCGTGGGCCCGGACCAGCCGCCCCTCGACGTCGACCACAGCCACGTCGACCTCGTGTCGACTTTCGACCCGGCCGCCTCTGGTGATCTCGATGACCAGCGCGCCAGTCACGGTCATGGCATCCGCTCAGACATGTCCCCAGTATTCCCTCCTGCCCCGTCAGTGGGACAAAGGGCAAAGCGATGGTGTCAGGCAGCGAGGTGCTCCACGGTGGGTTCCGCCGCTGCCTCGCCGCCCCGTGGACCGTGGATCCGGGCGTGGAGTCGGTCCACGGTCCGGCTGGCCGTGGTCTGGAAGAGGAATGGGAGGACGGCGTGCACGGTGGCGGCCATGGCCGCTAGGGCCAGCGATCTGGCGGATCCGAACGCAAAGCGTGCGTGCTGAGACCATGTTTCGCCGACTGAGGCCGGATGCGCCGTGAAGGGTCCGAGAGAGCGGGAACCGGGCAGGGGTTCACTGTGCCTAGCCATGACAAGACCGTACGGACGGACCGGCGGGAAGTCCGTGCGTTTTCATGCAAGTCAAGCAGCACTATGCATGATTATTCTTCATACTAATCCAGCTGCGCACTAACCTTGCAGTATGGATGACATCGACCGGAATCTGCTCCGCCTTCTCCAGGAGGACGCCTCACTATCCACCGCCGACCTGGGGACCGCTGTAGGCCTCTCAGCCACCTCCTGCTGGCGACGGGTCCAACGCCTCCAAGATCAGGGCGTCCTCCGGGGGCGGGTGGCCCTCATCGACCCGGCATCCGTAGGACGAGGCCTGACCGCACTGGTCGAGATCCAAGCCACCGACCACTCGGCCGACTGGCTGGAACAGTTCACGCAGGGCATCGAGGAGTTCCCCGAGATCGTGGACGCCTGGCGAACCAGCGGCCAGATCGACTACATGCTCCGGGTACTAGTGCGCGACATCACCGCCTACGACGACTTCTACAAGCGCATGACCCGACGGATCAACTTCGCAGGGTTCCGGTCGATCTTCGTCATGGAGGAACTCAAGTCCACCACCGCCGTCCCCTTGGACAACCCGACCTGACCTGGTCAGCGGGTGACGCCGACCACCGCACCGGCGGTGGCCTTGACCAAATCCTTGGGCTTCACCGGAAACACGGAATCGGGTGTACCGGCTGCCGCCCAGACCTGATCGAAGTCCATGAGGTGCGGGTCGACCAACGTGCGTAGCGGCACGGTGTGGCCCAATGGCGGAGTTCCACCAATGGCAAACCCGGTCGCCGCCCGGACCTCACTGGCTCCGGCGATACGGATCTCAGTACCCAGGTAGGACGCCAGGCGTTCCTCGTCAACCCGGCGACCGCCCGAACACAGGACCAGCACCGGTCGGACGTCGGCCATGAACACCAGTGACTTCACGATCTGGTCGACGTGACAACCCACGGCTTCTGCCGCGTCGGCGGCCGTCCGGGTACCACCGGGATACTGCTGCACCTCGACTTCCAGCCCCGAGGCCTCGGCCTCGACGGTGAAGCGCTCGATGGCGTCGCTCCGACGACTCATGATCTCCGGCCCATCGGACGATTCTAGGGTGGAGCGGCCGGCACGGTACCGTCCGGCGCATGGCTTCCAT
>Ga0066372_10001184_pt1 | contig 10431 bp, 10 predicted proteins | sample Knorr_S15_td_250_FD_77011 | JGI IMG/M metagenome (GOLD analysis project Ga0066372, IMG submission 77011) | Marine microbial communities from Southern Atlantic Ocean transect - Knorr_S15_td_250_ad_251m_LV_A | ecosystem: Environmental > Aquatic > Marine > Oceanic | place: Southern Atlantic ocean... | reverse complement strand
TAGTATTTTATTTTTCCGGATGGCGAGGACCAGGATTTCTGCCACCTGAGTTGTGGTTCATATTGAAATGGATTGGCGTAATAGCCATATTTATTTGGTTTAGAGCTACATTTCCTAGGCTTAGAATTGACCAAATTATGGCTTTGGCTTGGAAAGGCTTATTTGAATTGAGCCTTTTGAATATATTAATTCTTGCTATGATGATTGCAATATGGCCTGATCCAACCGGCCTACAATTATTGTTGATGGTAGGAATAAACTGGATTGTTTTTGTGCTGTCTATATATATCTTTGGTAGGTTGTTGAGTCCAGATTTGTCCGGAAATAAAATGAAAAAAAGAAAAGTAGTATATGGGTTAGATTAGAATGTTTGGATTTGGACTTTTAAAAGGATTGTTTATAACGTTGAAGAATTTAATCGGACCAGTTTTTACTATTCAATATCCTAGTAAGAGAATTGGATTATTTAAAGCTTTGAACTATCACAAACAATCTCCGATCTCATTTATGAGAAATCAACCAAAAGAATTTATGAAGGCTCTTCTCGGCCAACACGAGGTTGCTGAATACCCTACTCAAGCTCCACGCTTCCGAGGCCAAGATTTTAATTGGTTTGAGGATCGTTGTACAGGCTGTGCAAGTTGTGCTAAATATTGCCCGCTTGGAATTATAAAAATTGAAACTAAATCTGGCAGTAGAGATGAACAAGAAGGAACATCCTACGATATAGATGTGTTTGATATAGATATAGGAAGATGCATGTTTTGTGGTTTATGTGTTGAAGCTTGCCCTTTTGACGCACTGCATATGGGAAGCGGGTTTGAAAGAGCTCATGAAAAAAGAGAAGGACTAGTCATACCTGTTGATGATTTACGGAAAGCAGAGAAAACTCCTAGTACTTGGTTTAGACCTCAAATGGAGGACAAAAAATACAAACCAAGAGAAAAAAATGCAGAGATAAAAGATTGGCACGACATTGGAAGACATGAACAACCATCTGATGAAGATCTGACAGAGAGATGGGTTAATGAAAGGTAATTTTAATGTTCATAGATGAGGTTTTTTACCTTGTTTCAGCGCTCTTATTAGTTTCTGTTGTATTTGTACTGATCTCCAAAAACGTATATCGATCAGCAGTGTTTTTGGCGTTTTCGATGCTGTGCTTTGCAGCGTTGTATTTCTTAATGAGTGCAGAATTTATAGGAGTAATTCAAATACTTGTTTATGTTGGTGCCGTTTCAGTATTGATTGCATTGTCCGTGATGTTGGTTAAAGATATTGAGAAGAGTACTGAAAGCAACATATTTTTACTAGCCACTATTCCTATCATTTTAATTTCTGGAGTGCTGATGGTATTTTTCATACTTAGTTTTAAGTGGGATGAGTATAGTAATAATATTTTAAATGATCCTTGTGGACTAACTGAGAATTGCTTAAATCAACCAGCATTGTTAATAGAAAGTACGAATTGGCTTGGTAAGCTTATAACTGCCGACTTTATGATAGCCTTCCAATTATCTGGAGTAATTCTTTTAGCAGCGTTATTGGGTGCATTGGCACTACTCAGGGTAAGGATTAAGAGTGACACTAAGTAATATTTTAATTCTTTCTGCTCTAGTTTTTCTTATTGGCCTTTTCGGTACTTTGACTAAGAAAAGTGCTGTGATTGTTATAATGAGTCTTGAATTGATGTTCAATTCAGTTGCACTTTCTTTTGTTGCTTTTTCACGATTTGCTCCGGGAGGCTTTTTGGGAGTAGAGTCTGCATCTCGAGTTCTTTCAGGACATATAATGGCTATATTCATAATAGCTATAGGTGCAGCTGAAGCAGCATTGGCACTTTCGCTGGTCATAGCTTTATATCGAGAAAAAAGCAGTATTGAACTGACAAATTCTGTAGACGTTAGGGAGTTTTAATGTGGGCAGATTATAGAAAAACTAAAAATCTGTTGTCAGCAGAAATGTGGAAATCAATGCTTGAAGGTGAAGGTCTTCCAGCGAAAATATTACCTGTTGGAAATATATTGGATTGGACTGAGAAATCTGAATTTAAGCTTCTTGTTCCTAAGGGTCGAGAACATGTTGCTGATGAGATTTTGAGGAAGTTGTAATGACGCCCAATGAAATAGTCTGGATTATATTTTGTCTTCCCTTAGGAGTTTTCTTAATCAACGGGATATTTTTTACTCTGGTACCCAATAGGTTTTATAAAACTTCGGGAATTTTGAATTCTGCTGCAATCGGGGTATCTTTTTTGCTAACTTTGTTTCTCGTTTTCAGAGGCCTTGATGTTCAGCTTGATCATCAGAGTGGATCGTTTCAATGGATGTCTTTTGGAGTTTTCGAAATTACCATGGGAGTTATGTTGGACCAGCTGACTTTAGTAATGATATCTGTGGTCACCGGGATAAGCTTTTTTATTCAGATCTATTCACTTGCATATATGGATCATGATGAAGGGTACGCACGATATTTTACTTACATGGCTCTTTTTACAGCGTCAATGTTAGGTTTAGTATTTTCCAAAAATCTTGTACAACTTTTTATTTTCTGGGAATTAGTCGGTGTAACTTCTTATCTTTTGATAGGTTTCTGGTTCACGAAACAAAGTGCTATTAAAGCTGCAAAAAAGGCTTTTCTTATGACACGAATTGGAGACTTTGGATTAATTTTGGCTATTCTTTTCGTGGCTAGACACGGATCACAATACTTAGATATTACCCAGCTATACCTTGGCATACAGAGCGGAGTTTTTTCTAATGAAATGTTGACTATAATTGGATTACTTATGGTGGCAGGAGCTATAGGTAAATCTGCTCAATTTCCTTTGCATAATTGGCTTCCAGATGCTATGGAAGGTCCCACTCCTGTGTCCGCTCTTCTTCATTCTGCAACTATGGTTACAGCTGGGGTTTTTCTTATTGGTCGCATGTTTCCTCTTATAAGTGCTGTTGAACTAGTGAGTACTACAGTTGCTTTTGTAGGGGCGTTTACCTTGATTTTTGCTGCAACTATGGCTTTGGTGAGCAATGATATAAAGAGAGTACTTGCTTACTCATCTATTAGTCAGCTTGGTTATATGTTTTTAGCTCTTGGAGTTGGTGCTTATAGTGCTGCATTTTTTCACTTATTTACTCACGCTTGGTTTAAAGCACTATTATTTCTAGGCGCTGGTTCTGTAAGTCATGCTGTAAATTCTTTCGATATGACTAAAATGGGAGGGCTGAGATATAGAATGCGAGGCACTTTTTGGACTATGGTTATAGCGTCAGTGAGCTTGGTGGGCATATTCCCTTTCTCTGGCTTTTGGAGTAAAGATGAAATTTTACTTGGTGTGCTGACCTCAAATTCCTTATTATTTATTGTTGGCTTAGTCGGTGTGGTTTTAACCGCATTTTACATGACAAGAATGATGATAATGACATTTTTTGGGGACTATAAAGGAGGAGGATCAGGTGAAAAAGAAAAATCTCCTCAAGAGAGTCCTCCAATGATGGTAATTCCTATGATATCATTCGCAATTCCATCGATTTTAATTGGCTTTATTCTTAGTTCTCCTTTTGATTTAGGGTTTATTGAAAAACACGCTTTCATGTCGTTTTTAGATCACAATAAATTGGTCTTTCCTGTTTATTATGCCCACGAAGTTAAGTTCAACTTTTTATTAGCCATTGGTTCCACGTTATTAGGTCTGTTTGGAGTGTTTTTTGCAGTTATAAATCATCAGAAGTTTAAAATAAATTTGCAATCTCTAAGAGTAATTTTAGAGAAAAAATATTATCTTGATTATCTCTATGAAAATTTAATTGTCGAAAATTTGTTTTACTCGAAATTTATTAAGATCTTGGATATCGTTGAAAGGCGTGGAGTGGATAAAGTGAATCATTACTTATCATACTCATTAAGATGGATTTCTAATAGATTTGCTATAACTCAGAATGGTCAATTGCAACTTCAAAGTTTAACTTTTGTAACTGGATTATTTTTAGTGATAGTGGGTTATATGATCTGGGTATTGGTGGGTCGTTAAAAAATGGGCCTAGTATCTTTCTTAATATTTTTCCCCATCATTTCAGGAATATTAATAGGTGTTGTATCAGGTAATTCAATTCTAAAAAAATTAGTTAAACCGATTGCTTTAAGTGTGTCTTTGATAACAATGCTAGCTTCTATCTTTCTTTTTATAATTTATGATAGAGATCTCGGTGGTTTTCAGTTTATAGATTACTTTGATTCTTGGATTCCTTTTGAAAGTTTTAGTGCGCAGTACTTAGTTGGTGTCGACGGTTTGAGCGCACCACTCATTATGTTGACTGGTATTCTAGGATTTTGTTCAGTAATAGCATCCCTTAAGATCTCTCTTAGGGAAAGAGAATATTATATGTGGCTTCTAGTCCTGCAAGGGGCCGTAACTGGAGTATTTGCATCCCTTGATTTATTATTATTTTTTGTTTTTTGGGAAGCTGAATTAATTCCAATGTATTTTTTGATTTCTATTTGGGGCTCAGGTCGAAAACATTACTCAGCAATGAAGTTCCTTTTGTTTACTCTGACGTCTGGTGCTTTATTACTCGTAGGTATACTAGCAATTTATTTTTCTGCAGGATCTTTCGTAATGTTTGATGTGAGTGAGTTGAATTTGGTTGGAATAGCGAATTCTCCATTTATTTCAGTGTTACCTTTAACTTTTGTGTTTTTCTTATTTTTTATTTCGTTTTCTATAAAGTTGCCGCTTTTTCCATTTCATAGCTGGTTACCTGATGCTCATACAGATGCTCCTACAGCTGTCAGCATAATGTTAGCCGGAGTTTTACTTAAAATGGGAGGTTATGGGCTATTAAGAATTAATGTAGATTTATTTAATTCGATTGATCCTTCAATACTTACTAAATATGCTCCAACCTTCGCTATTTTAGGTGCATTTAGTGTTATTTACGGTGCTTTATTAACTATTCAACAAACTGACCTAAAAAGATTAATCGCGTTCAGTAGTGTAAGTCACATGGGGTACGTAATTTTAGGACTCTCATCTTTTGCCGCTTTTTCTGAATTTGGATCAACTGAAGGTTTGGGCGGGACTGCATTGCAGCTATTTACTCACGGGACAATCACAGGACTAGCTTTTTTGTTAGTAGGTCTTACATATGAAAGAACTCATACACGACATATTCCTCATTTAGGAGGGCTTGCTAACAAAATGCCTTTAATGGCAACATTTTTTATTATAACTGGTTTCGCTAGTTTGGGACTGCCTGGTTTGAGTGGATTTGTAGCGGAACTAATGATTTTTGTTGGATCTTTTAAACTGGGAGGAGTTTGGGCTGTAGCAACTGCCGCATCAGTTTTTGGTGTTGTGCTAGCTGCAGGTTACACCCTTTGGATGATCCAGAGGACATATTTTGGATCCAAGCCAACCGCTGATAGTCCTGTATCTTCCCATTTTGATTCTCTAAATGATTTGAACTCTATGGAGTTGTTAGCGGTAATATTGCTCACGGCGTCAATTGTTATAGTTGGTGTTTACCCATCAGTATTAACTGATACGTTAAACCTAGGAATAAGTGAGATTTTTTCAAGATGATTTTATTGAGTGAAATTTTATTATTATTGCCAGAGATAACTTTATTGTTATTTGCCTTCGTTATTTTGTTTACTGATATGTTTACTAACAAGCAAAATATTGGTCCGACTATTGCAACATTTGGAGTTGGAATTTCAGCTCTTTCCGTGCTACTGATGTATCTCGGTCTCTTTGGGTCTACGGAGATTTCAAGCCTTGCTTTAGCGAATATAATATCGGTGGACCATTATTCACTATTTTTTAAGTTGGTGATGTTGATCGCAGCGCTATCATTATGTCTTTGTAGTATTTCATTATTTGACGAAGGTATAACATCAAGAGGAGAATTTTGGACTCTTTTTCTTTTGTCGCTCATAGGCATGATAATGCTTCCAAGTACAACAGAAATGATCACAACCTGGGTAGCTTTAGAATTAACATCACTTCCAATTGTTGGGATGCTAGCACTTTCTGAGAAAAAGTATTCTCTGGAAGTAGCATTGAAGTATTTGGTGCTGGGTGCCACTAGTTCAGCAATCATATTGATGGGCATTGCTTACCTGTACGGAATTACTGGCTCTACCTTCTTTAGTGATATTGCTTCAGTAACAACAGGACAAATCGAATCGCGATATTTTTCTTCAGGATCAACGAACCTTTTATTACTTTTTTCTGTGATATTACTTGTTGCAGGAGTTTCGTTTAAAATTGCTTCCTTCCCATTTTTTTCTTGGGTTCCAGATGTGTATCAAGGTGCGCCTACCTTAGTGACTATATATCTGTCCGTTGTAAGTAAAATAGCAGGGTTTGCGATATTGATTAGAATATTATTTGAGGCTGTAAATAGGTCTTCTGCCAGCGACTGGGCATTTTTTATAGCCATAATGTCACTTATTTCTATGATTTTAGGGAATATAATGGCTATTAGACAGGTAGATATAAAAAGATTATTTGCTTACAGCACTATCGCACATGCGGGATACATATTAATTGGAGTAGCTTCAATAAAGTCATCTGCATCTATAGAAAACAACTTGCTTGGGTTACAGTCTACAATTTTTTATTTAGTTGCTTATGCAGTAACGAATTTAACTGGATTTTTATGTATATTGTCTATCTCTGAAAAGATTAAATCGACTGCAATAGAAGATTTTAGCGGGATTGGTTTTAGTTTGAAAAGTCAAGCTGTAATATTGTCTATCTCCCTAATTTCTTTGCTTGGTATCCCTACTACAATTGGCTTTATGGGAAAAGCATTCATCTTTAGTTCAGCGATATCAAATGGGTTCTACTGGCTTGCTATAGCCGGAATCGTTAATTCAATTATTTCAGCCTATTACTATGTGAGAATAATAAAGATTATGTTTATAGACGAACCCAAAGATAGCCACACTATTGCAAGAAGTAACGATATTTATTCCTTAGTAGTTACTTCTCTGGGAGTAGTAATTATATTCATAATTGGCTTGGCTCCAGTTATATTATTGGATATAGTTGAGAGCGTTGTTAATTCATTCGTTTAATATTATTACTTAATTATGTCATTAGAAAACTTCAGTAAACCAAAATCTATCGCTATATTATTCAACAGTGAGCTTAGAGAAGCCAGCGTATTAGCCGATGATATAAAGTCGCATCTATCAGAAGAATTTACAGTGTATCTTGATGGTACTAGGAGCGTTTTAGAGAAAGGGTTAAACATTCAAGCTGACCTTATAATATCCGTAGGTGGCGATGGGACCATATTGAGGTGTGCTCATGTTGCCAATCGATCCCAAATACCTCTTCTTGGTGTGAACATGGGCAACTTGGGTTTTCTCTGTGAAGTGGAAGCGACGGACGTAAAAAATAGATTGAATCAGTATCTCTCGGGGTCAGCTATAATAGAGCAAAGATCAACTTTGAATATTAAGCTTCAAAGTAACAGCATTCAACAAGAATTTTTTGCCCTTAACGACTTTGTTCTTGCCAGAGGAGCAAAAATTAGAGTTATTGATGTTGAAACATCTATCAATGGCAAACATTTTGCAACATACAGAGGTGACGGATTAGTTGTATCAACTGCAACTGGATCAACCGCATATTCTTTATCCTTGGGAGGAGCGATTCTTTCGCCTTGGAGTGACAATATGATGATAAAACCAATAGCTTCACATACAAGCCTTCTAGGCGGAATGGTTTTAGAAAAAGACTCTTTTATTAGGTTGAAGGCAGACTCTCCTGAAGATCTGTCAATCACAGTAGACGGTTTTATGGATGTTCAATTGAGAGAACTTGATCATATAGATATTTCTGTGAATGGAGAGAATAGAGTAAATTTTGTTAGACTCCCAGATTTCAGAGAAGAATATTGGAGCCTTCTGACTCGTAAATTAGAACTCAGAAAAGGCGACTCCTTAGGAAAATAAATGAATGATATAACAAGAAAAAAATCTACTGTAATCTATAAAGGTGATTATATCAGCTTGAGAAATGATGAATTGTATCGAGATAATACGTTTTTAAGTTCTCGGGACGTTGTTGAGCACGTTGGTTCAATTGTAACAGTTCCTTATGAGATTTCTTCTACAGGAGAGATATTTTTTTATCTAGTCAGGCAATGGAGGAATCCAATAGACAGATGGCTTTTAGAATTTCCTGCAGGAACATTAAATAGAGCTGAGAACCCTGAAGATGCAGTCGTAAGAGAATTACAAGAAGAGATAGGCAAGTTTCCAGAAGCAATTGAATTTCATTCAGATTTTTTTGTGGCTCCTGGTTGGTGTAATGAAAAAATGTATTGTTTTTTTGCAAGTAAGTTTAGAGAATCGAAATTAGATTCAGACGTAGATGAGGACATTAAGGTAGAAAAATTATCCTTGATTGAATTGAAAAAAAAAGTTGAAAAAAGTGAAATTAAAGATCTAAAAACGATAGCCTCTTTTTATCTATTTTGTGAAAAGAATGGAGTGAAATAAGGTTGCTCATAAAAGGATTAATGTTAGAATTTTAATACAAATATTGAGAGTATGTACAAGCACGATTTATTAATCATAGGAGCAGGTTTAGCAGGACTAAGAGCAGCTGTTGAAGGAGTGCGTCAAGGACTAAATGTTGCAGTTATAACCAAAGTTCATCCTGTCAGGAGTCACTCCAATGCAGCACAAGGTGGAATTAATGCTGCTCTCACAGACCGAGGAGATGACTGGAAAGATCACGCACTCGCAACAATAAAAGGAAGCGATTATTTGGCTGATCAAGATGCGGTTGAAGTTATGTGCAAAGAAGCTGGAGAAGCTTTAATAGAACTCGAAAATATGGGTGTTATTTTTAGTCGTGATGACGATGGTAAACTGGGAACTAGAGCATTCGGAGGGCAAAAAAAGGCTCGAACTTATTTTGTTGGTGCAATCACAGGTAGTGCCTTACTTCACGTACTTTACGAACAATCAATTAAATATGATCTTCATATTTATGAAGAATGGTTTGTTACTAAGCTCATAAAAGACGAGGGCCGAATTTCTGGTGCGATAGCATTTGACATAAAGACAGGTCAAATGGAGTTAATTTCTGCTAAGGCTGTTGTATTAGCTACCGGTGGAGCTGGGAGAGTATTTGAACCTTCTACTAATGCCTTAATATGTACTGGTGATGGGCTTAGTCTGGCTATGCAAGCCGGCGCACCTCTTATGGACACAGAGATGATCCAATATCACCCAACTACTCTGTCAGGCAGTGGAATCCTGATTTCTGAAGCTGCAAGAGGAGACGGAGCGTACTTAATCAATTCTGAAGGAGAACGCTTCATGGAAAATTATGCTCCGGATTATATGGAGCTCGCATCGAGAGATGTTGTTTCAAGAGCAGAACAAACTGAAATAGACGAAGGTAGGGGAGTGGATGGGTGTGTTTTTCTGGATTTAAGGCATTTAGGTAAGCAATTTATAGAAGAACGACTTGGTTACCTTCAAGAGGTTGCTTTAGAATTCCGTGGGATTGATTTATCTGAATCTCCAATACCTATAAAACCTGGAATGCATTACATAATGGGTGGTATTAAAACTGATTTGAATGGAGCTACTAATATCCCTGGACTTTATGCAGCTGGAGAGTGTGCAAATGTTAGCGTTCACGGAGCTAATAGATTAGGAGCTAACTCTCTTTTAGATACCATAGTTTTTGGAAGAAGATCAGCAGTCAGTAGTGTAGAATATATAAAATCAATCCAAGATTTAACCCCAGATGAAAGGTTATTATCTCGTGAAAAGTCTAGAATTCAGAGCATAATTGATAGACCAAAAGGTATGCGATCTTCTGAATTAAGATTAAAAATGGCAACATCAATGACTAAAGGAATCGGCGTTTGGAGAAATGCAGAAAGCATAGAGAATACCTCTCAGATTATGAAAAATATTAGAGGACAATTATCTAATGTTTATGTTGAAAATAAAGGCAAAATATTTAATACCGACTTGGTCTCTTTCTTGGAGTTAGAATTTATGATTGATGTTGCAGAATCTATATGCCAAGGTGCATCTGCAAGGCTTGAAAGTAGAGGTGCGCACTTTAGAACAGATATGACATCTAGAAACGACTTAGAGTGGCTTAAACATACAATTGTTGAGCTGTCTGACCAAGGAATGAATACGAAGACTTCAGATGTTACTATTACAGAGTGGCAACCTACAGAAAGGATTTACTAATTGCAGGCACAAATTAAAGTTAAGAGATTTGACCCAGAACAGAGCGATGAATCTTTTTTTCAGGATTATTCCGTTGATGTAACTGACGAATCAACTATCCTTGATGGCTTGATTAAAATTAGAGAAGAGCAAGACGGAACGTTAGGTTTGAGATGCTCTTGTAGAGCTTCAATTTGTGGTTCTTGTTCT
>Ga0066372_10001182_pt1 | contig 10444 bp, 8 predicted proteins | sample Knorr_S15_td_250_FD_77011 | JGI IMG/M metagenome (GOLD analysis project Ga0066372, IMG submission 77011) | Marine microbial communities from Southern Atlantic Ocean transect - Knorr_S15_td_250_ad_251m_LV_A | ecosystem: Environmental > Aquatic > Marine > Oceanic | place: Southern Atlantic ocean... | reverse complement strand
GGTTTACCAACGCTTACGCTTCGGCACCGGTCTGCTCGCCTTACCGTGCGGCGTTTTTGACCGGTCAATACCCGGTGCGTGTAGGTATTTTAGATTATCTTCGGCCCAACTCAGAAAACGGTCTGTCGCCGGATCACCTCACCCTGCCGGAAATGTTTCGGGATGCTGGTTATGCGACGGGGATGATCGGCAAGTGGCATCTCTCCGGTTACAAATATCACGGTGCAGAGAAGGTCGTGCGGCCGACTGATCACGGTTTTGACTGGAACATTGGTAGCGAGATCAAGGGGGTGGGAAATGGCGCGAATTTCTGGCCTTATATTTTTCGGACTCAGCAAATTCGATGGCTAGATTTGCCGGATCAAAAACTAGGGCGCAAAGAATATCTCACCGACCGGCTCAACCATGAAGCGGTCCAGTTTATCGAACGTAACAAATCTAGGCCGTTTTTTCTGTATCTCAGTCACTACGCGCCTCATAGCATTCTCAATGGCAAGCCTGAACTCGTGGCCAAGTATCGCAAGAAACACGTGCCCGGCAAAAGCACCCGCGAGCGTTGCTACCTCTGTCAGGATGTCGCGCTTAAGGGCGATCCTCAAAACCACTGGGCCGGTGATCACAATCCGCACCTGGGTGCCATGCTCCATAGTATCGACGATGGGGTGGGGCTCATCATGGAAAAACTCAAGTCACTCGGACTCGACGAAAATACCATCGTTATTTTCTCATCGGACAACGGTGGCGAAACCAAGGTGACCTCCAACGCCCCGTTGCGCGGTGGCAAAAGCCAGCTTTACGAAGGCGGCATCCGCGTACCACTCATCGTGAGTTGGCCCGGGGAGACGCCCGATGGCGAAACCACTTCGCAGCCGACGGTCAATGTCGATTTCTACCCTACGCTCCTTGAGGCTGCTGGCATTGTGCCGGACAGGAAACAGACACTCGATGGCGTTTCCCTGCTGGGCACTTGGCGTGATCCGCGGATCGCACCGCGCCGCGAGTCATTGTACTGGCATTATCCACTCGAGAAACCTCACTTCCTCGGTGGCCGCTCAGGCGGTGCCATCCGTGCAGGCGACTGGAAGCTTATCGAGTATTTCGACAACAACACCGTGGAGCTATTCCACTTGGCAAACGACCCCGGTGAGAAAAGCAATCTTGCCGCTGAACGTCCGGACAGGCGGGAAGAGTTGTTCGCTAAATTGATTCAATGGCGCAAAGCCATCGGCGCCACAAAAGATGCGCCGAGACGCTAATCGAGTTGCACTTGACCAGTCGCTTTGTCAACTATCGCCACGTCATGATCAACACTATAACGAACTTCTTAGGCCGTTCATTCATTACTGCCGCCGCGATGGTCTTGACTTGCACTCTGGCCAGGGCGCAAGACGCCAAGTCGTCCGCGCATTACAATACTCAGAGCAACATCCTTTATCGAACGGGCGGTAATCTGACCGATTATATGAAGGAGCGGTGTCGACTGGATGTTTATCATCCGGTCGGCAAGGAAGGGTATCCGACGATTGTCTGGTTTCACGGTGGTGGTCTCAAGGCCGGCAACCGTTCTGTACCCGCGGCGCTAAAGAAAAAGGGCGTGGCGGTGGTCTCTGCCAATTATCGGCTTCACCCCAAGGTCAAGTCGCCGGTTTACATCGAGGACGCCGCTGCCGCTGTCGCTTGGGCGGTCAATAACATCGCCAAGTACGGAGGCTCACCCAGCCGTATCTTTGTCAGCGGTCATTCAGCAGGTGGTTATCTCACGAGCATGGTTGGTTTGGATAAACGATGGCTGGCTAAGCACGACATCGATGCGGATCAGCTTGCCGGGTTGATTCCGTACAGTGGGCACACCATCACGCACTTTACCGTTCGCAGTGAGCGGGGGATCAGCGGCAAGCAGCCGATCATTGACGACATGGCGCCGTTGTATCACGTGCGCAAAGACTGCCCGCCGCTACTGCTCATCACCGGCGGCCGTGAGCTCGAGATGCTTGGCCGCTATGAAGAGAACGCGTACATGTGGCGGATGATGCAGGTTGTTGGCCATCCGGACACGACGATTCTTGAACTTGACGGTTACAACCACGGCCAAATGGCTGAACCCGCCCACCCATTGCTGCTGCGTTTTGTCGGGCGGGTCCTTTCTTGGAAGTAATCAGTTTTTCTTGGAGCCGATGCAGTAGAGGTGCTGGTGGGTACGGAGAAAAATTTGACCCTGGCTGATTGCCGGGCTGGTGGACACCGGCTCGTCGAGTTCGTTTTTTGCGATGACTCCGAATGTATCGCTGGGGCGAATGATGGTCGTCACGCCCTGGTCGGAGACGAAATAAACCAGGCCATCCGCAGAAACGGGTGACGGGCTGTGGCCGCCGGGGAGTCGCTCCATCCAATGGCGTTTGCCCGTCTTGGCATCGAAGCAGCTGGCGATTCCGCTGTCAGCGACGACCAATAGATACGGGCCCACAATGATTGGAGAGGGAACGTAGGCTGCGCCACGGTTGGTACGCCAGGCGACGTGGGTGTCTGTCACATTGCCGCTACCATCTGGCCGGATGGCGACGATGTGGCGTTCGGGATAACCCGACGTCACGAAAACGTATTCCCCATTGTAAACCACCGATGCCACGAACTGCTCAGTCGGGCCGTTGATGATCCAGTGGCGCTTGCCGTTTCGAGGGTTGTAGCTGGCAACACAAAGGCTGCCCGATAGAATCATCTGGGTGCGTTCGTCGATTTCACGAATGATTGGCGTAACGTAACTGCGGGTGTTGTTTTCTCGCCGGGTACGCCAACGTTCCTTTCCTGTTTTGCGATCAAGTGCGACGAGGTAGGCGTCTCCATCGTGATCACCATTGAGGATCACCAGGTCCTCAAACAGAACCGGGCAGGTGTTAAAGCCGTGGGCACTGACAAAGTTTCCGGCATTGATTTTCCATTTTTGTTTTCCCTCCATGTCGTAGGCTGCAGAGATAAGTGATCCAGGTGTAATCATTCGCGGGGTTCCAACATTTGGGGCGGGGATTTTCCGGTCGTCCGCCATCATGAAGGCAACAAAGACGTGCTGCCCATCCGTGGCCGGTGTGCCCGAGGCGCGGCTGTTGAGGGGATGGATTGTTTCCAGCGGTGAATTTAAGACAACATCTTTCCAAAGCGTTTTACCGGTGTTCCGGTCCAGGCAAAGCAGGATGCGCTGTTCCTTTTGAGGCAAGCAGGAGGTAAGAAAAACCCTGTTTCTCCAGACAACGGGCGAGGAATGGCCGTTGCCAGGGATGGTGACTTTCCAGGCAATGTTTTCCGTGCCGCTCCATTTTACCGGGATACCTTTTTCAGGGCTGGTTCCATCACCGTTTGGCCCGCGCCAACCCGGCCAGTTTTCGGCCTGGATCAACCCTGCCACAAAAAAGAAGAACAGAACCAAACGCATGCCGGGAGTCTAGCGTCGTCGCCTCTTGGAACAAGAATCAACTCCCCCATTTGACCAGTCGGATGCTGAATTAATGCCTCGCGTGCCGAGCCTCGCAGGCTACAATGTCGCCCATATATTGACCTGATTTTCGAGATCACATTATGAGTTTTTTTCGCCTTCTTTTATTCGTTTGTCTCACCACGCCAGCTTGGGCTACCGATAAACCTAATATCCTCTTCATTGCCATCGACGACCTGGCGCCGGTATTGCGGTGTTATGGAAACCTGATTGCGAAGACGCCTCATATTGATCGTTTGGCGGCAAGAGGGGTTCGCTTTGACCGGGCCTACAATCAACTGCCGCTTTGTAATCCCACGCGGGCTTCGGTGATGACAGGGCTTCGGCCGGATACGATTAAGGTTTACGATTTGGATCGGCATTTTAGGGATGAGCTTCCCAATGTGGTAACATTGTCACAGACCTTCATGTGCAATGGTTGGTGGGCCGGTCGAGTGGGCAAGATTTATCACTACAACGTGCCGGCTTCGATCGGAACAGACGGCTTTGATGATCCTCTATCGTGGCAGGAAACAGTGAACCCGAAGGGACGCGACAAGGCGGACGAGGCGCTCATCTTCAATGCCGAGCCACACCGCAAGATCAGCGCGGCCTTAAGCTGGCTGGCGGCCGATGGTGCGGATGAGGAACAGACCGACGGGATGGTCGCTACTGAGGCCATCAAGATGATGCAATCCAAGCGTGATCAGCCCTTCTTTCTCGGTGTCGGTTTCTTCCGGCCGCACACGCCGTATGTCGCCCCGAGGAAATATTTTGAAATGTATCCACTCAAGGACATGCGCTTGCCATATGCACCGAAGGGCGATCGTGATGACATCCCCACCGCGGCCTTCGCGCACAACTGTCCTGTGCCCCATTACGGGCTGGACGAGCTGACGTTACGCAAGGCGTTGCAGGCGTACTATGCGACGATTTCGTTTGTGGACGCGCAGGTCGGTCGGTTGATGGCGGCGCTGGATCGGCTGAAGCTGGCGGACGACACGATCGTGGTGCTGTGGAGCGATCACGGTTATCATCTCGGTGAGCACAACGGAGTTTGGCAAAAGCGCACGCTTTTCGAGCAGGCCTCGCGCACTCCCCTCATCATCCGCGCTCCGGGAGCGAGGGGAAACGGTACTGCTTGTAAGCGCATCGTGGAGTTTGTGGACATCTACCCAACACTCACCGACCTCGCCGGGCTGAAGCCGCCGAAGGGCTTGGAAGGGCGGAGCCTGCGGCTGTTGCTGGATAATCCCGTGGCCAAGTGGGATGGGTACGCCATCACGCAGGTTCTGCGTCCAGCCGACAAGCGTTTGGCCAAGCCGGTGATGGGCCGCAGCATCCGCACCGAGCGCTGGCGGTTCACCGACTGGGCCGAGGGAGAATCTGGGATGGAACTATACGACCACGCCGGTGACCCGATGGAATTCCACAACGTAGCCCGTAATCCTGACCCCGAGGCCAAGGTTGTGATGCAGCATTTACGTAAACTCCTTGAGAAAAAAGCGAGCGGCAAGGTGCCGACTACGCCATTTAACCCGAAGCGACTTTGATAATGCGCGGTTTTTACCCAGATAACTTTTTCACACGAGGGCATTCAATGGGAGGGGTTGAAAACAAATGAATGTTGCGGTTTTCACCGGCATAAGGGAACTGGAGATTTGTGAGCGACCAAGGCCGGTTCTGGAGCGGTCGGGCGATGTGTTGCTGCGAATCGAAACGGTTGGTGTGTGCGGATCTGACATTCATTACTACACTGCAGGGCGCATTGGTGACCAGATCATCGACCATCCGGCGACTCTCGGCCATGAGTGTGCGGGAACCGTGATGGAGGTCGGCGCCGGTGTTGACGTATTGGAGGTTGGTCAGCATGTTGCAATCGACCCTGCGATCTCTTGTGGCCAATGCGACCAGTGTCAGCAAGGCCGGGCGCACACTTGCCGCAGCCTCCAGTTCCTCGGATGCCCGGGCCAGGCTCCCGGCGCGGTGGCGGAGTACATTTCGATCGCCGCTGAATCGTGTCATCCAATCCCCGACTCGATGACGATGGTTCAGGCGGCATTGGTCGAGCCGTTGTCGGTGGCCATCCATGCCCAGCGTCTTGCGTGGATGCGGCCCGGTGGCACTGCAGCCATCCTGGGATCAGGGCCTATTGGATTGAGTGTCCAACTGGCGGTGGGTGCGCTTTGTCCAAGTCGAACCTTTGTCACTGATCTGCTTGACGAACGACTGGGATTGGCCAGGCGCTGCGGCGCCGACTGGACTGGTGTGCCGACCCGCGGGGATGTCGTGAAAGCGATCCTGAAGGAGGAACCCGACGGGCTCGATTGTGTCTTTGAATGTGCCGGTCGTCAGGAGACTCTTGACCAGGCAGTCGATTTGCTCAAGCCGGGTGGCACAATGGTGCTGATCGGTATTCCAGGTAGTGAACAGGTTCGCTTCAGGATGGAGACGCTTCGTCGCAAGGAGCTGCGCATTCAAAATGTCCGCCGCCAAAACGATTGCACAAAAGCAGCCATCGACCTTGTTGCCAGTGGAGCGGTTGATATTAATCCCCTCGTAACCCATCACTTCGCTATGGAAGAAACCAAGGCTGCATTTGACCTCGTAGCAGACCATGCGGATGGTGTCGTCAAGGCGATCATCCACGTGGCCGGTGACTTGAACTGACATCATCATTTCTCATTGCCTTTGTCGTTCCGCGAAGTGGCACGACCTTAATTGACTGGCGTTTAAGATTAAGTCTCAGTGTCAACAAACAAACTCCTTTTTTTGTCCTTCTGTATTTGGTTTAATCGCGACGCGTCTTAAATTTATTTCGCCCTTCCCGAAAAAAAACTGCAGAATTTCAAAGACCCTAAAAACATGAAAGGAAACGAAAAAGTCATCGAAGCATTGAACGCCGGTTTGACCATAGAGCTAACAGCGATCAACACATATTTCATCCACTCCAAGATGTGCCTCAACTGGGGGCTCAAAAAGTTGGCGGATCATTACTACGCAGAGTCGGTTGAGGAAATGAAGCATGCTGAGGAGATCATTGATCGTATCCTGTTTCTCGACGGGCTACCGGCCATCTCCCGCTACGATGTCATCAACGTGGGCGACAATCCCAAGGAGCAGATCGAGAATGGGATGGCGCTGGAGATCAAGGGAGCCGCCACTTACAACGATGGCGTCAAGTTGTGTGCCGAGGTGAAGGACACGGCTAGCCGCGAGTTAATGGAGCGCATGGTTGTCGAGTCGGAGCAAAGCATCGACTGGGCCGAGGCGCAACTGGACCTCATCAAGATGATGGGTATCGAGAACTACCTCGCCCAGCAAGTGGGCGGGGGCAAATAGCCAATCGGTCGGTTAATTTTTGCTTATCGTAATCCCTTCTCAAAAAAGGGCCACATTAGCTTGGGGTAAAAGCGATGGCCGCTGTTTCCCCACGCGAGCTCAGTGTGGTTGGGTACGCCGGCGGCCTGGAAAATTTCCCTGATACTGGAGGCCAGCTTTTCGACTGTAGGGGGATGGTGCAAGCTGTCGCTTACTCCATGCACGATCAACAGGTGACGCGGCGCCACCAGTCCGCCCAACTCTTTCCAGTCACCCCAGTCTCGGAGTTTGGGGATGAGGCAGCAATCGCAGTGAAAGATAAAGCCCTCGGCGCTCATCACCGAGGTGAATGAGCAACTTGGAATCGCCACGCGGATTCGCGTATCGATCGCCGCAGTGTAGGCGGTGAGGACGCCGCCGCCGGAGTTGCCGGTCATGACGATGCGGTTTCGATCGACCAGAGGATGTTTCTCCGCCCAGTCGAGCAGGTGCTGCATGTCCCAAACTCGCTCTGCAATCGGCGTGCGCCCACCGAGCAGACAGTGGATGAGTTGGGCCCGGCAGGGGCGCTTGCCATGGCGGCCTTTGGGATCCGTCACCAGCACTTCCTTCGCGAGCCCCCGGGTAGCCGGGACGATGGCCACAAATCCATGGCGTGCTGCCTGTGCTCCGATGTCGCCTTCATTTTCAAGCACTTTCTTGCTGTGTTTTTCATCCTTGAATGCGCCGGCGTAGGAATGCAGTCCGAGGTTGTCGTGGCCGTGCGGACAAAGCAAAAGGGGGCGCGGCTGAGCTTTGGTGGCATCCTTGGGAATGAGTAGATAAAATGGGATGACGACACCCGGTTCAGTTTCCATCGAGTAAAGCGTGCGGGTGAATGAATCCTGGGTTGCGACCGTCTTTCCGACCTCAACCCTCGGTCGGAAGCCGGCCAGGTCCTTTCGGATCCGCTTGAGCCCGGTGAGCTCGATGAGCGCCCCGCGGGCCTTCTCCTGCCACTGCCCGAACCCAGCCGAGGCATCAAAGGCATGCACCTGCTTGCCCTTTTGAATGCGCTTGAAGTAGTTCTCGACCGGATTGGGGTAGGTCACGAACGGCTTGGGCGCCTGCTGTGCAAGGAGAGTTTCGCTGAATAAAATGACAGTAAGGATTGCGGGGATTTTCAGCTTTTTCATTTAGAGCAATGCTGTGGCCAAGAGTATAATCAATCAGGTGAAAAACTCACTCCTAAATTGAAGAATTACTGTTTCGGATTGCCGATGGTTTGGTGAGCAGGCAGGCTTGGCCCATGCGCTGGATTTCCCTGCTTTCAGTTTTATTTTGGTTCGCGGTTGCGTCGGTCGCTGCGTCGGACCGTCCGAATGTTTTGTTCATCGCTGTCGATGATTTGCGTCCGGAGTTGAAATGCTACGGTGCGAGCCAAATCCACTCGCCGAACATCGACCGATTGGCCAGTCGATCGATGTTGTTCGAGCGTGCGTACTGCATGGTGCCGACCTGCGGCGCCTCACGATCAGCTATGATGACCAGTATTCGCCCGGCACACAATCGATTCACCAGTTTCCTCACGCGGGCTGATGTGGATGCGCCGCAGGTGGAGGGGCTCCACATGCACTTCAAAAAAAACGGCTACCACACTGTCTCACTTGGCAAGGTATTCCACCATCGATCCGACAGTGCGCACGGCTGGTCAGAGCAACCGTGGCGGGCCGGCGCGCTCGCCTATCATCTTCCTGAAAATCGAGAAATCCAGCGCAAAAAAATCGGCTCGGGCACCAAGCCTGCCCGCGCTGCACCCTACGAGAATGCCGACGTGCCGGACAACGCCTACCCGGACGGACGGTTGGCCGAGCATGCGGTCGAGACAATGGGCCGCTTGGCCAAACGCGAGCAGCCGTTCTTTCTTGCGGTCGGTTTTTTCAAGCCACACCTGCCGTTCAATGCACCGAGGAAATACTGGGATCTGTATCCGGAGGATACAATCAAGCTTCCGGACAATTATCGACAAAAACCGAAGGATGCCCCGCAGGAAGCGGTGCATAACTCAGGCGAGCTGCGCGCCTACCACGGCGTGCCGAGGCGTGGCCCGGTCAGCGACGACATGGCGCGGAACCTCATTCGTGGCTACTACGCTTGCGTCAGCTACACCGACACGCTGGTCGGCAAGTTGCTGGAAGAACTCGATCGGCTCAAACTCGCCGACAACACGATCATCGTCCTGTGGGGGGACCACGGTTGGAACCTCGGCGAGCACACGATGTGGTGCAAACACAGTTGCTTCGAGACTTCACTGCAGGTGCCTCTGCTTGTCGCCGCTCCAGGGTACAAAGCGGGCCTACGCAGTTCCAAGCTAGTGGAGTCGATCGATATTTACCCAACGCTCTGCGACCTTACCGGCTTGGTCAAGCCGGACCACCTGCAGGGCCAAAGCCTCGTTCCGCTGTTGAAAGATCCGGAGGCCAAGTGGAAGTCGTTTGCCATCAGCCGCTACCGCACGGGTGATTCTATTCGCACCGACCGCTTCAGATATACAAAATACTCTAGGCCCAACGGCCAAGCCCTTGGCCAAATGCTTCACGACCACAAGAGCGACCCTGTCGAAAACACCAACATTGCCAACCAATCCGACCAAGCCGGCAAATTGGCCAAATTGTTACAGACCAACATGGGCAAACCCAGCCCTCAGAAACAAAAGTCCAAATGATCAACCGCTAGAATCATGAAGCACATTATCACTTTTCTTTTTGTATGCGCCGCTGGTGTAGCCTTGGCTCAGGACAACGTCACCTGGCATGACGTCACCCGATGGGGTGTCGAGGGTCGTGTTTGGGAGGACCAGGAGCGCAAACGATGGTTCGATCGTTTCCCGGCCAAGGCGGAAGGCAGGGTGACCGGTGCGGTTTGGGACCTCAGCCGGCACAGCGCCGGGATGATGGTTCGGTTTAAAACCGATGCCAAAGCCATTCATGCGAGGTGGAACCTGTTGAATTCGCGCCTCGGCATGCCGCACATGCCGCCGAGCGGGGTGAGTGGTTTGGATTTATACGCGCGCGATGAGATAGGCAAATGGCGTTGGGCTGCCGCCACACGACCCAACAAACAGGAGATGCAGGCAGCCTTGCTGACCGGCATTGTGCCGGGCATGAGAGAGTATGCGGTCTACCTGCCGCTGTACAACGGCACCGAGTCGCTGGCGATTGGTGTACCGTCAGGGGCGAAGTTTGAGTCGTTGGCACCGCGCTCGGCCAAGCCGCTGGTTTTTTATGGCACCTCAATCACGCATGGCGCGTGCGCCTCAAGGCCAGGCATGGCACACCCGGCAATCCTTGGTCGGCGACTTGAAATGCCGGTTGTCAATATTGGCTTTTCAGGCAACGGAAAAATGCACAAGGAGGTGGGCGATCTGATGGTGGATGTGGATGCGGCCTGTTACATCATCGATTGTCTGCCTAATATGAATGCATCGATGGTCACTGAGCGCTGTGTTCCTTTCGTGAATCAACTTCGTAAAGCGCGACCCGACACGCCAATCATGCTGGTGGAGGATCGGCGGTTTGCCAACTCGTGGCTTGTGCCCGGCCGTGCCAAGTTTCATGACGACAACCACGCAGCCCTGCGAAAGGCTTATGAGCAACTCAAGGCTGCCGGTGTGAAGCATCT
>Ga0066372_10001179_pt1 | contig 10469 bp, 11 predicted proteins | sample Knorr_S15_td_250_FD_77011 | JGI IMG/M metagenome (GOLD analysis project Ga0066372, IMG submission 77011) | Marine microbial communities from Southern Atlantic Ocean transect - Knorr_S15_td_250_ad_251m_LV_A | ecosystem: Environmental > Aquatic > Marine > Oceanic | place: Southern Atlantic ocean... | reverse complement strand
GTCTAAGTGCAGACGCAGCTACCTACAGCGTTTCTTGAAACCGAAACTGGCCGGAGGGCGGATCAGATACTTAGGCGTTGTGTGCACTGTGGATTCTGCAATGCGACCTGCCCGACGTATCTTGAACGCGGTGACGAGTTGGACGGTCCCCGGGGGCGCATTTACCTCATCAAAGAACTGTTAGAAAGCGGGGCCGTTAATTCTATTGCGGCCACACACCTTGACCGTTGCTTGACGTGCCGGGCTTGTGAGACGACGTGCCCGGCAGGAGTCGAATACGGCGAGTTGGCTGAAATCGGTCGCGACGTTTTACGGCAGGGAGGCGTTTCGAAAACGAGTTGGATTGTGAAGCTGTTGCTCGTTCTTGCACGCCATCCAAATTGGCTTCGTTTTTTCATGAGGTTGGCGCGCCCGGCAAGGTTTATTTTGCCTACGTCCCTACGAGAGACACTCGGGGTTATGCCGAGCAAGGGTGAATCGATTGGATCCAATGACGCCTCGGTCATGATCATGCGGGGTTGCGTTCAAAGCGTCGTCACACCTGAGGTCAACGATCATCTAGCAGGATTGCTGCAGACAAGGGGAATCGCATTTCGGTTTTCTGACGAGATGAGTTGTTGCGGTGGTATGGAATTGCATGCGGGTCGGCATAACGATGCTTTGGGCCAGATGCGGGACAACGTGCGGGTGCTCGATTCCTCGCCGCTTGAGACGGTGATATCGACGGCGAGCGGTTGTGGCGTGACACTTAAGGAATATGGACGGTTACTGGGTTCAAGCGAAGGGCGCGCGTTTTCAGCGAAGGTTTTTGACGCGGCGGAATATCTGCAAACGTTTACGTTCACCAAGAAGCGTGAGGATATTGTCCGAGTGGCTTGGCACTCACCGTGCACCTTGCAACACGGCCAACGACTGCGAGGCATGGTCGAATCGATCTTGATCAATACAGGATACGAATTGGTTCCGGTAAGGGACAGTAATCTATGTTGTGGATCTGCAGGTGTGTATTCCATTGAACAACCGGCACTTTCTCGCCAACTGCGACAGCGTAAGATCGGTTCGTTGATGGTGAATCAGCCCGATTTGATCGCGACTGCCAATATCGGTTGCCAAATGCATATGGGTGCGGTCGCGGACGTACCAGTCGTTCATTGGCTTGAACTTCTCGATTGAAACAGTTTGTTTCTGGAATCGAAGTCTCCGATTTTTCTAATGTGGATCGGGCCCGATACGGAAAGGTCGAACAGCGGGACTAAGTCTTGGCTCGAAACGGCATGAGGTCAGGCGGCGTAATACTGTCCTTCGTCGGGTGCGACTTTCGCGAGCGCTGAGTCGATTATTGCTTGCGCGTGGCCCGCGCATGCTCCACAACTGGTTGCAACGCCGAGTTCCTTGGCAATTGACTCAAGATCCCGATGACCGGCAACGACGGCATCGCTGATTTCGGCGGTTCTTATGGCGTGACAGAGACAGACATACATCGTAGTCGAAGTGTAAATGAGAATGATTAGCAATATCAACTGCAAATGTCAGTGCGTTTTATTGGCATTAGAAAATGATTTTTATTATTAATATCAATAACTTAGGTATACATGGATGCGCGACGAGTTTATGATGAGGACATCTTTAGGGGGAGGTCTTATGAAGCCACAAGATCCAGAAGTGATCGCACATCTAAATCGCGCTTTAAAAAATGAACTGACAGCAGTCAACCAGTACTTCCTTCACGCAAAAATGTTCTCGGATTGGGGCTTGGAAAGAATCGGCGAATATGAAAAAAAGGAATCGATTGACGAGATGCGACACGCCGACGAGTTGATTGAGCGGATTCTGTTTCTTGATGGTCTTCCCAATCTGCAGGATCTAGGTAAGTTGATGATCGGAGAGGGCGTGAAGGAGATGCTTGAGTGTGATTTAGCGCTTGAGAACGCGGCGATGCCTGATCTTCGCGACTCCATTGCATTTACCGAGACAAGTAACGACTACGTTAGCCGGGAATTATTTGAATCCATTCTCGAATCCGAGGAAGAGCACGTCGACTGGATCGAGACGCAACTTGAACTGATCGATAAAACGGGCATTGAAAACTACATTCAATCGCAGATTTCTGAGCCCAGTTAATCTAACAAGGCGGCTACCTCTCATTCGACGTGCATAACCGGGATGAGGGTGTCGGTTTTCCCGCGCCGAACACCCCACCGAATCAATATGCTAAACATGAGTGCAGCAATAGTAAGCATGGTGACGCACCAAAACAGAGTCTGCGCAGGATGTTCGACAACGCTACCCACCTGATAACAAAGAACTGCGGCGGCGTACGCGGCAACAACGCTCCAGGCGGTGCTAAACACCGCCCAGAATAATCCAAGTTCTTTGTAAATTACGCCGACCGTGGCGACGCAGGGCATGTAAAGAAGGACGAACAGTAAGTAGCTGAATGCTCCTAATTCGCCGTCGAATAATGAACGCATCGCGGCAATCGTGTTGATTTCGACGGCTTGATTATCGGCAGCCGCAGATGTATCGCTGAGTTCGCCCAAGTCTAAGCCGAGTGGGTCCGTGACGGTTGAAATGAGTGCCGATAGGTTTTCCGGGATGGTTTGTACCGCTGCGCCGAATTCGTCTAGTAGATTGAAGTCTGCTTGGTCCACGGAAGTTTGGCTGTAGAGCGCGTCGAGGGTTCCAACGACTACCTCTTTCGCAAAGATACCGGCAAAGATTCCAACGGTGGCCGGCCAGTTATCGTCGGCGATACCCATGGGTCGAAATGCAGGAGTGATCGTCCGTCCGATAGAAGAAAGGACCGAATCCTCTGTATTCTCGTTGCCAAAACTGCCATCGGTACCCACAGAATTGACGACATTTAGAACGACCACCACCATCACGATGGCTTTACCAGCTCGTGTAACAAACCCCGAAAGTCGTTGCCAGGTATGAATTACGACACCTTTTAGCGTCGGTCGATGGTAAGCAGGAAGTTCGAGAATGAAAGTGGAGGTGCCTGAATGCAGCAAGTGGCGACGAACTACCATTGCCGAAATGACGGCAACAGCAATGCCAATGAAATAGAGCGCGAAAACGATGTTTTGTCCGTTGTTGGGAAAGAAAGCCGCAGCAAATAGTGCGTACACGGTCAAACGTGCACCGCACGACATAAAGGGCGCCATGATCGTCGTAAGAATTCTGTCTGGCTGATTGTCGAGGCTTCGTGTCGCCATCACCGCAGGGACGTTGCAACCGAAACCAACAATTAACGGTACAAAGGATTTGCCGGGCAGACCGAGCCGTTGCATCAGTCGATCTAAAACGAAGGCAGCTCGTGCCATGTAACCCGTGTCTTCAAGGAAGGTCAGAAAAAGGAAGAGACAGGCAATGACGGGAATGAACGTTCCAACGAGTTGGATACCTCCACCGATGCCGTCGGCAATAAACGCGATAAGCCACGCGGGAAAACCGATTTCTTGTAATAACGTTCGCGGCCCGTTAACGAATAGGGCGTTACCTGCTATGTCAAAGAAATCGATAAAAGCCGACCCGACATTGATCGTGAACATAAACATCAGGTACATCACGCTGAGGAAGAACGGAAAAGCGAAATATCGGTTTAAGACTATTTGGTCGATTCGGTCGGTAAGGGGACGGGATTGGTTCGATTGGACCACGCTGCGTTCAACGACGGCATCAATCAGTGCGTAACGTTTGACGGAGTCATCAAGAACGGGAAAGGACTGATATGTCGCGTCGCACAAACTACTCTTTAGGTGCTCGATTCCGTGATTTCGGGTTGCGACCATGGGAACTACAGGGCAGGCAAGATCCTTGGCGAGTTGAGGGACGTCTATCTCGATACCAAGATGCTCGGCGCTGTCGAGCATGTTGAGCGCGACTACAACGGGAGTCGATTTTTCTCTCAATTGCGTGGTTAGGAAAATACCTCTCGATAAGCTGGTGGCGTCAATAACATTGACGATAACGTCCACGGAGGGTCCGGAAATAAATTCACGTGCAATTCGTTCATCTATTGCTTCGGTAGCATCGCCTGGGTCGAGGCTGTAAGTGCCGGGTAGATCGATAACTTCAAAGGAGTTGTCTTGGTGAGCAAATTGCCCTGACTTTCTTTCAACGGTGACGCCTGGCCAATTTCCGACACGCTGGCGAGCGCCAGTGAGCGCATTAAACACTGTCGATTTCCCGCTGTTTGGGTTGCCAACCAAACCGATCGTAAGCATCAATTTGGCACTCGTGGATGGGATGAAACAGATGGTTCTTCGATTTCGATTAAGACGCAATCTGCTTCGCGGGCGCGAATAGCCAATCGAAACCCGCGCAATTTAAGCTCGATGGGATCCCCCAATGGGGCGGTGCGAACGACTTCGATTCGAGTTCCGCTTACCAGTCCCAAGCTCTGTAATCGTTCCGCGTAGGCACTCGCGTCGCGGAATCCGGTGATGGTAGCGGCTTGACCGACGGCAAGATGTTGGATCGACAGCATCGGGCAATCGTACCCCAATCGCAAATAATTCTCATTCGCGAATAGTGTTGCATTGATCGGTTATGAACCTGTGCGCGAGGAGCTCACGGTTGATTTTTGTTTCAGGTCTTGGAGTGTTTGCGCACGTAGAGCACCAGCTCGTGATCGACCAATTCAAAACCATATTCTCGAACGAGTTCCCTTTGCAGTTCCTCGATATGCTCACTGGTAAATTCAGTCACCGTGCCAGTGTCGATATCGACCATGTGATCGTGATGGGTTTCGTGAGCTAGCTCGTAAACGGCGTGGCCATCATCGAAGTTGTGTCTATCCACAATGCCAGCGGCTTCGAATTGCGTGAGCACTCGATACACGGTTGCTAATCCTACGGACTCGTCGCTGGCGATGAGTTTTCGATAGACGTCTTCCGCGGATAGGTGATGGGGTCCTTCGTCTTCCAATACTTCAAGCACTTTTAGACGGGGAAGAGTTACTTTCAGACCTGCGTTTTTGAGGTCCTTCTGCGGCAATGTAGTGTCCTCTCTGGGGGAGTTCGAACGGTAGCCGCCAATCGGTTGGACGTCAATCGCCGAACGTAAAGACGTCAACGAACTGGCGTTTTTGAATCTTCCATCCTTCCACTGTTTTCACGCATAGGTCGTGATATTCGCCCAATGCAGTCGTACCGGAAGCCTTAATGGGGAGTTCTTTGTTCGTTGCGATGGTGACGGTGACATAACTGACGATGCTCGCTTTTTCTGGACTTTCGACCGTGACTTGAATGTTACTCATAACATGCCTGGTGGTTTGTCCGGCGCTGTCGAGCATGCGCGTACGGATCGCATCGCGACCTTCAAACCGTTGACCGCGGAACAGGAAGACTCCATTTTTCGCAAATACGTTGGCGTAATCGTTAGCGTTGTTGTGATCACGACTGTATGCGTAGTCGTGAACTAGGTTCGTGCACGCCTCAACAATTGCGGATTCGTGAGCTAAACAGGTCACCTGAAAGCAGAATGTGAGCGCGAGGAGTAGGTTACGCAATGCTGAAGCCTCCGCAAATGGCCAGTGATTGGCCAGTGACGAAATCCGAAGCGGAGCTCGCGAAGAAAACTGCCGCACCGCCGCACTCCTCTGGCTCTCCAAAACGGCCTGCGGGTGTTCGTTGAACGATTTGTTGATGGAACGATTCGTTGTCGATGGCGGGCCGTGTCATGTCAGTGGTAATCCAACCCGGGAGGATGCAGTTGACCTCAATATGATGGGGAGCCCAGGCAACGGCGAGCGATTTTGTAAGCTGTACCACGCCGCCCTTGCTCGCGGAGTAATTTGGCACCTGCGCGCTGCCGAATAGCGAATACATCGAACCAATGTTGATGATCTTTCCGAAACCAGCTTCCTTCATCGATTTGAACGCTTGCCGTGAAAAGCGAAAAACACTTCTAAGATTGGTGTCGATAACACTATCCCAGAGCGCGTCCGTCATGCTCTCGGGCGATTCACCGGCCGCGATTCCGGCATTATTGACGAGAATTTGTAAGCCACCGAAGGCATCGATTGTCTCGGCGATCGTAGCGTCGATGTCGTCGAGGTTGTCCACATCGCATCGCACGGATCGGCATTGCCCACCATGGCGATTAATGCGCTCGAATGCTGCGTCATTTTTTTCAGCGTTTCGGCCAGCGATCACCACGTTCGCGCCGGCTTCGGCAAGTGCAGCGGCGATGCCCAGGCCGATACCACCGTTACCACCAGTCACGAGCGCCGTTCGCCCAGTCAGATCGAAAGTCGCCATCTGCAGACCTCCCTTTTCATTGTCGATGGAGTTTAATGGGGTTCGATCGCTAGGGGTAAGAGCATGTTGAATTTGTCGATACCGGAACACGTCGTTCCAATTCGCGCCAAGGTTTTGGACTTTATCGAGAGAGAGATCTATCCATGTGAGAAAACGCTCTATGAGGAAACCCCCGAAAGCCGTAGGAGCTTGATGAGGGAGCTGATGAAAAAGGCGAAAGACGAACATTTGTGGGCGCTTGGTCATCCGGAAGAAATTGGCGGGGGTGGCCTACCTTTTATGGACTATGTTTTTGTTAACGAGGTTGTTGGTCGTTCGAGCCTTGCCACTGTCGCCCTGGGTACCCACTCCCTACAGGATTCGATCATGCTGCACCGGTACGCGAGCCCAGAGTGGCGGGAAAAATATCTCGAACCGCTGGTCGCAGGGGAAGTTTTTCCGAGTTTTGGGATGACAGAACCCGATGTGGCGAGTTCCGACCCGACCCAACTGCAGACACGCGCGGAACTTGAAGGAGATGAATGGGTAATTAATGGCCGCAAGTGGTTCACGTCAGGAGCAGGGACTGCGGCTTATACCACTGCCATGGTTCGTACCGAGCCAGACGACACGCCTCCGCATGCCGCGTTTTCCATGATTATTGTTCCTACGGATACGGCCGGGTACAACATTGTTCGTGACGTCGCGGTGATGGGTGAATTTGATGGCCATTATGAAGTCATTTACGACAATGTTCGGGTACCGAAAGAGAATTTATTGGGTACACGAGGGCATGGGTTCAAGATCGCACAGGATCGATTGGGTCCGGGTCGAATTTTTCACTGCATGCGGTGGCTAGGTCAGGCTCAACGAGCGTTTGATCTGATGTGTAATCGAGCGAACGAACGCGTTGCTTTTGGCAAACCGTTAGCTGAACACCAGCAAATCCAAAAATTTATTTTCGACACCGCTTGCGAAATTCAAGCAAGTCGACTACTCACCCTGCATGCGGCACAAAAGATTGACCAAGGTGACGAAGCTCGAATCGAAATAGGGCTGATCAAGGTTTACGGCGCTTCGATGTTGCACAATGCCATTGATCGAGCGATCCAAGTACACGGTGCAAAAGGCGTGACCGAAGATACGCCGTTGGAGCGAATGTACCGTCAAGCGAGATTCGCCCGCATATATGATGGTGCCGACGAAGTCCATGTGCAGACCACGGCTCGTCGTTTGCTGCGATCGTACAACGATGGCGGAAATTTTGATTTCGGTACTAGGTAAGGAGACAGGCTGATGCAAGAGCAGCACACAACGATTCAAACAGCCGATGGCGAGATGAATATATTCGTTGTCTGTCCCGAAGAAGGCGGACCGCATCCGGCCGTCATCTTCTATATGGATGCTCCCGGCAAGAGGGAGGAATTGCATGATATGGCGCGACGGATCGCGTCCGTCGGCTATTACGTTGTTCTACCGAATCTTTATTACCGGGATGTTGTTGAATTTCATTTGGGTATGCCGAATGCCACGCGCGAAAGAATGTTCGAACTCATGAGTAATCTCTCCAATGCCCTCGTTTGCGAGGACACGCGAGCTGTTTTGGCATTCCTCAAGGAGGAGGATTCGGCTTCGGATGGTCCCGTTGGAGCGGTTGGTTACTGCATGAGCGGACCGTTCGTTTTCGCGGCAGCAGCGGAGTTTCCCGAAAGGATTAGAGCGAGCGCTTCCCTGCACGGTGTACGTCTATTTATTGACGAAGACACCTCGCCTCACTTAACCGCCGACAAGATTCAAGGCGAGATATATTTTGGGTGTGCTGAAACGGACGATTGGGCTCCACCAGAAATGGTCGAAAAACTGGACGCCCATCTTGAATCAACGGGTATCGATTATCGGATTGAATGGTACCCGGGGACTGCCCATGGGTTCGTGTTCCCGCAGCGGGAAGGCATTTATGACAAAGAATCAGCCGAGCGGCACTGGGAACGACTGTTTGCACTGTTCGGTCGAAATCTATAGTCCGCCGATTGCCGATGCGGTGTTCGGGCATTACGTCACACCAGAACTTGCTTCGTTTTCGGTGCGCCAACTCAACGGTTCGGGCATCGAGGATCCCAAGCGCTTGCTGATGTGCTGGTAGAGAGTGCGTTCAGCGCCGCGCCAGCGTAATTCGTCCAGGGTTTCAGTGAGGGGCACGTTTGTCGCTAGGGTGGCAAGGGTTCGATACAACCTCGCCTCGTCGCGGCAGTCGTTGAGCGTCGTGGCGAGCCGGGGCGCGCCTCGAATGGGTACCACCCAATCATCACAATTTGGAGGGATCGCCTCTATCGAACCATAGGCCGATAACAATTTTGCAGCGGTTTTTGTGCCGAACCCGGAAATTCCTGGAATACCGTCGGCGGAATCGCCAACCAGGGCAAGCCAATCGGGAATGCTAGTCGGGTTACAGCCGTTCCGCGCACGCACACCGTCTTCATCGATGACCCGGTTCCGAATGCGGTCGACCTGAACAACCTTGGACCCCGAAACGCACTGACCAAGATCTTTGTCCGGCGTCATAATTCTGACCTGAGTCACGGAATCTCGCCAGCGATTGGCTGCCGTGGCAAGGGCGTCGTCGGCTTCAAACCGATCCATCGACCATACGACGATGCCAAGCGCTTTAACGGCCTCTTCGACCAAATCCATTTGCGCAACTAACGCAGGTTCCATTCCTTCGCCTGTCTTGTAGCCGGCAAATATGTCGTTGCGAAAAGACTCAATCGGATTATCAAATGCGACGGCCATGTGCGTAGCTTGTTCAGTCCGATCGCTGAAAAGCGATAGCAAAGAATCCATAACACCTAGTGTTGCCTTGACGTCGGTTCCATCCATGGCAGCCCGTTCAGGTCGGCGCGAAAAGTGAGCTCGATAGAGCTCGAAGGTGCCATCGACGACGTGTAGACGCATCAGTGTTCTCCGCTAATTAGGCCTGTCTGAGGCAATGGAGCGACCGGATGTTAGATACTCGAAACGATGTCTCGAATGGCGACGCCTAGCGTACAAACAAACGCACGCTAATACGTTAGCATGACGTCGTCTCGGGCGATCCAGTTTCGCTCGCGTTCGCTAGAGGCGTAGCGCGATCTGGGAACGGGTGGTGGCAATTTGGTATCCGCGCTCATCGAGGTCTATAACGATTGGCGTTAGGGGAGTGGAGATTTGTCGAACTTATTAGAGGTAAATGACCTCCACGTGAGTTTCGGTAGTGATCCGGCCGTTCGCGGTGTTTCGTTCACGATCGATGCTGGTGAAACGCTTGCGTTGGTAGGAGAAAGTGGTTCGGGGAAATCCGTGACTGCGCTTTCCATACTGCAGTTGTTGCCCTATCCGATGGCTCATCATCCGTCGGGCAGCATTGCCGTTAATGGCGCTGAGGTGATTGGCGCGGATGATCGCGAACTACTCAAGATTCGGGGGGGCGTGATCAGCATGATTTTTCAAGAACCGATGACGTCGTTGAACCCTCTTCATACGATAGCTAAACAAGTCGGTGAGGCTCTTGTTGTTCATATGCGCTTATCCAATTTGGCCGCAGCTGAAAGGACGCTTGAGTTGCTGCTCCTAGTAGGATTACAGGATGCGGCAACTAGGTTGGGTGACTATCCCCATCAGCTTTCTGGAGGACAAAGGCAACGTGTGATGATCGCGATGGCTTTAGCCAATGAGCCCAAGCTCCTCATCGCCGATGAGCCGACGACGGCCCTCGACGTAACCATTCAAGCCCAAATTCTGAAGCTGCTGAAGGACATTCAAAAGGAGATGGGCATGGCGCTGATGCTCATCACACACGACCTGGGCATCGTGCGCACTATGGCCGATCGAATTTGTGTGATGACTGAGGGTCAGATCGTCGAACGCGGATCACGCGAAGCTATTTTCGACCGCCCGACCCACGAATACACGCGTCATTTGCTTGCCGCAGAGCCCAAAGGGGAACCAGCTCCTGCCGAGGGTTCTCCGCCGGTGGTGGCCGAAGCTCGCGATTTAACCGTCAATTACCAGGTCAACAAGGGATGGTTTGGTCAAAGGTTTTTCAAAGCTGTTGATAGTGTCGATGTCGTTGTCCGTGCAGGCCAGACTGTGGGAGTCGTTGGCGAATCGGGGTCGGGAAAGACAACGTTGGGTCTTGCGATGTTGCGTTTGTTGCACAGTGAAGGACAAGTTCGTTTTAACGGTGAC
>Ga0066372_10001177_pt1 | contig 10473 bp, 8 predicted proteins | sample Knorr_S15_td_250_FD_77011 | JGI IMG/M metagenome (GOLD analysis project Ga0066372, IMG submission 77011) | Marine microbial communities from Southern Atlantic Ocean transect - Knorr_S15_td_250_ad_251m_LV_A | ecosystem: Environmental > Aquatic > Marine > Oceanic | place: Southern Atlantic ocean... | reverse complement strand
GACATGGGGTACGATATCGAGTTCCATGCCCCTGGCGGCCTCCAGGCGATCCACAATGCTGAACAATGGGATTACACCCGAGAACGAGTCTTCAAGGCCCAGACAGGCGGCTACCAAGCCGAGTTACTGACAGCCCGAGAGGCCCGCGCGATCGAACCAGAGGTATCTGAATCGTTAGCGGGATTCATGTTTCTCACCAAACGCGGCCGGGCCAACCCTACCAAGGCCACCGTTGCCTTCAGTGATGCCGCCGTGTCTTTCGGGGCAGACATCAAGACCGACCATGATGTAACTGCGATCAACCAGCAGCAAGACGGCTCATGGCAGATCCAGACCAGGCAAGGCGAATTCCGAGCCAAAACTTTGGCTTTGGCCGTTGGGGCTTGGTCCAGACCTGTGGGCAACTTGCTAGGCATCGATATCCCCATAGTGCCTATCAAGGGCCAGATGTGGGCCACTGACCCGGCACCGCCCAGCATCTTCCATCTGAGCGGGTCCATGGAATCACCCTATGATTGGAACCGGCAATCCCACAACGCAGACCTCCCTCCAGAGGTCACCCACCGGGGCGATATCCGGATAACCCGCCACCTCTACGGCGGCCAGACCAGGAACGGTGAGATCATCTTCGGTGGTGACCGACAGATGGTGGGGTACGACTACACACCCGACCCAGCAGGCATCGAGGTCAACCGTGGACAGGCTACCGAAGTGTTTCCAATGTTGAGCAGACTGGCCATCAGCCGCACCTGGGCTGGAATCATGCCCTTCTCAATGGACGGCAAGCCGATCATCGGTAAGATACCCCAGTTCGAGAACCTATTCGTCTCGACCGGGCTAGCCTCTTCCGGGTTTGGGCGCGGCCCTATGGCCGGCAAACTGCTGGCCGACTACATACACACCGGCCACCCAGCGCCCGTGCTGGCCGAAGCCGACCCAGCCCGCTGTGTCGTATTCAAGTAGGAGCAAACCAATTGCGTCTCATATTGACCAACGCCAACGTCATCGACTGTGTTTCCCCCGACCCCAAGACCCAAGCCACAGTGGTGGTAGAAGATGGGCGGATAGTAGAGATCCGCGACAGTGGCCCGCCGCCCACAACCTCAGAGGACCGGGTCATCGACCTAACAGGCTCCTATCTGTTGCCTGGGCTATGGGATGTCCACATCCATCCGGAATACCCTAACCCGGCAGGCACAACTATTGCTCAACTGACGGCCGCCTTCGGTCAGAATTTGCAGAGGGGCATGCTAGAGGCAGGAGTTACTGCGGTCCGTAGCGGCGGGGCAGGTCATTTCATGGACGTTGCCTGGCGTCGCGCGTTCTCCGGGCCAGGGCCAGATGGGCCCAGGGTCTTCGCCTGCGGGAATTTCCTGACCACCACCGGCGGCCACTTTCTGACCTCGGGACACGCCAGGGAATGCGACGGTCCCTACGGTTACGCCGAAGCCATCCGTGACCAAATGAAGCACGACGTTGACCATATCAAGCTGAACCTATCCGGCGGCATCATGGGGCCCAGGTGGGACCGACACACCGAGTCGTTCCTGCTGCCAGAGGAGATCGAGACCGCGTTCGCTCTGTGCAGTCAACGCAATTTCCCTGTCATGGCCCATGCAACGAACCCGGATTCGGTCAAGATGGCCATCAAGCTAGGCGCCCGCAGCGTTGAGCACGCCTACATAATCGACGAGGACTGCATCACCGACTTCGTCAAGAGTGGAACGTGGTACGTGCCTACGCTGAGCATCAGCCAGCTATCCGCCAATCTGGCCACTACTGAACACGAGAAAGCTTACGCCGCCAAAAAACAGCTTGCGGCGGACCTGGTGACACGTGCCGATGCGGCGGCAGAAGAACATCGCAGTTCTTTCCAGAAAGCGCTCTCAGCCGGCATCAAGATGGCGTTGGGGTCAGACATCTCGCCCATGAGAGACTCCTGTCTGCTGGAGTTAGGCCTCTGGGTGAAGTGCGGGGCAACGACTTTCCAAGCGCTTCAGGCTGCCACCAAGAACGCCGCCGAATTGTGCGGCGTCGGCCCAGAACTCGGTACGGTTGAGCCAGGCAAACTGGCTGACTTGATCGTCGTCACCGAGAACCCGCTGGCCGACATCGAGAACCTCAGGCAACTCCAACTGGTAATGAAAGAGGGGCAGGTCGTGGCGGATCACCGGCGATAACAGCGAAATCCCCTGACCACCGTACCAAAGCGCAGCTTACCGAACCCGGATTGCCACCCCAGATGCTCCCGCTTATAATCTGCCCTGCAGGCAGACCCAACCATCTCTTTAGGAGCACCACATGGCAAACGACAAGCTGACCATCGGCACAGTTGAAATTACTTCTCTATCGGATGGAGTCTTGGAGTTCGACCTCTGCAACTTCTTTCCTGACATTCCTGAGGAGGACTGGAAAGGACAGGAAGCCCATCTTTCAGCGTCTCACGGCGTCCTCTTCAATCTGGCCTGCTTTCTGATCAAATCGGACGGCCACACCATCGCAGTCGATACCGGGCTAGGGCCCAAGCAGACACCGGATACTCCCTGGGGTGAGCTGCTGGATGACATGAAGGCCCACGGCCTTCAGCCGGGCGACATCGATATGGTGGTGATGACCCACGCCCACCGAGACCACGTTGGCTGGAACCTGCTATCCCAGGACGGCAAGTACACTCCCACCTTCCCCAACGCCCAGTACTACGTGAGTGCGATCGATTGGGAGGCCTGCCACGATCCCGCTCTGGTCCAAGATAGGTTCCCCAACGCCCCAGAGTGCGTCTGGCCATTGGAAGACCTAGGGGTGCTGAACCTAATGGAGCCAGGCCAACAACTCACCAGCGAGATATCAACCCTGGCCACTCCAGGCCACACCCCTGGACACATGAGCTTGATGATCTCATCACAGGGTGAGAACGGCTTAGTATTGGGTGATGTGCTGCACAACACCGCCCAGATCGAGAATACTGATTGGGTATCCCGGGCCGACATCGACCCCGCTCAGACACGAATCACACGCCGAGACCTGATGGACCGGCTTGAACGGGAGGGTATCCCAGTTGCGGCCGTACACCTCGCACGGCCGGGCTTCGGCAAGATCGTGCGGGAGAACGGCCGACGTTTCTGGCAAGGCATATGAGGCCGATATCATTGGCATGAGATGTTAGCTCTCAACGGCGGCCGTCTGATCGACGGCACGGGTGGGCCTCCCATACCCAACGCAACCGTACTTGTAAACGACCAAGGCCGTATCGAAGCCGTCGGAGCACAAGGGTCGGTTGCGTTACGGCCCGATTGTCCAGTAATCGATATAACCGGCCGGTCCCTACTGCCCGGCCTGATCGATTGCCATGACCATCTGACGTCCTTCGGTTACGATCTGATAGGCCGGTGGGGCCGGGCTGAGCCACGCAGCACCCGGACGTTACGCGTGGCCAATGTTATGGAAGAGACTCTGCTCTCGGGCTACACAGCCATCAGAGACTGCGGCTGGTTGGACGTCGGTTACAAAGAAGGGGTAGATCAGGGTATCGTGCCAGGTCCACGACTCCAGATAGCCACTAGCCCTCTTTCGCCCACCCAGGGCACTCAGGACCGCTCGAGCCCTTCGGGGCACCACCAGCCCACTTCATCCGATCCCAATCTGCCAAAAGGCATCGCCGATGGCCCAAACGAAGTTCGAGCCATGGTCCGGGAGGTCGTCCGGGTTGGAGCCGATTTCATCAAATTCTTTAACACCGGCTTCGGCAGAGAGACCCAAAACGGGACCACACGTTCCTATACAGCGGAAGAGACTCAGGCGCTGGTTGACGAGGCCCATATCCACGGCAAGACGGTCGCTTGTCACGCCTTAGGCGGTCCGGGGCTTCGGACCGCCATCGAAGCTGGGGTGGATTCTGTGGAGCATGGATGTCTGATGGGATCAGAGCCTGATCTCTTTAAGATGATGGCTGACAACGGCAGCTACCTGGTGCCTACATTCACGGTATTCACGTTCCATGCTGCTCAGGGAAATCCCCATGCCCAAATTGAGGCCCGCGAGTTCAGACAACAGCACGTGGAAACGGTGCAACAGGCCATGGCGGCGGGAGTGAAAGTGGTCGCCGGGACAGATGCCGGTGGTTGGGAGCACGGAAATAACGCCAAAGAATTGGAGTTGTTAGTTGCAGCGGGCATGACTCCGATGCAATCACTGGTGGCCGCCACCGGTTGGGCTGCCGGCTGTCTCGGACTGGAGGCAAGCATCGGGACTGTGGAATCAGGCAAGCTCGCGGACCTGATCGTGGTCGATGGCGACCCGTTGACCGACATCACTGTATTGCAGAACAAACAGCGAATCAGCCTGGTGATGAAAGGCGGACAAGTGTACCTAGACCGGATCTCGGGAAAGGACTAAGACCCAGACCAACTGAACTTGCTATAGAGCCCGTGTTTAGACTGATATTCCCACGTCATAGTCTCGTCATCGAATTTGGTGGTGGCAAGACCCAAAACGTGCTCATCACCATGGATGACGTTCCGAAGGTTGTTTATGGTCACTAAGCTCTGACGGTCCTCTCCTCCGCGAAGGGTCTGCATCTCCAAGAACAGCTTGTCTGCGGCCTTGATGCTTCTGGTACGTCCGTCGAGGGTCATCTCCAAAGGCATCCTGGTGACTGCCTGATACTCTCCGTTACGGTAGAACTGCGCCATCGTCTCCCAAGGCCCCCCCGCTTCTCCAGAGAAAATGACCCGGAGCGCTTCTTGCTGCTCCGGTGAAGAACGGTCGTCCACGTACAGCACCGTTATCCAATCACCATCAACCATAGTCCCGGGGCAGTGCAGGGATATAGCGGCGTTCAATCCTGCCAGATCGACGTCTCCATAGCGCCCCTGCTCGAAGCCTACAGCCCAGATCGTGTCGCAGTAGCCTAAGGTGGGTGGCTGCCGAAATGTCACATGGCAAGGACAGAGCAGGTTGCAGTTGCAGCCCTCGAATAGGTCTCCCTGTGCGTTCCAATCCACAGCCATCCCAGCTCCTCTATGGTGCTTTCTAGATTGCGAGCAAAGATACATTCCAGACAGGGCCTATGTCCACCGGCCTATGGTCCGGCTTGAATGAATAAGGAGGGGCGAGACTCGGTCTCGCCCCTCCTTGAGTTCCAAGCATATCCGATCTGCGGACCTAGAACATGGTGCTGTCGCTGACTTCTCCATGCAGGATCACCCGCAGCCGGTCGCGGAAATCGAACAGCGCCTTCTCATCGGACGCCTTATCGACTCCATCGGGCTGGGTCCCTATGTACTCTACCAGCTCTTCCAGGGCAGCATTTTCCCTAGTGCCATTTGGAATCTTGAAGAAGTTGGCATCGAAAGTGGGCAACTCTCCGGGGCCGAAGTACCCTGTGACGTATTTGCCCGTGCTCTCCTCATGAAGAGTGTAGCCTTCCAAGTCGTGGGTACCTTTGCCTAGAACCTGGCCAGTCTCCACATAGTGCTCCATGACGGCCTTGGCCCCGTACTTGTTGATTGGGCAGACCTTCATGCAGATGGCGCAGCCTTCGTACCGAGACATGACAGGCCGGCAGCGCTTGTAGATCAGCTTGTTCTTCTCGACGCCGCGCCACCAGATCTTTTCGCGCATCAAAGCGCGCCCTGGGCAACGGTTGACGCATACCTGGCAGACCTGACAGAAAGCGTGGAATCCGTAGTCTATGGGTTTGTCAAAAGTTACCGGTGCGTCTGTAGTAATGATCTGCAGACGGCACCTTGCGCCAGCGTGGGGATGCAGCAACTGGCCATTGGCTCCCAACTGGCCCAATCCCGCAGCTACGAACATAGGGATGGTCGCCGCACTGTGGTTGCTGGGTCCGTGCAACTGAGCCCCGTAGCCTAAGGACAGGATATAGTCCACCATCCGAAGCCCCATTGGAGCTTGGATTTCGTATGTCCCATAATGGCCGTGCTCTGCGGCCATACTAGGGGCAGTCTGGGTCTCCGCAAAATCTTGTTCCAACGCCAAACAAATAGCGTTTTGATATTTCACATGCCCTTTGCGGTCCTCGTATATAAACCGCACATCATGGTCTGTGAATCCAACATCCAAGAAACCCATCTCCGCAGCTTTGTCGCGGATCAATTGAGTCACATCTTCGCCACTTGGCGTTCCGGTCGGCTCAAGGTCACCGGTCCTGTTCATCAGCGGATAGAACTCCTCCATCACAGCCTGGTGCTCATGGTGGTATTTCTGCATGGCCGCTGTGCCCACAGTGGGAGCCCATTCAGTATCGGCGCCGTGTTCAACCTGCTGGCGAACCAGGGGATATTCTCGGCTGTAGAAATCGATGTCTTTGCTGACCATCGGAATACCAGGGACGGTTTCCAGTTCCTCTGGCACCGGAATCTCTACGGGATCCATGCCAGCCTTTCTACCCGGCCGGACCACGACGTGACCTACCTTCAACATTGGTCTAACTCCTTTTGAACCATGACTGGGGGTTACCGGGGATTTTGCGGGAAGGGACGTCTGATGTCAACAAGCCTGGGCTCCCGTAACATCGGCTACTGGCTATCAACCAGCATCTGAATCCGACAACCGCTCCTTAAAAAGGTCTATGCTGGGAGTTTCAGAGGGGTTTAATCCATTCAACAGGCCCATGTAGTAGCTAACGTGATCACCCAGTACAATCATCGCCAACGACTGGGTCAGAGTGCCACCAGATACTGCGGTGAGCGTTCGACTCTTGACACCAAAACGTTCCAACATCTCGCTCAAGACCGTGTAACGGCGCTCGAGTCCCGAGGCTGTTCGATTCGGCTTTAGTAGAAGAGCCGTCGTCCGCTGGCTGACCTCTTGCCCTCCGGGGAAACTCTCAACAGAATTGTGAAAAAGTTCCGGCAGCGACTCAGCGAAGGCCCATGATTTCCCGTTCTCATTGATCTGGGATTTCCATCTCAGGGCCATGCCGGAAAGGCTTCCGCTTCCGTACACCACTGTCAGGCCGCCTATCAGGTCCTTTGCCAACAGCTTGGCCTGGTTTTGCCCAGTTGGTACCTGAATCCCGACCTGAGATGCCATGACTTCGCCCGCTGATACCGCTTCCGATACGTCTCCATCAGATACACTGATCACTCCGATACGGTCCAACAAGGAAGCCAAAAGCATCAGGTTGTACCCCACCGCGCTACGGGGTTCGCCTGGCGCGTTTATCGTTAGGACGGGTATACCCGCCTCGGCCGCCCGCTGACCCAGAGTGCCTCCCCCGGTGATGACTATGATCGAGGCGCATGCCGACTGTGCGTGGTCAAGCATGGAGAGCGTTTCTTCTGTCTCGCCGGAGAAGCTGCAAACAATGACCAGCTGTTTTGGCTGCGAAGGTTGGTCTGGCAGCAGACCCGGAATGCGGAAATCCCGAACGACTCTGACAAGAGTGCTTGGACCTGAGCCAACCAGATCCGCGACGAGATTTCCGGCTATGGCCGAGCCACCCATCCCAGCGACGATCACTTCCGTGCATCGATCCAAGTTGTCTGGCACTACGGTATTCTTGGCTTCCAGCCAAGCGCGGCTGCACTGCTCCGGCAGGGTACTGAGCCGTCGCCGTAGACCCGATGGGTCCAATTCTTCGTATGCAGTTACATCGTCTAGGTCGATCATGGGATAAGCGTTAACCAAGGGCCAAATAGGCGCCACACGTATAGCGATCCAATAGGATCGTCCTGCAAACGGATGGGCGTATAGGACCCATACACTCGCTCTCCGTTAGTTCAACCCATGCTGAATCATTACCAAACTATACGCCGATCTGCCGTTCTATAGACGATACCGACGATACCGTTTATGTGGAAAACGGTTGAAAAGCCCAGCAGTCTCATAACGACGCTAAACTCGAAGTAGTTCGATGGTCTCAAACAGTAAGGTCATCATGAGTAATCTGGCTTTCATGTCACTGTTCAGATATCAAACCTCCCAAGTCACACATCTCTAAAGCGTTAGGATCTAGTGATGTGGTGCGAATCCACCTATATGACTGCTCCAATGGGCAATTAAAATAGCCTCTGTGGGGCGGTTGTACGGGCCTGAGCCAGCTAAGATTTAAGCAACCTAAGGACTTGGAACTCGGACCCGGTGGCGTTGACTTTCCATCAGCCATGACATAGTCTTGCCAGCGGAAACAGAATAGCGTGCGGTGTACCCATCCGGTCTTGGCTAAAGGCAAAGACCGCATCGGGAAGAATAGGAAAGCCGGTGAGATTCCGGCACGGGCCCGCCACTGTAACTGGGGAGCTCTTCGGCATGGCGAGAGCCAGTCACTGTACCGGTGAACCGGTACGGGAAGGCGCCGAAAAGTGTGGATCCACAAGTCAGTAGACCTGCCGCGCTAGTAATGCCACTTCGAGGATCAAGTGGGCAGAGTCGCACGTCAAAGCCTCCGTCCCAAAGACGGAGGCTTTTTAATTGGGAGCAGGAAATCATGGCGTCTGATTCCTTAGTACAGGCTGGCGGGTTCTCAGAGGATGAACAACGGGGCCTTTACCGCGCTATTTATTCTCGGCGCGATATTCGGACCTTTAAAAGCGACCCCATCCCGCCAGATGTATTGGCGCGGATCATTCGGGCCGCACATCATGGGCCGTCTGTGGGGTTCATGCAGCCGTGGGATTTCATCATGGTGCAGGAAGTTGTGATTCGTCAGAAGGTAAAGAGCTTGTTCGACCGGGAACGCCAGGCGGCATCCTGTTTCTTCGACGAGCCACGGCGTTCTCACTATCTGTCGTTAAAACTAGAAGGGATATTGGAGTCGCCGATCAACGTTTGTGTCACCTGCGATCCAACACGCGCGGAAGTGGTCTTAGGACGCAATTCTATCCAGGAGACCGACCTGTATTCTACCTGCTGCGCGGTGCAGAACCTGTGGTTGGCGGCCAGAGCCGAGGGAGTTGGGGTAGGATGGGTCAGCATCTTGAAGCAACCCCAATTACGGCAGATATTAGGTATACCCCACCATGTGATCCCGGTGGCGTACCTGTGCCTGGGCTATCCTGTCGAATTTCCGGCAGACCCGGTGCTGCAAACAGCGGGTTGGCGCGACCGTATGGGACTAGAAGGGCTGATGCACTTTGACGGCTGGGAAGGATCTTCTGAAGGCCACGAGTGGCATGAGTTCAAGACGGCCATAAGCGAGGGTCCGGATATGCCGCTTTAGATGACTAAGTAGCGGAGGAGGGTAAAGGATCCAAACCTTTGCTCACATCCGTGTATAGCTTGTCAGCGAGATGACCTACGAAACAACGAGTTCAGCCACAAAACCGGCAAGGGGCACACACTTTCTCTTAACCAAGTAAGACGTTGGATATCGACAACCCATGGGCTTGCTCGCCCGGTTACACCCTGGTTGCCCAAGAGTTAACTGCATCATGCAGATGATCAAATCTGCGACGGGCATGGTACGCCCATCCACTCTTTTCGAAAATCCGGATCAAACCCACGACGGACGATGGAAGCCTGCTGAGAGAGGATGGAAATCAGATCTATGCCTTTACCGATGCTGGTTATCGGTCCAAGGTCGTCTCATCGATCACAAAATCTGATCCAGGATGGCGATTATCTCGAGGTCGCCACCGGCGGGTGGGGTCCAGCTAACGTGTACGACCTCGACCCCTTGGGACTCCAAATTATCGGCGAAGTCCTCCACTCCAACGTTGATCGCTTGGATAGGTGATGACAACAATTGGTCAATGGCGTTTTGGGGTTCCATCTACTGGTCCTTCATAGCGACTAATCCCACGGCAAATCTAGCAGCCTGGAAACCTGAGGTGAACACGACGGCGCCGGCCTCTTCTAAGGCTTGGACCTGGGAATCCAAGCCCTGCTGGTCAAGTTCGGTACCGCAGACAGAGGCCACTACGGAGAGATGCTCACCCCTCTGCCGGGCGGTCAACCTGGCTTTGGAAATCGAAGGGGCGATGTCTCCGGCGGGGTCCTCGGCCGCCACGTGCCCAAGGACGCAATCCAGCAGTATCACGCCCACTTGCGGGTCGTGCGCCTCCGAAAGGATTCGCCGAGCCCGTTGAACGGAGTCCACCATCGGGTGTGGCTTACCTTCGGTAAACTCATCAGAACCCATGTCCATCAGGGTGTGTTCGATACTGGAATCAGAATCTGTCAATACCATGTCCTTGTCCAGCGGCTCGTTTGAGTGAACCTCGAGCCCGGCTTCCCGAAGAACTTGCTGGGCCTGGTAGCATAGGGTCCCTCCGGAAAAGACACCGCGGATGTACTTCTGGCTGGCCTTTAGTTTAGTCCGTTCGCGCTCAAGTGTGTCCGGCATAACAGGAGAATCTTCGTCGACCCTGATTCCCCCGCCCAGCCGTATCGCTGCCGTGGCGGCATCGTCAAGATTATGTGTTTTGGTCACGTTCCCAGAATCTAATGACTCACCCCGGTGACTGCCAAGGTAGCACGTGACCACAGGCTTGGTAGTTGTGGTTATCCGTT
>Ga0066372_10001176_pt1 | contig 10479 bp, 9 predicted proteins | sample Knorr_S15_td_250_FD_77011 | JGI IMG/M metagenome (GOLD analysis project Ga0066372, IMG submission 77011) | Marine microbial communities from Southern Atlantic Ocean transect - Knorr_S15_td_250_ad_251m_LV_A | ecosystem: Environmental > Aquatic > Marine > Oceanic | place: Southern Atlantic ocean... | reverse complement strand
TCGATTACCTACCTTACGGTACTCTTTCTAGCGCTCCTGGTAGACCACTACCTGCCATGGGCGAGCTGAGTGACGGGCTGTTGATCGCGGTTTCAAGGCATGCGTAACGCGGTCGCGTTAGTTTGCATTTTTTTGCTTGCGGTCGCTGGGATGCTCTGGCTGGACCAAACGCCAAAGCAGCTTGGTATGTCGGAGCTCAAATCACTTGGCTTGTTTACGTTGCCGGAACCCCGAGAGATCACTGATTCGTTGCTATTGGATGAGGCCGGTAATCCTTTCGACGTCAAACGATTCGATGGGCGTTGGTCCTTTATCTTTTTCGGATACACGCGATGTCCCGACATATGCCCCGTCACCATGTCGATTCTTGGACAAGCCGAACGATTAATGGAGGCCGAGCAGGGGACGGAGCAAGCGAACGCTAGCTTTCAAGGGATGTTTGTGTCGGTAGACCCCGAGCGTGATGACCAGGATACGATGAAGGCGTATGTGGAGGCGTTTTCACCAACATTTATTGGACTAATCGGTACTGGTGCGTCGGTGAGATCATTTGGGCTTCAACTTGGGGCAGGCTTTCGAAGGGGCGAAAAGGTTGATACGGAGCTCGGTTATTTAGTCGAGCACTCTCCCTATATCTTTGTCGTCGATCCTACGGCTCGATACTATGGCTACATAAAGCCGCCCTTCGATGCAAACCGTCTGGCGCTGATTTACTCGAGCTTGAGACAACAGGGGGGTTCGTGATCCAGGGATCGATTTTATGGGGTTGCCGCTTAAGGCAAACCAAACAATCTGATCGAGGATCGTCGCGAGTCGACAAGGGCATCTAGAAAATCGAAACCCCGCGCATGTGTTGGGCAGTAACTTGGCGAAATTCGTCAGGATCCTTTGACAGACGTGCCCCGCTTTCTATGTCAACGGACGTCGCTGCCAGTCGCGACAGCCAGAAAGCGACCGCACTGTAAAGGCCGAAAGTGGGATAACAAGCGACCTCGGCGTCTTCGAAAGAACGAATCTCTTGGTAGCCCGCAACCAAAGCTACCGCACGATTTTTGTCCAACTGGTGTCGTTCGGTGGTGCACCAATCGTTAATGGCAACGGCAACGTCGTAGATCCAGTAATGCTGGGAGGTATGGTGAAAATCGACAACGCCTGAGAGCTTTCCATCGTCAAATAACGCGTTGTCGCGAAATAGATCTCCGTGGACGACCCCCCTTGGTAATTCCTCTATTTCAGGCCTTTCTAGACCGATTCTTACGCCGTCCAGAGCTTCTATGAGCTCGCGCTGATGGGTCTTGGATTGGACTTCTTTAGATAGTCCAGCGTGGTGATTCAACCAGGACAGATTTCGAGGGTGTTCATGGGCCTCGCGACCTAGATCGCTGGTGCAGAGATGGAACATGGCTAAGAATTTACCGATGGCGCCGCATTGATTTTCGTTGGGCTGGTCAACGTGTCGGCCGGGCAATCGGGGCGCTAGCAGCATGGGCTTATCCAGCCGGTAGATCTCTCGGGCCCCGGTTTTCGATGCCATCACCGGCGCGACAGGAAGTTCGTTTCGGTAGGCCACGTCGAGGACTCGGACCATCAAATCGTTGTGATGGCTGATTGACTCAACCACGGTGAGCACGTATTCGACGCCCCGACTGGTACGCAAGAAATAATTGGTGTTTTCGACCCCATCATCGGCCGGCCAATATTCGACGAGAGATCCAATGTCGTATTGACTGACGACCTCGGCGACGACGGTGTCGGGTAGTTCAGTTACGACGGCCATGACGTCGGGTAGTAGTAGTCGAGATGTTCGAGTCGGAGTACGGAGAGAGCAGCGCGGTCGTAGAAGCGCCTCTACGCGAAGACGATGCGTCGACTTGGGCGGTCGAAAGGGGCTCAGACGGCATAGATCAAGAGTGTTGTGTTAGGGTCGAAGCGGAGGAATTTAACATGGCAAATGCCAAACCGTTACTGCTCGTCGATGGTTCTTCCTACCTGTTTAGGGCCTACCACGCCCTTCCTGATCTGCGTACCAGCGATGGGGCTCCGACGGGTGCGGTTCGTGGTGTAATTGCGATGCTACGTAAGCTGAGTAACGATTATGCGGGCAGCCCCATTGCTGTCGTGTTCGATGCTGGCGGCAAAACCTTTCGTGACGAACTCTTTCCAGAATACAAAGCCAATCGTCCACCGATGCCTGATGATTTGCGCGAACAGATTGGACCTATTCATGATGTGATTCGAGCGATGGGACTTCCGCTGATCGTCTGTCCTGGGGTCGAAGCCGATGACGTGATTGGGACGCTGGCCACTCGCGCAACTCAGGCATCGCAACCGACCATTATTTCAACCTCGGATAAAGACATGGCGCAGTTGGTCAATGACCACGTATCGCTCGTTAATACCATGACCGACACAAATCATGGGCGTGAAGGTGTCTGGGAAAAATTTGGAGTATGGCCGGAACAAATCATTGACTACTTAGCTTTGATGGGGGACACCTCAGACAACATCCCCGGGGTACCGAAGGTGGGTCCCAAGACGGCGGCAAAATGGTTGGACAGTTACGGTGACCTTGATGGTGTCATCGCTAATGCGAACGAAATAAAGGGCAAAGTGGGGGAAAGTCTCCGGGATAGTCTTGAACAACTGCCGCTGTCGCGCACGTTGGCGACGATCAAGTGCGATGTAGATATAGATTTGGGTCTTGATGACCTCAGCTTGGCCGTTGCAGATACGGAGGCACTCCGGATTCTGTTTAAGCGGTTTGAGTTCAAATCGTGGTTAGCCGAATTGGATGGGGCGTCAGAAATCGAGGAAATAGCGAGTGCGTCGGGGGACTATCGAATTATCGATACGGTGGACGGCTTGAAAGCGCTTATCGAGGAAATTAACGAGGTACAAAGTTTTGCAATTGAAATAGTTACAGGGTCAAGCGACTACATGGATGCGGAAATCGTTGGCATCGCGATCGCGACCCGATGTGAGCACGGCGCGTACATACCGATCCGGCATCAGGGGCAGAGACAATTAGATCAAGACGCTGTGTTAGAGCACCTTGGCCCGATTTTTGAGGACAGCCGACTAACAAAGATGGGTCATGACTTAAAATTCCAACTTAATGTACTTGCGCGCAATAACGTTGTGATTCGAGGCCTCTCGAATGACACCATGTTGGAGTCATATGTTTTCGACAGCGTTGGCTCGCGCGGACACAAGCTCGAGGACTTGACCGCGAAATATTCGGATACGCGGCTTACTCCGCTCGAATCTATTGTAGGAAAGGGAGCCAAACGAGCTCCTTGGTCGATGGTTGAGGTTGAAGCGGCGTGTCAATTCGCGGCACAACGCGCAGACGCGGTACTACGACTCGATCGAGATCTCCGACCGCAGCTCGAAGCCAAACCAGCGTTGGTGCCGGTATATGAGGAGCTTGAGTTACCTCTATTGGTGGTTCTTTCAGAGATGGAACGGGCTGGCACATTAATTGATGCTGCGATGTTGGCAGAACAAAGCAAACAGCTGTCTGACCGAATGGTCTCTTTACAGGCGAAGGCGTTCGAACTCGCCGGCGAAGAATTTAATCTAGGTTCGCCCAAACAATTACAAGAGATTCTCTACGACAAATTGTCCCTTCCAGCGCTTCGCAAAACGCAAAAAGGGCAGCGCTCAACGGCTGAACCGGTATTGCAAGAACTCGCTCAGGAATTTGAATTGCCGCAGGTTATCCTCGATTACCGCTCGGTCTCGAAGCTGAAATCAACCTATACGGACGCACTTCCCGGACAGATAAATGGGCACACGGGTCGAGTACATACTTCGTATCATCAGGCGGTGACTGCGACGGGAAGGCTTTCGTCATCGGATCCTAATTTACAGAACATACCCATTCGTACTGGGGATGGTCGGAAAATTCGTCAGGCCTTTGTGGCCCCAGAGGGGTTTCGACTCGTCGCCGCCGATTATTCCCAGATTGAATTGCGGATCATGGCCCATCTTTCTGGCGACGCGGGTCTTTGTTCTGCTTTTGCACAGGGGCTTGACGTGCACCGGGCAACCGCATCCGAAGTTTTTGCGGTGGATGTCGAGGCGGTTAACGACGAGCAACGGCGTAGCGCTAAAGCAATCAACTTCGGGCTCATCTATGGCATGTCCGCGTTCGGTCTGGGGAGGCAATTAGGCATCGCGCGTAAAGTCGCGCAGGAGTACATCGACCGATATTTCGAACGCTATCCGAACGTCCGAGACTATATGGACCAAATAAGGTCGCGAGCAGCAGAAGATGGGTTTGTCGAAACCGCATTTGGTCGGCGGTTATATCTACCGGAAATCAACGCGAGAAATGTACCGAGGAGGCAAGCGGCGGAACGAGCGGCCATTAATGCGCCCATGCAAGGTACGGCGGCAGATATAATTAAGCGTGCGATGCTCGCTGTGGACCGATGCCTAAGAGAAAGTCCACTAGAGGCAAAGATGGTGATGCAGGTCCATGACGAGTTGGTATTTGAGGTTGCTGAAGAAGACGTGGCGGAACTTATTACATTAGCGGAAGAAACGATGACTAGTGCTGCCTCTCTGGATGTACCTTTGGTTGTCGATACAGGGGTCGGCATCAATTGGAACGAAGCCCACTGACCGCGTCTATCAGCACGTTGGATCCACTAAGAATTCACTAATGGCTTCGATCGCTTCGGTGCATCCGAGGCCTGTTTTTGAGGAAAATATGATCGACGAAGCGTTCGTTGCGTCGGCTAATACTGAATCGACATTCCTAGAAGCAGCAACCCGGGCACCCTGTTTTAGTTTGTCCGCTTTATTGAGAAGCAATAGCAACGGCATCTCGGTTGCGATTCCCCACTCGATCATGTGCACATCGAAGGGTTGTAAGGGATGGCGTATATCCATAACGAGGACGACAGCATTTAGGTTCGCCCGCGACTGCAAATAGTCATCTACAGCGATCCCCCAGGATTTCTGGAGGCTCTTGCTCGCCTTCGCGTAACCGTATCCAGGCAAGTCGACGAGCCGCCCGCCTAAGCTCGTGGCGAAAAAGTTGATCAATTGGGTCCGCCCGGGTGATTTACTCACGCGGGCAAGGTTCCGAGTGCGGGTGAGACAATTCAAGGTACTCGATTTGCCGGCGTTTGATCGGCCGGCGAAAGCGACCTCTGGAACATGGTCAGCAGGACAGCCCGCGAGTGAATCGGCGCTGATGAGGAAACTTGCGTGAATTTGCGGCGTCTGTTGCATGTGATCCACGAACCCGGTTGCTATAATCGCGCGCCGCGAAAGTGTGCTCAGTTTACCATCACGCTGGGTCATGGAGTTTCTATGTATTTACATCTAAACAAGGCGATCGTATTTGCCATTGTTGCATTGTCGTCAGCGATGGCCCCCGCCGAAGAGGCAGATGCCGATTTCCTAGGAAAGCCCAAGTTTGTAGAGGGCCAACACTACGTTCGAATTCCTATCAAGGTCGAGACCCGAGACAGCGAAGTGATCGAGGTCGCCGAGATCTTTTCGTACGGATGCATTCACTGCTTCCGGTTTGATCCATTAATCTCCGCTTGGGCCGCAAAGGATCGGGACGCTGTCGTTTTTCGTCGCATACCTGCAGTCTTTGGGGCGAGTTGGGTGCCACTCGCTGAACTTTACTACGCGGCCGAGATCTTGGGAGTGCTTGAAGAAATCCACGAACCCGTTTTTCGCGCCATGCATATTGAGCGCCTCGACCTCCGGGATCGCGGCGCGGTCAGGCGAATATTCGGGAATTACGCGGGTGTCGATCCGCAAAAGTTCGATAGCGTCGTGAAATCTTTCACGGTTCGAAGCCGCGTCCAGCAAGGCGATGCGTTGGTTAGGCTATTTCGTGTAGAGGGGGTTCCCACAATGGTTGTTGATGGGACATACCGTGTCGATGGAACAATGGCAGGTAGCAACGAGAGCATGTTGGAGGTCGTCGACTTTCTGATTGAAAAAGTGCGCTATTCGCGCCCCCAACTTCTCACGAACTAGTCATCCTAGCCAACTCGTCACGGGTCTATCGAATGGTTATTGCCGTGTTCGCGGTTGCCGGCGTTCTCTCGGTTTGGCGGCCGACATGTCCATGAGTTTGTCAATGTGCGGGATAAGGTCTTCGTAGGTGGTTCCTTGGCCGAGTGCGACAGGTTCATTGACGACGATATGGCTCTGGGAATAGTTACCACCTGACGCGTGAATTACGGCACCGTTTGGCGCGTCTTCGCTACACATGAATAACACTGCGGGACTTACTAGAGCTGGGTGGCGAAGAGGATCTGGTTCACCAAGATCTTCGTCACGACCGGGTACCGTATTGGTCATCCGCGTCGCCGCGCCCGGTCCCAGACAATTTACGCGGACATTCCGAGCAGCCCCCTCGAGTGCCAATACATTCATAAGGCCAAGCATGCCCATTTTTGCAGCGCCATAGTTTGACTGTCCGAAGTTACCGAAAATACCGGAACCGGAACTGGTGAAGACGACTCTTCCATAACGTTGCTCATACATGTACGGCCAAACGGCATGGGTGACATAAGCAGATCCATTGAGATGCACGTTTACCACTGAGTCCCATTCGTCCAGAGTCATCTTCTTAAAGGTTTTGTCGCGTAAGATACCGGCGTTATTCACCAGAATATCGATACGGCCGAATGCGCTGATTGCGTCTTCAGCGATGGATTTTGCGCCGTCGCGATCAGAAACCGACGCCTTGTTGGCGACGGCCGTTCCGCCAATTGCCTCGATATCCGCGACCACTCGGTCGGCAGCATCGCCGTCGCCTGTACCATCCACATTGCCGCCAAGGTCGTTGACCACTACTTTCGCACCGCGCTGCGCAAATTCGATTGCGTGACAACGGCCGATGCCTCCTCCAGCGCCGGTGACGATGGCTACCTTTCCTTCAAATTCGCTCATGCTTATCCCCTTGGTTTATCCTCTCGCTGAATCGCTGGGGTGGGATACCCGATGCAGGTAAGCGCCGACCAGGTGCAGCAATTCGTAGAGTTTGGTTATACCACCGTTAACGGATTTTTCGAACCAAACGAAGTTGCGGCAATGCGCAAGGAAGTTGAACGATGGCGGTTGAGTGGGTTGCTGCGGGATGTTTCCACGGATCCAGAGAAACGCCAGAACCTCCAATTAATTCCTCTTCACGCGCGAAGCACATTGTTTAGAGCGCTTCCGTTCGCACCCAAAGTCATCGAGAGCGTGGGGGCGTTGATAGGCCACCCTCTTATGAAAATACTCGACCAGATGTTTCTTAAACCGGCGAAACTCGGGATGGGCACCCATTGGCATACGGACAACGCCTACTTTCATCTAACCAATCCAATGGCCGGTGTGGCGATGTGGATCGCCGTTGATGACGCGACGTTTGAAAATGGGACGCTCAGAATCGTCCCTGGCGCTTTCAGAGAGATGTTTCCGCACACTCGGGACGTTGATTCTGATCACCATATTCGTACCGAGATCGACGAAACTCAAGCTCTCGACTGCGAACTGGACGCAGGGGGCGTTGCCTTTTTTTGTTTTGGAACACCTCACGCCACCGGAGATAATGTGAGCGTTAATGAGCGGGCAGCGGTGGGGATTCACTTTGTTAACGTCAGCAAAGCTGAGGGCCATGCCAGTGAGCGCTGGCAGCAAATCCGTATTTCGGGGGCCGGAGCTTCCGGCGGTCAAGATGAATACGGAACGCGTGTTGATTTCGAGATGGAAGTCGAACGAGTTCTGAGATCGACTGAATAGCTCACGCTAGATCGCGTGGCGGATGAGAACTATTCGTAATCTTTTGAGTGTAGCGCGCGTTGCATCCGCTGAAGCGCGTCTTTCTGGCGCAGCAGTTCTTCGTCACCTGCGTCGATTTTGGGTGCCGGCAAGAGATCGAAATGACCGTAGGCGTCGAGGCCGTGCACCAGCACTGCAGTGTCGCGTAATTTAGATTGTTTGACGTGAGTAGCGCAGTATCGCAATACCATACCAATCCGACGATCGTGGGTGAGATTGGGTTCGGAACCGTGGATGAGGCGCACATGATGTAGTGACATTTCGCCAACTTTAAGGGGTGCTAAAATCGAATCGTTGTCGGAAATGTCTTGCTCGATTACTTGGCCTCGCGACAGTAAATTTTGTGCCGCAAATGTATCGACGTGATCTTGCACAACGCCCCGATGGCTTTCAGGGATGAACTTCATTGGTCCGGTGGTTGGTCCGGCGTCCGAAAGTGCGACCCAAGCCGTTACAACGTCGTGAGGCTCAAGGCCCCAATAAGTTGCATCCTGATGATAGGTAACAAATGTTCCATCCAAGGGCTCTTTAATGAACCAATTGAGTGACCAAAGCAGCACGTTGGGCCCGAGAAGGTCGACAACTGGATCGACGATCCGAGGGTCATTAATTGCGTCCCATGCCCATCGATAGATTAGATGGAGGTCGGTGAGAGGGGTTGCCGTTCCCGGCGAGTCAGATTCGGCAGTGATCGTTTCCAGTTTTTGCCGCATAGCAACGGCTTCATCGACCGACAGCACACGCAACGGCGTGTGGTACCCTCGCCGGCGAAAAGCCTCGATTTCTGCTTTATTGAGGTGTGTTGACATACCGGTTTCACCATAATGCGTTGGTGTTTGATTTAGCAACCGCCCTTGATTTGGTATACCAAAAACCAGCCACCCGATTTGTGATGAGCACATTAGCGTGAGCCTCGAAGCATTCGGCTGGGATCACTTTTTTTCGCAACAGCTGAGTTCGGACGAACAGGATTCCGCGATACCGGCCCGTGTCGTTGCGATGCATCGGACGTCCTTGGTCGTCACCGAAGGGGCTGACGAATATGACGTCGCGCTCGGCGGCCGATGGTTTCAAGACCCAAGTGAATTTCGACCCACTGTGGGTGATTGGGTGTTGTTAGCCGAGGGACGGGACAAGGTTGTACGCCTGCTTGAACGAAAAAGCGTATTTAAGCGCTATTCCGCGGGTCCTAAGCGCGATATTCAGCTGCTTGCAGCCAACGTCGATACGTTATTTATCGTTACGTCGTGTAATGACGAATTTAACGAAAATCGTCTTGTCAGATACCTTGCGCTTGCCCAAGAAGCAGGGATTATGGCGGTGGTGGTGTTGACCAAGCGCGATTTGTCGAATGAAAGTCATCGCTACGTCGAGAGGGCACGTAAAGTATCCGGTAGCTCGGTGATTGAATGTGTCGATGCGCGTGACTCCGACACGTTGGAAGGGATCCGTCTATGGACAACGAAAGGCCAAACCGTCGCGTTGGTTGGTTCGTCGGGGGTTGGTAAATCGACGTTGCTGAATACGCTGGCAGATCGCGAACTCCAACGAACCGAAGCGATCAGAGAAGATGATTCAAGAGGTCGGCACACAACCACCTACCGATCGATACATCGGATCGAACAAGGAGCATTGCTCGTCGATGTGCCAGGCATAAGAGAGCTAGCGCTCGCTGAAGCGACCGAAGGTGTAGCGTCGGCCTTTGAAGATGTTGAGACCTTGGCAGCACGTTGTCGATTTGTTGACTGCAATCACCAAACGGAGCCAGGCTGTGCAGTGCAATCCGCGATTTCGGAAGGTCGGCTAGAGCCTGAGAGGCTAAAACAATTCAGAAAGCTTCGACGGGAAGAAGCGCGTAACTCGGCGTCGCTCAGTGAGCGTCGCAATACCGATCGTCGAACCACGCAAAGAATTCGACGGCACGCGAAGGAACGCGAAAGAACCATTGACGACGAATGAATACTAGGGTCGATACGGAATAAGAGGGTCTCCAAGTTGAGCCTTGAGTACACGTTGCGCATCGTCAACGAACTCGGCCGCAAAACTTCGGGTTTCGCGAGGATCGATAATGTCTTGGCCAGACACCTCCGCCGTTCGAAAGGGTGAGGCGAGAGCGTTAAGGCGCGATTCAATTTCCTTTAACTTGGCGTCTGGGTCGTCGGCACTATCGATTTCGCGGCGATAAGCGGCGGAAGCGCCACCAGTGATATGCATCGATCCCCATGCGGCTGATGGCCATGCGTAGCGTCGAAACATGCCCGATGGTCGGTGATGGCACTGCCCTGCGACGCCATAGAGCCGTCCCACGACGACGGTCAACCAAGGCATGCGGCTCTGACAGGTAACGGCAACAAGTGCCGCTCCAGCGCGTTCGATGCCGGCCTTTTCGGATTCCAACCCCACCATGAAGCCGGGCTCGTCAGCGAAGCTAATAACGGGTAAATGAAATACGTCGCATAGCTGCAAGAGGCGAATCACCTTATTGCCAGCAGCGACGTCCGTTGCCCCACCGTTATGACGGGGATTATTTGCCATGACCCCAACCGGAAAGCCGTTAAGTCGTCCGAGCCCGGTGAGTCTGGCCCGGCCGTAGCGAGGTGAAATCTCAAAAAAGGAACCTCGATCGAGAACTAATTCGACCAATTTGCGGGCGTCGTACACCTGCCGACGGTCTCG
>Ga0066372_10001172_pt1 | contig 10482 bp, 9 predicted proteins | sample Knorr_S15_td_250_FD_77011 | JGI IMG/M metagenome (GOLD analysis project Ga0066372, IMG submission 77011) | Marine microbial communities from Southern Atlantic Ocean transect - Knorr_S15_td_250_ad_251m_LV_A | ecosystem: Environmental > Aquatic > Marine > Oceanic | place: Southern Atlantic ocean... | reverse complement strand
TCCAAAATCAGCCAGCCATTTTTAGCACATACCCAAATAGGGTGTCACCAAAGCATTTATCAAGATTTGATGTTAAAAAGCAGGGAAATTACCAACTGGGATTGAGATCATCGGCTTCATTGTTGGTTAACCTCTTTTGATCTTCCCCTTTACTATTCATGATGTAAATATCATAGTCGCCATCCAAATTCGATACGAATGCAATATTTTTCCCGTCTGGAGACCAAACAGGTTGTTTGTCTGTCTTGTCATTTTGAGTCAATCGAACTTGATTGTTTCCACTACTATCCATTACATAAATTTCTGAATTCCCGTCCCTTTCTGAGACAAATAATATCTGTCTTCCGTCAGGAGACCATGAAATATCAGACTCACTACCTTTTGTGTCTGTTAGTTGGTACAACCCCAATTTAGAATCCGCGTCGGATTCACATAATCCATCTTCTACTTCCTTATCAATCACGTATATATCTCGATTCCCAGACCGTTCAGATATAAAGGCTAACTTCTTGTTATCTGGCGACCATTTGGCCCCAACATCATTCCCACAAGTCACTTGCCGTTGATTAACGCCGTCAGGATTTCTATCGTGAATACCTGGATTCTCCGGATTTGAAGATGAAAATACAACAGAATTCCCGTCTGAAGACCAATCTCCAACTTGATCGGATCGTACTTCTGACAGGCGCGGGCTAAGTGATTGAGTCAAGTCGCTTACAAGCACAAATGATTCCTTGCCCGGCTGGGCGGCAGCATACGCCAACCTAGAACTATCAGGGCTCCAACGTGGTGTGGCATAGATGCCAAGACCTGTGGTGATACTAATTTTTTCTCCTTCCTTCAGCTTCATTACCTCAATTCCCACATTCGAGTCCTTGGAATCCTTACTTACCGAAAATGCTATCAATTTTCGGTTTGGTGACAAAACTGGATTTCTTTCCGCGAATGGACTATCTGTTAAATTGATTTGTTCTTCAGCATTTGGATCAGAGTAATAAATATCCCATTGCCCATCCCGGTCCGAGGCAAAATAGATAGCCTCCCCTTCAGAGTCACAAGCATAAAATGCCAATAATAGGAGTGTGGAGAATAAAACCCCGATGGTCTGTCTCGTTATTAGGTTCATACCCAGATTTTACCGATGAAATATTTATAGGGCTACACGTTTCAAACCCACATTCGGCGCAAAACCTCCAAGCCCTTCATATAAAGATAGCAATGATTGTGCTTTAACTATCCTTTAGTTTTTCTCCCGTTACAGTGAAAGATCCACTGTTAGCTTCCAAGGCATCTGATCTTAATGCATTATCTATTAGGCTTTCAGGAGGGGTTAAATCTCTTAGTTCGGGAATCACCTTTTCTCCCATTAATTTTATAGAACGCATTAATTTTTCATGTTCAATACCCCCCCACATCATCCAAAGGCTTATATTAGTTATTCCTGCATCATTCGCTTTTTTGAATTTTTCGATCAGATAGTCAGGATCACCTAAATATGTACGGTCAAGAAATAATTCGTCGGTCATCTCACCTTCGTACGGAACTCCCTGCGTTTTCCCGTCAATTACCTTTTTTTCGGTTAGGGCTTTTTGGGCCCTTGTTTGCCAGCGAATATAAGGCAATTGGTCAAGGGCTTCCTTCATAGTCGGGGCACAATGGGTCATACATTGGAGTGCCATATTCAAATCGTCCAAAGATTTACCAGCATCCCGCCTGTATCGGACATAACTAGCATACTGTCGAGAAACTGCTTCCATACCCATCATGCTAGAGGTCAACGGCAGAATATCTTGATCGGCTGCTAATTTCAAAGATCCTTCTGAAGACCCAGCGAGCCATATAGGTGGATTAGGTTTTTGATAGGGCTTTGGGAAAACTGTTATTGGTTCTTTTACCTTTATGTATTCTCCATCATAGGTCCAATCCTTGTGTTCTCGCCAAGCTTTGGTCATGACCTCTAACCCTTCCTGAAACCTAGGCCGGGACTCTTCAAGGTCTATTCCAAATCCGCCCATTTCATAAGGTTGGTACCCTCTACCGACCCCACAAAATATCCGGCCTTCGGTAAGATGATCTAAAACAGCTATTTCTTCAGCAGCCCTAAGTGGCTGCCACTCCGGCACAATGATAGCTGCAGTACCTATTTTGATAGTTTCTGTATTTTCGGCTATCTTTAACGCCTGTAACAAAGGTGCCGGAGAAAACCCATAATTGGAAAAATGATGTTCAGCTATAAGCACATAGTCGAAACCTAACCTCTCAGATAATTTTATTTGTTCCAATCCTTCTGAAAATATATCTTTAAATTCACGAAGCTCTGGATTGGGCCATTCAAAAAATAAGCCAAATTTCAATTTAATTCACTTCCTTGTTAAATTCTTTACGGTGAACCTCTCACCCACATTAACAGAATATCCTAATACTCTAAAAATATTCTAGGATTTTGAACCCATCTCTAGCTCAAATCTTCAATGCCTCCAATTGGCAATTCATTCCTTGAAATTTTCATTAAGGAGGAGTGCATTATGGTTGGGTTTATCCGCAAGAACAAATACTAAAGCTCCTATCAACATCAAAACAACACCAGCCCACCAGGCAGGATCGTATGATCCCGTGATATCCAAGACATAGCCTGCAGCTGGAGCACCAAAAGATCCTATAAACAAAGTGATAGGCATAACGAATCCTCGAATGCTACCCAGGTTGCCCCTTCCAAAATAATCCGCCCAGATATAATTTTGTGTGAATGAATTAATGCCTATTCCAAGCCCAAAAACAGCCATAGACCAAAACATCAGCCAAAACCCATACGCATAGATTGACATCACACTCGCCACCGCCAACATCAAGAATGCTGAGGCACCTATAAATTTAGGCTGAAGACTCCTTACTAACATTCCCCCTGCAAAACTACCAAACCCAGCACAAACAGCATCAAAAGCTGTAGCAAGCGAGACTAATGTGGGATCCAGCCCTCTATCCATGAAAGCGGGTATCCTATGCAGGGCCAGTGTCAGTATTCCCAGAGACAGGATAGAAAAAGCTATTGTAAGAAACCACATGCTTTTTGTTTTTATGGCTTCCCTTAAGCTCCATGAAAATTCATCGTCAATGTCCACCACGGCAGACACATTGACAGGATTGTCACCATCAGGAAGCAATCCCATGTCTTCAGGTTGTCTTCTGACAAAAATAACAGAGAGGGGAACAACAATGATGACTCCAACTATCGCTAATATAATCCAAGAGGTGCTCCAAGTGTATTTATCTATGAAAATTTGGGTGAGCGGAACAAAAATTAGGGCCCCTAAGGAAACACCTACTGCTGTAACGGCTAAAGCTTTACCTCTGTTTCGAACAAACCACTTGGATGGCGGCACAGATGTAGTAAGAGCACCGGGCCCACTCATACCGACCAACCCCATTATTGAAAACAAAACCATGAGTTGCCATGCTTCTCGTGTATAGGCGAGGCCAACCATGCACAATCCAGTAATTATGGTTGAACCCGCAAGAATCCATCTGGCACCATACCTATCGAGCAATCTGCCTATAATAGGGCTCGTTGCGGCACTTGAAATGCTCCTAAAGGTTGAAGACCAGCCGAAAGAAGCCCGTCCAATACCTAACTGTTCCCCCATTGGTTTGATATATAACCCGAAATTTAATGAGCCCATGCCCATACTAACTGCACTAGCAATTGCCATAACACCCACCACGATCCAACCATAAAAAATCGTGCGCTGTCCTAATAATTTGATGTGCATATCTCCTCAGGGCCTAAATTAGAATGGTAATTATACTCATACAAATCGCTAATATTGTCCTTATTTTGCTAACAATTCAATCTATTGCTATTCTTCCCTCCAAAGATATCGACTTGAATCAAACAGTCCAAGGCAAAAGGCAATTATTAATGACCGATTTAAAAACTCTGGATCACCTTTACGCTCACATAATGAAAACCATCGTATCCACTGGAGTAGCTCCTCATTACACAGAAATAGCCACATCACTCGGGGTAGAGGTAGAGCAGGCGAGAACATCTCTAAATGATCTTATGGGTCCAGGGAAGATGGCAGGCTACTGGCTAGTCCCCGGCACAGATACTATTGGCAGTTTTGCACCGTTTAACAACATACCAACTCATTACAAAATTACCGTAGATGGTGAAAGCAAATGGTGGGGACAATGAGCTTTTGAATCTCTAGCAGTTTGCTGGTTATTCCCTGGTAAAACAATCCAAATTGATAGTGTTTGCCTAGATTGTAATGATCCAATAAGGGTGACAGTTAAGGATGGCGAGATTCTTAGTTCAATACCTGCTAAAGGAATTGTGGGTGTTTCCATTTACGGATTCGGATTTTTGGGAGGCGGAGACATCGCCGGCAGAAATTGAGCAAACATGAATTTCTTCCGGTCGGAAGAACATTTAGATAAGTGGATTCACTACGATCCAAATTCCAATGAACAAGCGATCCAAACCTTGAAAGAGTTTATGGATAGATTCAGCAATCCCAGATTTAAAGAGAGGGGACGGTCAGACTACATATCATGGAAAGAAAGTTTATAAATTAAGAAGGAGCGGCTGCAACAGGCACTCTAGAGTATCTGTATGAGTATTTCTTCTCGTTGACACTAAAAGCCATTATGCTTGCAAACAGTAATGTTGCTCCAGCAATCGCAAAAGGAATCTCATAGGATCCAGTCCATGCCTGAAGTTCCCCGGCAACAAGTACCGATAGGGCGCCTCCTATCTGATGAACCATATTAGACATGCCATTCAATGTCCCTAAATTTCTTACCCCGTATATATCTGCTACGAGGGAAGAAGTTACTGAAGCCGTGGCTATCCACGACATTCCCGCTATTAAGGCAAACGCCCACATTCCAGTGGTTCCACCAATTGTTAACAAGGCTAAATAAGCAATTCCACGCAATGCATATGTAAAACCTAACACTCTATGCTGACTGAATTTTTGCGATAATACTCCTGCAGAAATTACCCCCACAGAATTTAGCCCCATCATTATCCCAAAAATCGTGGCAGCGGTTATTTTGGGGACTCCTTGATCTTCAGCAAATGGGACAAAGTGAACGGAAATGATATTAGTGGTAATACCACAAACAAGATAAGCCGCAGATAACTGCCAGAAAGGGGAAGTGGATAAAGCCTGCTTCCAACGACTGGTAAATAATGGTCCTTCCATTTTCACCTGCACTTCTTCTTTATCTTGAACCCCGGTTTCATCCCTTTCACTATCTGGAATCTGGCCCAGTGGATCATCTTTTAGGAAAAGAGCCGCCAGAGGAGCTCCTATAAACAAAACCATTCCACCTATGAATAAAAAAGCAGTCCTCCAATCAAAAGCTTCTATCAGGAACGCACAAAATGGTGCAAACAGCAAAGGGCCGATAGAGCCTCCGGCAGCAGACAGGCTCATAGCTAAGCCTCTCCGTCTGTAGAACCATTTTGCCAATAACGAGTGAATAGTTACAAAAGAAGCACCACTAGATGCAACACTTCCAAGTATCCCGTATATCAAAATTAATCCGAAAATGGAGTTAACCCGACTTAGCAAAAAAACAGATATCCCGACCATTATTAGAGCAGCCGTTATCACCCGCCGCCCACCATATCTATCATAAAGATAGCCCATCAATATAAAGGACAAAGCCCCAACAAATATTCCCAAAGAAAGTACCCTGGTAATATCGTTTCGGGCCCACTGCATATCCGTCTCCATTGGGGTTATAAAAACACCCATACTAGACCGAACACCAGATGAACACATCACAATAAAGAAACATACGGCGAGAACCAGCCAACCATAATAAAGTTTCGGTGTCTCGTTTCTCAACTTATTCAATATACTTCAACCTATCTGTTCTGTGTAATAAACTTGCTGAGGTCAGCTATTTGGATAAAATAAGGCTGTCCTAAATATTTTTTATTCCCTTTGGAATTAGTCTCTACTAAAAAATTTACTACCCACAGTCTCATGATTGACCTATACATAAGGAATTCAATTTCATGAATATAAATAGTACCGTAAGAAATTGGGAAAAAGATACCACCCCGTATCCAGAACCATTTGTGGAGGTAATAGACGAAAGTTTCAAACGCTATGTTCTCGGAAATGCTGGAATGGAGCGCCTTTATACAGGCTCTAGATGGACCGAAGGACCAGCGTGGTTTGGTGATGGAAGATATCTTCTGTTTAGCGATATACCAAATAATAGAATCCTTAGATGGACGGAAGAAACCGAAATCGTTAGTGAATATCGTAATCCATCCAATAATGCTAACGGCAACGCAAGAGATAACTTGGGTAGGCTCATCACCTGCGAGCATTTAACTAGAAGGGTCACTAGAACAGAATTTGACGGGTCAATCACCATAATTGCGGACTCCTTCAAAAATTCAAAACTAAATGCCCCTAATGATGTTGCGATTCATAAAGATGGTGCAATTTGGTTTACGGACCCCGGATATGGAATTTTAAATAATTATGAAGGAGACCGATCTGAACCTGAATTACCAACCGCAGTGTATAGAATTGACCCTTCATCCGGAGCAGTAGCAGTAAAAGCAACAGGTCTTGTTCGTCCCAACGGACTTTGTTTCTCACCGGACTTCACGAACCTTTATGTATCGGATTCTGGCTCAAATAACCCTAATGCTATTTATGTTTATCAAGTATCAAACAATGGCGACAGCTTAGCGGAAGGAAAAATTTTTACAGAGACAGGTGAGGATTCCACAGACGGTATGCGCTGTGATACTGACGGAAATCTGTGGGCATCTGCTCAGCGAGGAACTAATTCTATAACTATATATAACGATTCATCCGTCTTGATTGGTAGGATATATTTACCGGAAGTACCGTCCAATCTTACATTTGGGGGACACAAACGCAATCGTTTATTTATTACAGCGAGTCGCTCAATTTACAGCATATACACCGATGCAACAGGCGCTTCGCTTAGTTAAAATTCGTTCATCGGAATTTAATACCTATTTGGTGTAATACCAACATGTTAGCTACTTAAACTTGATTCCCTCTAGAAATGGCCTCGCCATACCTTTGGGCACATTTTTGCAGCACCACATCAATGTCTTCCTTAATTAGATATCTTTCCTTAACCAATTTCTCTGCGGCTTTAGAAACCATTTCCAAATAATTTTCTTTTGACGAATACCTGTCATTATTTGAATTTCTTAAATCATCATGGGGCCTAAAAGATTTCCCAGTGGCCGGAAAATAATTTGTGAATCCAACCATAGAAATAATCTGATCAGGGGCTCCTGTTGATGGGTCGCGAGGATTCCAGCCCGTATGGGTGCCAACTGGAACCGAAATATCAGGCATTCGAATACCAGCCACTTCATTTCCGTCGTTATCCACTGATGAAACAAATCTAGGATATTCTCTGCCTTCCTTTATTGGATATGTGGCTATGCCAATATCTTCTCGTAAACCCATATCCATTTCCCTAAGACGCCACATTTGAGAATGATCTGGGATCTTTAATCCAAGCGTTCCCGTGAATACTTCTAGAACATCAGGAATGGTACTAGCAGTGCCATCAGCAAGCCTTGGGACCTTACTTTCTGGTGGTTCAAGACCCTCTTCAACCCAAGATACTAAGTTGCAAAGTGCTGATCTAAGAAGGGGTCGGAAGTCAACTACATTGAATCCATAAAGTCCGAGCGATCCATCCGGACCAGGATCTTTCATTTGGGGGAGTTCCCTTGGTACATGTTGGGTTCCTGAGAATAGGTAACTCCTAATATTTTGAGGAAAATCAAGATCCTGGCGACCTCTCAGATCAACATGAGATAACGAGGCATCACCCCTCCAATATTCCGCCGAGGTATTGGTATAAATAACCTTTGGCAGTCCACCAAGAGTTTTCTGTCTGTCTTGAAGTCCTTCCAATTTCCTGCCGTACGGATCCTCTGTAGGTTCATCTGCAAAAGGATACATGTGGCCGAATCCAGGAGAAGATTGTTGTGAAGGTTGTGCAAATCTGTGATTGAAATCCCCGCGTCTACCACCAGCCACATGAGGCAGAAGTCCATCATATACCTGACGTCCCTTTTCATCTAAATTCATACCTGAATATAAATAATGTCTCAAAAGTCTTCCCGTTTGAGATATTCCATAGGCATAAGCATATGTAGGTCGACTTTTTAATGGGGAGTTCACACCACCATATTTGATCCAGGAACCAATATCTCGAATAGACATCAAGGTGGATCCGGAAACGACTGCCTTTGATGCCTCATATACAACGCTATAAATTCTACCTGGGCAAAATCCAGATTCCATATATACATACTCGGCATCGGGAACAACAGTTCCATTTTGTTCTTTAGAAAAAGACCATTCGCTTCTAGGTATTTCTTCCTGCGGCCCATCCTCCCAATCTTTAACATACATTGTGTCTTTAGCATTATTGGTCGAACTAGCGGGATAGGGTTTATGGGCCCGGTTAGCAAGTAAGGAACTTTTGATTCTTTCATTCGGCCGAATTTCCACCAAGTTGGTACCTTCAACAGGTTTTCCATCAAGTTCAACTAGTGGTGGGTCCATTCCGAGTAGAGACCCACTGCGATACACATCATACTGCCAGCCAATCGATACCACAGTGTAACCACGCTGAAAAAGAAACCCGTCTCCAGGCTCGATGGTGGACGAGGGAGTCAAGTTAGGAGATGCCATATTAAAATCAGATATCGCTCTTTTCCTTCCCCTATTAACAACATCCACAAGAAGACGAGAAGATTCCTTGGTCGATGGTGTCAATAAAACAAAATCAGAGCTGAAATTTACTAACCCAGCACTATCCACCGGAGAATGATGCAAATCAATGATTCCGGAATTGGCAGCATTATCTGGATCAACCCCAAACTCCACAACTCCATCTATCCTTTCATAAGGTCCAAATTTACCCCAAGAAGTCCCTGAATCAAATTCGACACGACTTTTTATATCTACTGCTGTAACTGCCAAAACCACTTCTCCTGCTCGTATTGTTCAAAATTCTAGGCTTAATTAGATATTCGTGGGAAATTTGAACCTAGGAGTTAGTGGGCTCTACGACTCGGACCTCGGTTTTGGCAATATGGACTTTCGGTTGGTCTCCCAACGCAATACGCTCGGGTGACGAATAATACTCATCCTCTTTAGCTTGAATCACCTCCACATTATCGAAGCTTCTCACCCATATGAACTCTGTCCGATCAGCGTTAACCCAACTAGACTCGATCGGTATACCATACTTCTCATGGTTAGGCTTAAGATGTTTATGGAACAGGTTGAGCCAAGAGTCCATCATGCCTCGGTTAATAGTGTAAATGCGTAGCTGTGAAACCATAGTCATTTTCTCCCTTTCTGTCATTTTCTGTTACAACCCCAATTGCAAATGAATTTCCAGCGGCATTATATCCAAATCTGAGGTCAAAAATCGCAACCAAATATGGGGGGAAAGATTTATCGTTTAAGACCAAAACACATCTTGACGTGACGGATTGGCACCCAAATTAGGTCTCCAAGGATACGCATTATCGCTCCAGGGATTTGCCTTCAACCAATCTTCATTCATTGCTACACCTAAACCTATGCCTGTTGGTACACCAAAGTAGCCATTTTTTTGGATTGGGAAATTGCCAGTCGTTGCATCCTGAAACCAAGGATGAATACCACCCTCTTGAATCAAGAAATTTGGAGTGCATGCATCCAAATGAAGTGCAGCAATTGTACAAAAAGGGCCGTACGGATTATGTGGTTGAAAGCCTACGTAATAAGCCTCCGCCATGGCCGCAATTTTTTTGAGCTCAAGAATACCCCCTGCCTGAACAACATCTGGTTGTATCAGGTCTACGGCATGCAGAGGCAATAAATCTGCAAAATCAAATTTGGTCAGAAGCCTTTCCCCAGTGGCAATCGGGATATTCACATTATCAGCGACCTTCTTGAGGGCTTCCAAATTTTGAGGTGGCACGGGTTCTTCATAAAAAAAAGGTCTAAATTCTTCCAACCTATTGGCTACCCTGATGGCATCAGAGGGCGCCAACCTTCCGTGTACTTCAACAAAAAGTTCTACTTCATCCCCAACAGCTTCCCTCACTGATCGCATTTTTGATACTGCTAAATCCTCTGATTTCTTATCAATAAATATGCCCCGATGCTCAAAGGGATCGCCCTTCAAGGCTGTAAGGCCCTGTTCCACGTGGAACATCGCATTCTCCACTGCTGCTTCAGGGGTTAAGCCATCCCATCTGCCATAGGTCCAAATTCTATCTCTTATTTTTCCGCCTAAGAGTTCATAAACGGGTACGCCTAGTGCCTGGCCTTTTATATCCCACAATGCAATTTCAATTCCACTGATTGCCGACATCTGAACAATACCGCCACGGACATGAAAATGATGATAGAGAGTCTGCCAGTGTTTCTCGATCTCCATAGGATTCTG
>Ga0066372_10001171_pt1 | contig 10492 bp, 9 predicted proteins | sample Knorr_S15_td_250_FD_77011 | JGI IMG/M metagenome (GOLD analysis project Ga0066372, IMG submission 77011) | Marine microbial communities from Southern Atlantic Ocean transect - Knorr_S15_td_250_ad_251m_LV_A | ecosystem: Environmental > Aquatic > Marine > Oceanic | place: Southern Atlantic ocean... | reverse complement strand
TTATCTCCCGCTATTCGAGTTACCACTCGTTGATCCATGCTATCGACTCGAACACCCAGTTCGCGGGCCCGTTGCACAAGGATTTGCATACGTTGATCGCGGCGTTTTGACACAACCAAAATCCGTCGAATCGCCGCCGGTTCTTTGGTTAGGATGGCCTCACCGGCATGAAAGCCCATGACCACATTGTCTTCGGTCGTCGTCACAGAGCCTTCTTTCTTCGTCGGCGTCTAACCCTCTTTTTTCTTTCTGGTGCCTCCGTACGGAGATCGACCCGCCCCATCTCGACCGACACATCCTCGACCACAACCCGAAGCTTCCCCCCGAGAGAAAAGCGATGCCCTGAACGTTCTCCCACCAAACTCATCAAATTTGGTATCCACTTGTAGTAGTCCGACCCTAACCGCGACACATGCAAAAGCCCTTGAACATGGATGTCATCAAGTTCAACGAAGACCCCGAATTCCGTCACGGTCACGATCGTTCCACCAAAGGCCTCACCTACGCGTTCTTCAAGGAGTGCGCATTTCAACCAAGCATCGACAGCACGTGTGGCGTTTTCAGCGCGACGCTCGGTCATCGACAAGTGCGCTCCGATATCCTCGAGTTCTTCATACCCAAGAGAACTCCGTCGCTCCTTTCGAAGCCGGGCCTTAATTAAACGATGATTGATTAGATCAGCGTAACGACGAATCGGTGAGGTAAAGTGCGCATAGCTCGATAAAGCAAGGCCAAAATGACCCTTATCCCCCGGGAAATAGCGCGCCTGTTGTAATGTTCTAAGAATCAGCAACTCCCAAATCCACGGTTCTATTCGGGTCTTGTGCGTTGCCGCAACGAGGCGCTGTAAATCGCGCGGCGACCTAACGCCACCAGGAAACCGTTGGCCCGCTGACCGGAAAATGTTGCGGAGTTGTTCGATCTTTTCCTGTTGTGGGGGTTCGTGTACACGGTACATCACGGTGGATTCTTGGCTTTGGAGATAATTAGCGGCGGCCACGTTGGCCGCGATCATGGCCTCTTCGACAATCAAATGGGCGTCGGTCCGCTCGATCGGTACGACGCCAATGGGATTGCCATGACGGATCTCAATGCGTCCTTCCCGCGACTCAAAATCCAGAGCGCCTCGCTCAGATCGCCGCACGCGTAACCCTTGGTATATGGAGTACAAGTGCCGAAGACTGGCGCAAATCGTGTCGGGAAAATTCGTCTCGCCACTTTTCAAGTATTGGTCAACTTGCGTGTAGGTAAGACGGCCTTGTGAGCGGATCACGGCTTCGTAAAATGAGAAGTCGGTGACATTTGCGCTACGAGTAAGCGTTAGCTCGCAAATCATCGCCAATCGATCTTCGTTAGGACGTAACGAACAAAGATTGTTGGACAGGCTTTCAGGCAACATGGGTATCACACGATCCGGAAAATAGACGGAGTTACCTCTCGCGGCCGCTTCTCGGTCAAGGGCGGATCCGGGCCGCACATAGTGAGCAACATCTGCGATCGCGACCAATAGCCGCCACCCGCCCCTCGGTCTTTGCTCCGCGTAGAGTGCATCATCAAAATCCCGGGCATCCTCTCCGTCAATCGTGACGAATGCCGTATTACGCAAGTCGACCCGGTCTTTCCGATCAACCTTGAGCACCGATTTTTGCACGTTCTCTTCAGCAACGACCGAGGGCCATTCGTGAGGTACGCCATGCGCACGAATAATCGTCGTACAAGCGCGCTCAACTTCATTCTTGTGTTGTATAACGGCCGTTACTTTTCCTTGTGGACGGCCACGTTCTGCGCCAAGAATTTGAACCTCTACGACATCTCCCTCTCGGCAACCCGGAAAGGAACCGATTAATTCCACCCGTTCACTGTATCCAGGCACAAGCGATTCGAGGTGTGCGTCGATTCGGCCGGGTTGGAAGATGCCGACGATCGGTGTCGTGGATGGTTTGATCAATTCCACAAACTGAGCAATTCCACCGTCAACGAAGACATGAACGGTGTCTCCGTCACGAACGCCCCTAGCCGACTCGAGCACCATCGAACCACCCGACTCCAGTGACACGCCAAGCTGAGATCCACTCCGTTCGACAATTCCAGTTTCGTACTTCGTGTTACTTAGGCAATATCGATTTCGACCCTCCCGAACAATTTCTCCACCTTTAAGCATTCTGTTAAGTAGCCGCCTGAGTCGATTGCCCCCTTTTCCCCTGCCCACGCCGAGGTGGTTCACCAATTCGCTCCAGGAAGCCGGTCCTATCTCATTTAGCGCTTCACGCACGCGAGCAGCCTGGGGCTGTCTCGTGTCATTTACTGGCACGAAAACTCTCGGCGACGATCGTCGGTAACATGTTCAATGCAAAATCCCTGTAGTAAAGTCCGCGTCCCTCATGCCGAGGTGGTGAAATTGGTAGACACGCTAGCTTCAGGAGCTAGTGGGGGCGACCCCGTGGAGGTTCAAGTCCTCTCCTCGGCACCAAAATAGATATGAAACCCTGATTAAACTCGCGTTCGCGCGATCAAGGAATCGGCAAGTAACCGTCCGCAACCCCTTTCGTAAAAACGCTGACTGCGTTGTGTGCGTGAAGGCTCTCATGGTGCTCAACGCGTACCCAAAAGTCTCTAACTCGATCGTCGCCCGCAAGACTGGACTTAAGCTTACGGCCAGCATCTTCACAAAACATGAGGTTTTGACCATTGAGTCGAGCAAACTCTTGCTCATCTTCGCGCTTCACCGCCGTTTGGACTGGCGTTTCTAAAACGCCCTCTACTCGGTCAATGAGATCGGTGATCGGGAAAGATTCCATCGTGTCGTCAAGCTTGACCAATACACGCGCTAGGCTGCGTTGACTGTGAGGCGTCGCCATAATGCCATCCTCGGTACCAAGCCACGCCTTTACCTCAGACATCTTGACATCACCATGACGCCCAAAATCTTCTTCGAACTTTTGTTGAATAAGCTGTCTGGCCAGAGCGGCAGAACAAGGACACGTGCTGGAATAGAGTACGCCTAAAGAAAGTTCGACATTCACCTCACCATTCAGATACGTCCCTTTGATTGACGCGGGATAACTGTTCCATCCGGCATGATCCGAGACCAATGCAGGTCGTCGCACATAATAATCAAAATCAAACTGGATAAACGCACTGCTCGAAAGACCTCGGTGCGATTCCAAAAGCGAACTCAAGAGCAATTTAAGGCCTGCGACCGTCAATGGACGAGTACTGGAATGCTCATCCAAAATGACATAAAGGCGCGACATGTGAATGCCTTTCGCGTGGGTATCACCTAGGTTCACATAGATCTGTACCCTTGCCTGCACCTCCCGCTCATCACGCCCATCACGAATTTTAAGCGGTTGGTGTACGTCACCCATCCCCACCCAATCTAGAGTACCTTGAGGGCTTCGTAACTCCCCCATGGCGACATCGGGCATGTCGGTTTCTGAGACGAGCTCTGGTTTGTTCATTTTTCTGATTCCTTTCCTACAACTCTCGGCTAGCAGACTTCCTCGCCGGAAACTCAGGCCCAAGAGTACGGCATGATAGCGAATTCATTCTGCGCCAACCAACGTTCCGCTAAGCCTTAATTCAGCGATTCTTGCTCCTCAGACGTCAGTGGCCGAGCTTGATCCTCCAACATGATTGGGATGCCATCCCGAACGGGGAATGCGAGGCCACTGGCTTTCGACCACAGTTCATCGATTTCGCGTTGATACACCAACGCAGTTTTCGTGAGCGGACATACCAATATTTCGAGCAATTTGGGATCAACCATAATATCTACGTGCCGATAATCACGTTTATCGTTTCAAACAAGTCTATTCCTATCCTAAAAAACGTCCTTCAGGACAATCGTGTCGAGCCTATCAGGGCCCGTGGAAATCATTGCAATTGGTGCTCCCACCAATTCTTCGATTCGGCGAATATATGACTGAGCATTCGTCGGTAAATCCTTAAATTCGCGAGCACCAGCAGTCGATTCCTGCCAACCCGGTAAGTCTTCATACACCGGAGACACCTCAGAATAGTACCCACTACCAAAGTGAATGGGCACGTTCTCCGCATTGGATCGATCGTACGTAGTACAAACACGAACGGTCTCTAGTCCATCGAGAACATCGAGTTTGGTCAGACAAAGTCCAGATAAGCCCGTCATCCTCACGACTTGCATTACCGCCGCAGCATCAAACCAACCGCACCGACGTGGACGGCCGGTGGTGGAACCGAATTCTTGACCCTTGTCAGCCAAATACTCACCGGCCTCGTCAAATAATTCGGTCGGAAACGGTCCGGAACCGACCCTGGTGGAATATGCCTTGATAATGCCCAAAACATAGTCGAGGTGGCTCGGGTCAAAGCCGCTACCCACTGACGCTGCACCCGCTACCGTATGGGACGAGGTCACGAACGGATAGGTCCCGAGGTCGACATCGAGCAATGCACCCTGCGCACCTTCAAAAAGAAGGTTCTTCCCACAGGAGTTAAGATCATGAAGGATTTGTGGAACGTCGCCGATCATGGGTTCAATTTCCTCCGCGAGTCGATTCGTCTCGTCAAGCGTCTTTTGGAAATCAACGGTGTTCGCGTTGTAGTACTTTTCCAGCATGAAGTTGTGGTAATCCATAACATCAGCCAACTTAGTTGCAAATCCTTGGCCGTGATAGAGGTCGCCCAGTCGCACTCCACGTCTAGCCACCTTATCCTCGTACGCCGGCCCAATGCCCCGTCCCGTGGTCCCGATTTTTTCCGAGCCTCGAGCTTTTTCGCGGGCAATGTCCGTTGCAACGTGATAGGGCAACACCAATGGGCAAGCGGGTGAGAGCGTAATTCGTTCTCGAACTTCAACTCCCCTCGCTTCCAATCGGGTAATTTCATCCAAAACTGCATTCGGTGACACGACGACGCCATTTCCAATGAGACAGTCCACATTTTCATGGAGGATCCCCGATGGAATTAAGTGAAGCACTGTCTTTTCATTGCCAATCACGAGGGTGTGCCCAGCATTGTGTCCACCCTGAAATCGAACGACCGCTGCGACGTTCTTCGTAAGAAGATCGACGACTTTTCCTTTGCCTTCGTCACCCCATTGGGCACCAACGACGACAATATTTCGGCCACGCATCAAACCACCCCGCCGTTCACGAAGATTTGACCAGGAATAAGAGGCTCGCGCCCAGGATCATGCTTGCGAATCCGACCAATCGGATCGTTTTGTCATCGACGGTCCGCAGTGACTCGGCCAAAGTTCGCCATCGCGCGGGGAAAAGGAACGGCAGAATCCCCTCAATCACGAGGACGAGGCACAACGCCGCGCCAATCTGTTCCCACATAATCGTCACACATCGATCTCAGCAGTCTTTGAAAGCTATCCCTGATCGCTCTGCTTGAGGTACTTGAAGAACTCACTGGATGGATCAATGACTAACATGTCATTTTTCCCCTGAAACACGTCCTTGTATGCATTAATACTTCGGTAAAACTCATAAAATTCGGGGTCTCTACCGAACGCTTCCGCGTAGATACGTGCCGAAGTTGCGTCGCCGTCGCCGCGTATCGTTTCAGAATCTCGGTACGCATTGGCTTCGATGACGACCACCTGTCGGTCTGCGTCCGCCCGAATAATCAGTGACTGCTCGTTACCCGTCGCGCGATACTGCTTCGCCTCGATTTCTCGTTCCGAGTTCATTCGCTGATAGACCGTCGTCGAGACTTCCGCAGGCAACTCAATCTTTTTGACGCGTATATCGATGATCTCCACGCCAACGTCTTCTCGCACAATCGCATCAAGCGACGTGGTCAGCACTTGCATCAGCTCGTCGCGTTCTCCCGAGATGACTTCGTGCATGTCACGCTTACCAATCTCGTTGCGCAAACCTTCGTTGATTCGATTTTGAAGGATTCCTCTCGCAATGGCTTCGTCGCCGCCACCAGTCGCCGTGTAATAACCCTCCACATCGACAACCCGCCATTTAGCAAAGGAATCCACGTCGAGGGGTTTTTTCCCGATCGTGAAGTAGCGCTCGGGCGCCGAATCCAGCGTCAAAATGCGTGCGTCGAATTTACGTACGTTGTTTGCGATGGGGAATTTGAAATGAAGCCCTTTGCCTATGTCTGCTCGCACCACCTCTCCAAATCGAAGTAGTAGCGCGCGTTCAGTCTCTTTGACAATAAAAAACGGCCTCACATTGGCGGTATCGGTGATTACCATAAGTACCGCTAAAACTATGAGGAAAAGGATGAAATTCCGACCCATGACTCTACCTCCTACCGACCATCTCGTCGCAGCCGCGACGTGCCTGTATTACGTTCTATCGCCTGCATAATGTCATCCGCGGCTTGATCGACGGCGCTCTGACTAGCAGCATCTTCATCATTGCCGCTTTGGCGCCGCAGCTGATCCAACGGAAGATACAGCATGTTGTTACCTCCCTTGACGTCAACCATCACCTTCGCACTTTTCGAAAGTACCGACTGCATGGATTCGATGTACAACCGATCTCGGGTGACACGTTTCGCCGCCTGGTATTCGGTAAGCAGTTTGCTGAACCGTTGAGCCTCTCCTTCCGAACGCGCTACCACCTGATCTCGATAGGCGTTTGCTTCAGCGATAACGCGCTCTGCGTTACCACGCGCTTCAGGGAGAATCTGTTCCGAATATGCCCGAGCTTGGTTGATATAACGCGATTCATCCTCTTTCGCTCGCTGTACGTCGTCGAATGCGTCTTTGACCTGCGGCGGCGGCCCAGACCGGTCGATGTTGACCTTACTAACCATAATGCCCGTTTCGTAACGGTCCAGCCGCTCTTGTAACCGCGCCTGCACCGCTGCTCCCATCTCTGCTCTGCCTTCCGTGACCACGGAATCGAGCGTGGAACTTCCCACGACGTGCCGCAACGCGCTTTCGGTAGCCTGCACCAGACTACTTTCTGGATCTCTTATCGCGACGACATGTTTGATCGGTTCACGCACGAGCCATTGCACATCCAGACTGACGTCGACGATATTTTCGTCCTCGGTCAACATCAATGATTCATGGTGATTGGTGTTCAGTTTGGTGGTGTTGACGACTTCCACGCTTTGAATCAACGGGAAATAGAAATTGAGGCCCGGCATGACCGGCGCCATATATTCCCCTTCGTTTGTCCTCGCTACCTTACCCAGCGTGAACTTAACGCCACGTTCCTGCTGATCAACCTGGTAAATACCCATCGCAAAATACCCAACCAGGATGACCGTGCCGAGGATCATAAAATAGCGTCTACTCGCGCCACCCCCGCCCGAAGAAGACGTCCCGCCACCACCACGACCAAACAATCCCGAGAGTTGGGACTGGAACTTACGAAACGCTTCGTCTAGGTCAGGCGGCCCCTGATCGCCACCACTACCCCAGGGATCGTTATTTTTTCCGTTGCCGCCATCATTCCATGCCATGACGCATCCTCATTAAGGCAAGACCAAAAGTGTAGGGTCCGGCAGACTCTCCTGCAAGGAAACTCCTTCGTGCGCGACAAGCCTGTTGATTTGTTCCGCGTCGAGCCGAACCGAAAGATTACTGCCACCATCTTCCTGCACGGTCTCACCTACCACCGCTCCTAACTCGTACAACCATGCACGCACTTTGCCATTGCTCGGGGTAAGGCACACGTTGATCGGCTCGTTGATGACCCCCAAGCGTTGCGCAATCACCTCCTTCAACGCCTCCAATCCCTTTTCTAATCGCGCACTAACGTTGACTCGACTACCCGAGACACCCGCGACCAATGTACTCCGATCGATTTTGTTGAAAACTTCGATCTTCGGCACCATTCCGGCACCTATTTCCGTCAGCACTCGATCAACTTCGGCACACATCGACTCCTGCTCCGGCGCCGCACTATCAACCACGTGCAGTAACAGGTCGGCCGCCGACACCTCCTCTAACGTCGCCTTGAATGCTTCAACAAGGTCGATGGGCAGATCGCGAATGAACCCCACCGTGTCTGCAACGACAACGGTCCCGTAACCATCCAAGTTTAGCTGGCGCATCGTCGGATCGAGAGTCGCAAAGAGGCGATCTTGCACCTCGATGGAAGCATCCGTTAGCGCATTTAAGAGCGAGGATTTTCCAGCGTTCGTGTACCCAACTAGCACAATTGTCGGAATCTTTGCCCGGCTTCGTCGACGTCGACTTCGCGCGCGTTGTCGCTGCACACGTTCGAGCCGTTCTTTAAGTTTTCTTATGCGACTATCAATCATACGTTGATCAAGTTCTAGCTGACTTTCCCCCGCCCCACGCATATAAAGTCCACCCTTTTGTCGATCAAGGTGGGTCCATCCACGCACCAGACGGCTACGACCATGCTGGTATTGAGCAAGTTCGACCTGAAGTTTGCCTTCGTGAGTTCGCGCCCGGTCAGCAAAAATGTGAAGAATCAATTCGGTACGGGTCATCACTCGCGCGTGGAGTAAGTCTTCCATGTTGCGTTGTTGGGCTGGGGTGAGATCGTGGTTGACGATCAGTAAATCGTCGTCGTTGGAGTTCATCGCACGACGAATTTCCTCCGCTTTACCCTGCCCAACGAACCAGCGAGCGTGCGGTCTAGTCCGCGTCACCACGACGATAGCCCGGGGTTCAAGGTCTGCGGAAACCACCAGTTCCCGCAACTCAGCAACTTCCTTGTCGCAATTAACGCCCGGCGCGCGAACGTGCAAGAGCATTGCTTGTTGTCCTGAAGGTGGTCGTTCAAAAAACATGGTGTGTCGTCAATTCGATCGCGCAGTCAATGCAACGTTAACAAGGTGTTAGTTGTCGTTTTCATTGGTTTCGATGTGGGCATTTCTGGAAGGTTGAATGGTCGAGATCGCGTGCTTGAACATCGTTTGAATGACCGCGTTATGCAACAGAACGACGTATTGATCGAACGCTTTGACTTCTCCTTGCAGCTTGATTCCATTCGCTAGATAAATCGCAATGAGAACCTGTTCCTATCGCAACGGATTTAGGTAAGGGTCTTGCAGAGACTGCCCCTTTAACAGCGTCGTCCTCCCAACCACTTCCCCAGAAGAAAAGTGCTCCGTTCGGGTTTTTCCTTCGACCCAACGAATCCACTATGGCAGAGACGTTAGTTTTTGCAACATGCTTTCGAGGTCTGCCGACACGAGCGCTCGGCCGTCCAAACAACGCCATCCACGGAGCCAAGTCGATTGTTTCTTTGCGAGTCGGCGTGACGCGACGAGAATACTTTGTCGCAAATCATCAGGGTCACGTTTCGTTTCTGATGTGTCTAGGAACTGTCCAATCTGCCGATATCCCACGGCCCGCATCGACGGGGTGCCCATATCGATCCCCCAGCGTTCGCGCAACGCCACGACTTCCTCGACGAACCCCGCTTTCAGCATCTCGTCGAGACGAGCTTCTATACGGAGGTGAAGTTCCTCACGTGAAACCGTCAGTGCAAACTCAACCAAATTGCAGTTGAGACGCTCTGATACGGATTCCGTATCGGCATTACGCCATAACTCCGAGATCGGGATTCCAGTGGCTTGATAGACCTCTAACGCCCGTTGAATCCGCTGACGATTCCCGGGTTCGATCGCAGTGCCAGCAACGGGATCCACTCGAATCAATTCACGGTGTAATTCTGACCAACCTTCTTGTCGACCTCGTTGTTCAATACTTTCGCGAATGGATGGATCGGCTGGGGGCAGTTTTGCTAACCCATCCTTAAACACGTTGAAATACATCATCGTCCCGCCCACCAGCAAAGGAACTCGTCTTCGTTCCCAAGCTAAATGTATGGCTCGGTCCGCGTCTTGAATAAAATCTTGAGCAGAATAAGCCTCCGGAGGGTCGCGTACGTCAACCAGCGCGTGTGGATTATTCTGGAGAACCTCGGTCGAAGGCTTGGCCGTGCCAATATCCATACCACGATATACCATCGCGGAGTCGACGCTGATAATGTCAGTGGGGATACGCGCCGCAATTTCTAACGCCAAGTCCGTCTTGCCACTTGCCGTCGCTCCCATCAGAGTAACCACCACCGGCCTTCGATTCTGGCGCCTCACTGGCCGCGCAAAAATAAACTATCGAGATCGGTAAGATTCTGGACGTGGAATGTTGGACGGCCGTGATTGCATTGACCAGCGTTCTCCGTGCGTTCCATTTCTCGAAGCAACGCGTTCATCTCCTCGATGGCGAGGCGCCGATTCGCTCTGATGGATCCGTGACATGCCATCGTGGCTAACAAGCTATCTCGGTGTTCAGCAAGCCCATCGGACCGACCGTACTCCAACAATTCTCCAAGAACATCTCGTACCAGTTCCGCCGCGTCGTCTGTACCAATAAGCATGGGCACTTCGGTAACTCGTATCGTCGATGGACCCAACCGTTCGAGGCCAATACCTAGACGATCAAAGTCCTCCATCAAAGTCTCGACCATGTCAGCCTCCTGGCGCGTCACTTCCAGACTGAGAGGCACAAGTAAGCTCTGTTTGATCATGGTCTGATCCGATAGTGCCG
>Ga0066372_10001169_pt1 | contig 10501 bp, 9 predicted proteins | sample Knorr_S15_td_250_FD_77011 | JGI IMG/M metagenome (GOLD analysis project Ga0066372, IMG submission 77011) | Marine microbial communities from Southern Atlantic Ocean transect - Knorr_S15_td_250_ad_251m_LV_A | ecosystem: Environmental > Aquatic > Marine > Oceanic | place: Southern Atlantic ocean... | reverse complement strand
GTTCTTGTGCACGTACTGCCCGCTGGCGAGCGCCGCCCGTGCCGGCACACAGATCGGAGAAGGGGTGTAGGCCTTGGTAAAGCGGGTGCCCCGGGATGCCAGTTGATCGAGGTGAGGGGTTTTGACCAGGGCATGCCCGGCACAGCCCATCGCATCGTGGCGATGTTCATCGCTGAAAAGAATCAGTACGTTGGTCTTATCTGCCACGCGAGGAATTTAAGAAGATGACCTTGCCGCCCGTGTGGCGGAATGCGGCCTTGAGGCCTCAGTCTTCCAGTGCGGCCGGATCGAGGCCGGCGAGCGCCATCGTCACTGCCCGGAAGATGGCCCGGCCCTTGTTCATGGTCTCCTGCCACTCCTGTGAGGGTATGGAGTCGGCCACGATGCCGGCACCGGCCTGGATGTGCAGTTCGCCATCGGCAATAACGGCGGTGCGGATCGCGATGGCGGTATCCATATTGCCGTTCCATCCGATGTAGCCCACGGCACCGGAATAGATGCCCCGGCGCACGGGCTCAAGTTCACCGATGATCTCCATGGCCCGGACTTTGGGGGCACCAGACACGGTGCCTGCCGGGAAGGTCGCGCGCAGCACATCGATGGCGTCAAGGTCATCCTGAAGTTCTCCGGTCACGTTGGAGACGATATGCATCACGTGCGAATAGCGCTCGACCTGCATTTTCGATGTCAGCTCCACGGTCCCTGTGGCGGCGATCCGGCCGACGTCATTGCGGCCAAGATCCACCAGCATCAGGTGCTCTGCCAGTTCTTTGGGGTCCGAGATCAACTCTTCCTCAAGGCGCCGGTCTTCTTCTTCACTCAGGCCCCTGCGGCGGGTACCCGCGATCGGGCGCACCGTGACCTCGCCCTCTTCGAGGCGCGCCAGAATCTCCGGTGAGGAGCCGACAATCTGGAAATCATCAAGATCCAGAAAATACATATAGGGTGAGGGATTCACCGTGCGCAGTGCCCGGTACAGCGTGATGGGCTCGGCTTCAAACGGGATCGAAAGACGCTGTGACAGCACCACCTGGAAGATATCGCCGCTCTGGATATATTCCTTGCAGCGCTCGACCGCGTCTTCGAAGTCCTCTTGGACAAACGATGAACGGAAGTCACTCTCGCGGACCAGTCGCCCGGCCGGCGCCGAGTGCCCCATCGACAGGCTCGAGATCTGTTCCACCAGTTGATCGAGCCGCTCGCAGCCCGCGACATAGGCATCGTCCAATTCAGGGTCCGTGTGGACCACGATATGCAGGCGACCACTGAGGTTATCAAAGACCAGAAGCTCATCGGAGACCATCAGCAAAATATCGGGCGCGCTGACCGGATCCGGCAGGTCGTTTTGCGCCAGATGCGGCTCGATATAGCGCACCGTGTCGTAACCGAAGTAGCCCACCAGCCCGCCGTTAAAACGCGGCAGGGTATCGAGCTGGGGCACATTAAACTGGCGGTGAATGCTCTGGATTGCGGTCAGGGGGTCGTCGGTCTGCTGACGGTGAATCTCTTCGCCTTCCTGCTCGATCAACAGCAAATCACCGTTCACCCGGACCACCGTGGGACACGGCAGGCCGATGATCGAATAACGGCCCCACTTCTCGCCGCCCTGCACGGATTCGAGCAGATAACTGTAAGGCCCCTGCGCTATTTTGAGGTAGGCGCTTACAGGCGTTTCCAGATCTGCCAGCACCTCGGTCTGCAGGGGAATCCGGTTATAGCCCTGCTGGACCAGGCGGTCGTATTCGGCGCGGGAGATCATGCGATAAAAGCGCCGGGGCGCTCGTCGCCCGTGGGGGCCAGATGGGATTTAACGGAAGCGGTCATGCTGAAAGGTCGTTGCACCGGAACGTCGACGCTTTGGGTCTGCGCTTTGGAACCGCGTTTGCCGTTCACAACCAACGGGGCTTGGCGTTTGCCGAGCTCACTTACGACGATTCAACTATCTCCAGAACCTGCGCCAACGAGTCTATCACGGCGTCCGGGCCGAGTTCGGAAAGGTCAAGGCCCTGACTGTAGCCGTAACTCACCAGCACCACCGGCATACCGCAGGCCCGCGCCGCCCGAAAATCGCTCACCGAATCACCCACCAGCAGACACTCTTGAGGAGCAAACCCCCATTGACCGGCAACATGCTGCAGCGGCAGCGGGTCCGGCTTTTTCTTTGGCAGGTCATCGCCGCCGATGATCGGATCGAGATAACGGCTAAGGCCCATGGCCTCGAGCAGCGGCCGGGTAAAGACGCCCGGCTTGTTGGTCACACAGCCGACCTGCCTACCGGATGCCTGACACTGTGCGAGGGTTTCATCGGCCCCTGTATAGAGCACACTATCGCGGTGGAGATTTTCCTGGTAACACTTTTCAAAGAGGGGATAAGCGGTTTGCATCAGCTCCGCTGGGGCTTTGCCGTCCAAATCACCGGTCAGCGCCCGCTCCACGAGCCGGCGTGCGCCGTTGCCAATCCAGCCCTGGGCAACATTGAGGGCCACGGGTTCCCGCCCGAGTGCTTCCAGCATGTCATTGCAGGCGCCGATCAGATCCGGCGCGGAATCGATCAGGGTGCCGTCGAGGTCGAACAGGATTCCCCGCGCGGGCGTCCTGAAGGAAGGCGCGGGATGACCCGGATTAGACTCACTCATGACGGTGATTCAGCCAATGCGGCACGCATTGCGCTGATCACCGTGTCGTAACAGTTAGGATCATCGTCCCGGGCGGCGCCGAATATGGCCGACCCGGCAACAAAGGTATCGGCACCGGCGGCATGAATCTCGCCAATGTTGTCGACCTTCACCCCGCCATCGATCTCAAGGCGGATGTCCCGCCCCGACTGGTCGATCAGTTTGCGTGCTTGGCGCAGTTTGTCGAGCGCCGAGGGCAGAAAACTCTGGCCGCCAAAACCGGGGTTGACCGACATCAGCAGAATCATGTCGACCTTGTCCATCACATGCTGCAGGTGGCTGAGCGGTGTCGCCGGGTTGAACACCAGTCCCGACTTGCAGCCTTCGCCGCGGATCAGCTGAAGGGTACGGTCAATATGCTCGCTGGCTTCGGGATGGAAAGTGATGTAGGAAGCGCCTGCCGCTGCGAAATCGGGAACGATACGGTCGACCGGCCTGATCATGAGGTGTACATCGATAGGCGCGGTGACGCCGTGCTTGCGCAGTGCCTCACACACCAGGGGGCCAATCGTGAGATTCGGAACGTAATGGTTATCCATCACATCAAAGTGCACGATATCGGCGCCCGATGCGAGCACGTTGTCGACCTCTTCGCCGAGGCGGGCAAAATCAGCCGAGAGAATTGAAGGCGCAATAAGATTTTCTTTCATAGTCGCAATACTTCCCTTTGCTAGCGGATCACGATAAACAGACCCGAATTACCCCGCACCACGTTGAGCAAGAGCATCGCGTCTTCGTCATCGACCGCCCGTTCGACGTCCTTCAGGCTGTAGATCGGCTGCTTGTTGACCGAAATGATGCGATCTCCTTCGCGCAGACCCGACTGCCAGGCAAGGCTGTTCTGCACGATTTCTACAACACGGACACCGCGCTGACCCTGTGGACCGTCCTGGTCATCGATGTCCGCGAGACGAATCCCCTCCAGGCGCTTGTTGATCTTGAGACCCTGGCCTGCAGGCGGTTCGATCGCGCGGATCCGGATGCGCTTGCTCATGCGTTGCCCGTCGCGCAGGAAACTGACCTCGATCTCGTCGTCAGCGCGGAAAAGACCAATCGTGTTGCGAAGCGAACTGGCGTCCGTAATCTCGCGGTCGTTGACCGCGACCACCACGTCGCCTTCGTGCATCCCGGCATCATCAGCGGCCGAATCCGGGATGACCTGGGAGATCACCGCGCCACGGGTGGTATCGATGCCGAGCGCTTCGGCGAGTTCGGGCGTCAGGTTCTGCGCGATGACGCCGAGGCGCCCGCGGCGCACCTCGCCGTATTCAATGATCTGGCGGGTGAGCAGTTGGACCATGTTGATCGGTATGGCGAATCCGATGCCGATGTTGCCGCCGCCGGGCGCAAGAATCGCGGTATTGATCCCGACCAGCTCACCGCGAAGATTAACGAGCGCGCCTCCTGAGTTGCCCTGATTGATCGACGCGTCGGTCTGGATGAAGTCCTCGTAATCCTCGATATTAAGGCCGGTACGACCCAGCGCACTGATGATGCCCGAAGTCGCCGTTTGTCCAAGGCCGAAGGGATTGCCGATCGCCACGACAAAATCACCGACCCGTAACACGTCTGAATTCCCGATATCGATATGCTGGAGTTGCTCCGCCGCGATCCGGACGACTGCGATATCGGCGTCTTCATCGATACCCACAATTTCGGCATCAAAGGCACGGCCATCGTGCAGGCGCACGCTGATCTCGTCAGCGCCCGCGATCACGTGACTGTTGGTAATCACGTAGCCGTTCTGGGCGTCGGTAATGACGCCCGAACCCAGATTGCTGACCCGCCTTTCACGCTGTTGCAGGGGTGGCGTACCAAAGAACTTTTCGAAGAAGGGGTCGGACCGGAAAGGGCTCTGCCGTTCGGTGACCCGGCTTTCGGTGTAGATGTTGACGACCGCCGGCAGCACCCGCTCGAGCATCGGGGCGAGACTCGGCAGCGGCTCGCCTTCCACCGCCATCGGCAGCGCCGCCCCTGCGGGCGAGGCCAAAGTCAGTGAGCCGGCAACACACCAGCCGAGAAGCTGCCATCGAATCTGTTTCATGGGTAATCCAGGAGAAAACTGTCGCGCCCGCGTTGCTTACGGGGAACGCAATTATAACAACGCCGGTATCAGATCACCTCAAGCGGCGTCGTTGGTCACGCCGTGTGGCACATGGCCGGTCGGCACAAAGCGCCGCGCCGATTCGCAGTGGCCAGTCTGGTCGTCGAAGAAAATATCGGCGCCGAAGGTCTGCAGAAACTCGCCCTTGTCGAGGCCTCCGAGGAACACAGCCTCGTCAATCCGGATATCCCATGCACGCAGGGTGCGGATCACCCGTTCATGCGCGGGTGCGCTGCGGGCCGTAAATAGCGCGGTCCGGATCGGCGCCTCGTTGCGCGGCCATTTTGACTGCAGGTGGTGCAGTGACTGCAAAAACTTCCTGAACGGCCCACCGGTCATGGGCGTCGAGGCCATTTTCTTCTCGGACGCAGCAAAGGCCGCAAGTCCTTCAGACTGGTAGACCCGCTCGGAATCATCAGCAAACAGCACTGCGTCCCCATCGAAGGCAATCCGCAACTGGCTGTTTCTTTCAAGATGCGTGCGCGATGGCAGAATCGTTGCGGCCGCAACATTGGCCAGCAGCGCCTGACGCACGTTCGCGGGATCCGCCGACAGATACAGGTCTGCGCTGAAGGGCGTGACATAACGGAAGGGGCTCTCCCCGCCCGAAAAGGCGGCACGGGTGATATCGAGCTGGTAGTGGGCGATGGAATTGAAGATTCGAAGTCCGGTATCGGCGCTGTTGCGCGAAATCAGCACCACCTCAACGCGGCGCGTCTCACTCTCCGGTTCGTTCAGCGCCAACAGTTTCTGCGCCAGCGGGAACGCGACGCCGGGCTGGAGCAGTTCTTCCTCATGCTCGACCTGGTATTGGCAATAGGCCTCAACGCCTTTGGCAACGTAGATCTGGTGACCGCTCTCAAGATCGAAGAGCGCGCGCGAAGAGATCGCAACGACCAGTGGGCTTTGCTCAAAATCGGTCATCATCACAGTCTATCACCGCGAAACCGCGCCACGAGCCCCCTGGATGCGCTGCCAGAATCCCACCACGAGCAACAGCACGCAAAGGCCCAGGATGGGGAGATTTCCAAAGCGCACGAACGGCGTGGTGCCCATCATGGGCTGAACGCTGCCCTGCACCACCGTTCGCATGAACTGCGGCGCAAGTTCGCGTACCTTGCCTTTGGCATCGATCAGCGCCGAGTAGCCGTTGTTACTGGAACGGATCATGGGGCGGCCGGTTTCAATCGCCCGTGCCCGTGCCATCTGCAGGCGCTGATGCGGTGCCAGGGAGTCTCCGAACCAGGCGTCCTCACTGATGTTGGCCAATATCTGCGCCTGCGGTAAGGCCGCGTTAATGACGCCGGTAAAGGCATCCTCGTAACAGATGCTGACACCGATGGGCTGCCCCGCGAGCTGCATCGGCGGCTGTGGCAGCGATCCTGGTGAAAAATCGGACATCGGGATACTGAGGTAATCCAGTATCCACACAAGCAGCCAGGACAGGGGTAAATATTCACCAAAAGGTACCAGCTGGTGCTTGCGATAGAGAGCGGACTCATCACCGACACCGAGCGCCACGTTGTAATAAGCAGCCCCCGGCGCTAAAGACTCACGCGCCAGTGCCCCAAACAGAAAATCCGCCTCATGATTTTTAAGCCGTGCGATAAACCCCGGGTCGATCTCGTCCAGATACGCCGGCAGTGCTGCCTCCGGCCAGACGATAAGGTCTACATCCGATAAGGCTTCGCTGTCTGCAAGGTAATCTCTCGCGATTGCGCTGGCTTTGTGGCTTTGCCATTTATCATGCAACGAAACGTTATGCTGCACCAGAGCCACGTCGATGGGCTCCCCGGCGGGCTGAACGAAAACCGGTATTCGTGCCAACGCTGCGAGCACCACCAGTCCCAAAAGCGCAGCGACGGGGAGCAGCCGCGATCGGCCGGACATGCAAACAAAAGCCGCAAGAGCGCCGACGCCGAGGGCGACCCAAAGGCTGACCCCCAGAGTGCCTGTCAACGGCAGCAGCGGGGCCAGCGGCGTATCCACCTGGCTGTAGCCCAGATACAGCCACGGAAAGCCGCTGAGGAGGTTACCGCGCAGCCACTCGCCGAACACCCACAGTGGCGGAATCACGATCAGGCAGCGAAGTGCCGGGCTCGCCGGCCCGATGCGTGCCTGAAGCCCGCCGACCAGCGCCGGATAAAGCGCCATCAGGGCCGCAAAGACCACCACGGCGGCACCCGCCAGCGGCGCAGGCATGTTGCCGTACTGATTGAGGCTCACGTAGATCCAGGACACCCCCACAAGCGCTGTGGCCAAACCAAAGACAAAGCCCTGCAACGCAGCCTGATAGGCGGACGCTTTCCACCAACAAACATAGAGTGCGGCCAGCGCCAGCGGCGCGAGCCAGAAGAGGTTAAATGGCGCGAAGGCGAGCGGATAGGCGAGGCCCGACAAGGCAGCCGCGGCTATCCGCATCGCGCCGCCGGAAAAACGCATGCGTCTACTGCGCCGGAGTCTCGTCAGCCGACCCAAGCGTGATGCGCAACAGGCGCGGCCGGCGACTGTCGGCGCTTAACACCTCGGCAGTAAACTGGTCGAACGCGATGGTCTCACCGCGCCGGGGTACATGACCCAAGGCCCCGGTGACGAGCCCGCCCATGGTGTCGTATTCCAGCGGGTCGAGATCCACGCCGTAGAGCTGGTTGAAGCTTTCCACGGGGAGCATGGCCTTGATCACGCAGAAATCCGAACCCCGGCGCAACACCATGCCGGTGGCTCCGTCGAGATCGTGCTCATCCTCGATGTTGCCGACAATCTGCTCAAGGACGTCCTCGATGGTGATCAGTCCCACGACACTGCCATATTCATTGACCACGATCGCCATATGGTTACGGCTGTCGCGAAACTCCTGGAGCAGCACGTTGAGCCGTTTGCTCTCGGGAATAAACACCGCGGGACGCAAGAGCGTCGCCCAGGGGAGGCCGTTGCCTTCGCCCTGCTGCTGGCGATGCAGCAGATCCTTTGCCAGGAGAATTCCCACCACGCCGTCCTTATCGCCGTCCGTCACCGGAAAGCGCGAGTGTGCCGACTCGGTGATCACCGGCAGTACCTCTTCCAGGGTCTGGTTAACATCAACCGTCACCATCTGACCACGCGAAATCATCACCTGCTCGACCTGAAGATCAGACACTTCGATCACCCGGCGCATCATCTGCAGGGTGTCGTCATCGACCAGATCAGCGCGCCTGGCGATACCTAGGGTGGAAAAAAGATGCTCGCGGGTCTGCGGAATACCGTGCAGCAGGTAGCGCAAATCCTGCCACCAGCCCGGGCGCAACCACGCAATACGTTTCTTTTCGTCCTGCATGACGGTATCAGACCGACAGGTAGGGGTCTTTGACCCCGAGTGTGGCGAGCACCTTGGTCTCCAGTTTTTCCATCGCCTCAGCCTGCGAAGCACTCTGGTGATCATGGCCGTGCAAATGCAGCACCCCATGCACGACCAGATGGGCAAAGTGATCCTTTACATTCTTTCCCTGACTCAGCGCCTCGCGTTCAGCAACGGGCGGGCAGACCACAATGTCGCCCAGCGGATGCTCGCCCTGCGGCAGGCCCGGCAGCATCTCGAAAGGAAAGGAGAGCACATTGGTCGGGTCCTGGCGGCCACGAAAACGCGCGTTGAGGTCTGTCATTTCAGTCTCGTTGACCATTCGTACCGTAAGACTGGCAACATCGTCCTGAAGCGCAGTCAATGCCGCACCCACCCAGTCGCGGACCTGCGCGACGGTCGGTTCAGCGCTGTGACCACTTGCCAGTTGTACCTCTATCGCGGGTTCCACTCAGGCCGACCGATTCTCGCTTTCATACGCCTCGACCACGCGCTGCACCAAGGGGTGACGCACGACGTCCTGGGGCGTGAAGCGGGTCACGCTGAGGCCCTTGACCGACGACAGCAACTTCACCGCGTGAGTGAGACCCGAACGGGTCTGGCCTGGAAGGTCGACCTGTGAAGGATCACCGGTAATGACGGCCCGGGAGCCAAAGCCCAGCCGGGTGAGAAACATCTTCATCTGTGCCTCGGTGGTATTTTGTGCTTCATCCAGAATGACAAAGGCATGGCTCAGCGTCCGGCCGCGCATGTAGGCCAGCGGCGCCAGTTCGATCACATGGCGCTCCATCAGGCGGCCAACCCGCTCAAAGCCCAGCATCTCGTAGAGCGCGTCGTACAGCGGCCGAAGGTAGGGGTCGACTTTCTGCCCAATGTCGCCGGGCAAAAATCCCAGCCGTTCTCCTGCTTCAACCGCCGGACGAACCAGCACGATGCGATCGACCGTCTCCTCGGCGAGCGCCTGTACCGCACAGGCAACTGCCAGGTAAGTTTTTCCCGTACCGGCGGGTCCGATACCAAAGTTGATATCGTGCCTCAGAATATTCCCAAGGTAGCGCTTCTGGTTAATGCTCTTGCCCCGGATCATGGCCTTGCGCACCCGGATCACCACATCATCCGGCGCGTCGTCGCCCTCGAGGGCGCTTCTGGGAATCTGGCTGATCGCGATCTGGACGCGGTCGGGACTCAACGGTGTTTGGCTACTGTCCTCATAAAGCGCACGAAGCACGTCCTGGGCCTTGCGGATATCGTGATCCTGGCCGTCGACACAAAAAAGATGCCCACGATGTGAGATGCGCACACCGAAGCCCTCCTCCACCTGTTTGAGGTGAGCGTTGTGCTCTCCACACAGGTCGGCCAGGCGCTGATTGTCCTCGGGATCGAGAAGGAAGGTGACGGGTTGGGTGGGGCTGTTCAATCCAGTACTGATGCTCCAAACGAAGCAGATGTCATCATAGCAGAAGTTGGCGGCATGGCCCCAACCACTTCGGCCCGTAGCGAGTTGGGTAACGCTTCCGTAACACGCACGTCAACAAAATCGCCGATCGAGACGTCATCGCCTGCAAAATTGACCACACGGTTATTCTCGGTACGCCCGCTCAGGTGCCCGGCATTCTTGCGCGAAACGCCGTCAACCAGAATGCGCTGATCAGTGCCGACCATCCCCGCGCTGATGGTGCCAGCCTGGCTGTCGATCAATGCCTGTAAACGCGAGAGCCGCTCGCGTTTTTCTTCCATCGAGACATCGTCGGCAAACGCGGCAGCGGGTGTGCCCGGGCGGGCGCTGTAAATAAAACTGAAGGAGTGATCAAAGCCCACGCGTTCGATCAGATCCATGGTCGCGTTGAAGTCATCAGCCGATTCGCCCGGAAATCCCACAATGAAGTCCGAAGACAGGCTGAGGTCCGGCCGCGCTTTGCGCAAGCCCGCGATGATGGCTTCGTAGTCAGCGATCTGGTAGCGCCGCTTCATCGCCGACAGGATGCGATCCGAACCGCTCTGCACCGGCAGGTGCAGATGACTGACGAGCTCCGGTATATGGCGATATGCATCGATCAGCGCATCGGTGAAATCCACCGGGTGTGACGTCGTATAACGAAGCCGGTCGATGCCCTCAACCGCAGCAGCATACGCCAGCAGCTCGGCAAAATCGACGGTCCCGCCACCGTGCCGGACGCCGGCATACGCGTTGACATTCTGGCCCAGCAGGGTGACTTCACGCACGCCCTGTTCTGCGAGCTCGACCATCTCGGTGATAACTTCGTCAAAAGGCCGGCTGAACTCCTCACCGCGCGTATAGGGCACGACGCAGAAAGTGCAGTACTTGCTGCAGCCCTCCATGACCGAAACATAAGCACGCGGACCCTCGCTGCGTGGCGGTGCAAGCGC
>Ga0066372_10001165_pt1 | contig 10518 bp, 9 predicted proteins | sample Knorr_S15_td_250_FD_77011 | JGI IMG/M metagenome (GOLD analysis project Ga0066372, IMG submission 77011) | Marine microbial communities from Southern Atlantic Ocean transect - Knorr_S15_td_250_ad_251m_LV_A | ecosystem: Environmental > Aquatic > Marine > Oceanic | place: Southern Atlantic ocean... | reverse complement strand
TCAGAAAAATGAACAAACTTGTATAGTGTAATGATGAGATATTTCTTTTCCATAATGCGCTTTAAAAATACCGAAATTATTGATTTACATTCAAATGGGTCGCTGATTATACATGAGGTAGCAAACGTTATTTCGGAACATATAGAAAAATTATCGTCAATATTAATGAGAATAGTCAAATTTTGTGAAAAAAACGTATAATCTTTAAGTTATTGAAAAAAAACAATTTTATTTTCGATTAATTACAATTTTCCTATTTCTCACACCTTATCCACAGGAAATCCAAAAAAAGATCACAGTAAATTCCACAAGATATTGTGGTTTAATTAGAGCTTGACCACATCTTATTGTGGTGTTATACATTCGTTTAGCAGACCAATTTAAACAAATTTCGAGCTAAAAATAAAAACGAAACATGAATAATTTTGGCTCTGTGATTTAAAAATTATTAAAACATAATAATTTTAATAAAAACAATAACTTAGAGGTAAATAAATGGGAGCTGAAACAACTGAAGCAACCACAGACATGGAGTCTGCTATCAGCGAATTAGAAGAAGCCATAAAAAGTGATGATAAAAGGGACATCATTTCACAAGAAGAAATTTTCGCAAAAACTGCAGCGGACCATGTTCAAAAAGAATTTTTATCTAGCCAGCTTAATAACTACCAAGTTATTCGTCGTAACGGAAAAGTTACAGCATTTGACACCAGTAAAATCTCAATAGCACTAACTAAAGCCTTCATTAATGTTGAGGGTGGTACAGCAGCTGCCTCAACTCGTATACATCAAGCTGTAGAATCACTTACGCAAACAGTATTGAGCGCATTTACTCGTCGTATGCCAGATGGCGGCACATTGCACATTGAAGACATTCAAGACCAAGTAGAGCTTGCGTTAATGCGTAATGGCGAACAAAAAGTTGCAAGAGCCTATGTGCTTTATCGAGAAGAACGCGCGCGCGAACGTGCTGCAGAAATAGAAACAGATATTGAGACACAAGAAAAAACTAATTCTATTGCTTTAAATGTAACCCGTGTAGATGGCGTAAAGAAGCCACTAGATATGACTCGCCTAAACTTAATAGTTGCAGAAGCCTGTGAAAATATCGGTGAAGTTGACGCAAATATTGTTATCAGTGAAACACAAAATAATTTATTTGATGGTATTGATGAAGCTAATGTCGGGCAAGCATTAGTTATGAGCGCCAGAACACAAATCGAAAAAGAACCAAATTATAGCTATGTTGCGGCAGGCCTCTTACTTGATCAACTTCGCCAAGAAGCCTTAACCTTCATAGAAGGTATAAAAACCCAAGCAACGCATAAAGAAATGAAAGAACGTTATCAAGAATACTTCAAAAAATATATAAAACGGGGTGCAGAATTGGAACTGCTTGATCATGAATTAACTAAATATGATTTAGATCAATTAAGCAAAGCACTGAGACCAGATTGTGATCGTCAATTCACTTATCTTGGTTTACAGACACTGTATGACCGTTATTTTATCCATTCAATGGATGTTCGTTTTGAATTACCACAAGCATTCTTTATGCGTGTTGCTATGGGTCTAGCAATAAATGAGTCGGATCGTAATCAGCGTGCTGTTGAATTTTACGAATTACTTTCTTCGTTTAATTTTATGAACTCAACTCCAACTTTATTTAATTCTGGAACCAGGCGTCCACAATTATCAAGCTGCTACCTAACAACAGTTCCAGATGATCTTGATGGAATTTTTTCTGCCATCAAAGATGATGCTCTATTATCAAAATTTGCAGGTGGGCTGGGTAATGACTGGACACCCGTTCGTGCATTAGGTACGCATATAAAAGGTACAAACGGTAAATCACAAGGCATTGTTCCGTTTCTTAAAGTAGCAAATGATACAGCTGTTGCAGTCAACCAAGGCGGTAAACGTAAAGGCGCTATGTGCGCATACCTTGAGACTTGGCATCTTGATATTGAAGAATTTCTAGATTTAAAGAAGAACACTGGCGATGATCGTCGTCGCACACATGATATGAATACCGCAAATTGGATACCAGATCTTTTTATGAAACGTGTCGCAGAGGATGGTCAATGGACATTATTTTCACCACATGAGACTAGTGATTTGCATGATCTTTATGGTGAAAAATTTGAGAATCGTTATTGTGAATATGAACATAAAACTACAGACGGTACTATTGTGAATTTCAAAATTATTCAGGCTGTCGATTTGTGGCGAAAAATTTTATCAATGCTATTCGAAACGGGTCATCCATGGATAACATTCAAGGACCCTTGCAATATCCGTTCACCTCAATCACATACTGGTGTTGTTCATTCATCTAATCTTTGCACTGAAATAACACTCAATACATCAGATGACGAAATTGCAGTGTGTAATCTAGGATCAATAAATCTCCCTCAGCACTTAAATGATAATGGCTTAGATATAGAAAAATTAGAAAAAACCATAAACACAGCGATGCGAATGCTCGATAATGTGATTGACTATAATTACTACAGCGTAGCTAAAGCAAGACGTTCTAACCTAAGACATAGACCTATTGGACTTGGTGTTATGGGTTTCCAAGATAGTCTATATAAGATGCGTATACCCTACACTTCGCTAGATGCAGTTAATTTTGCTGATCGAAGTATGGAAACCATAAGTTACTTTGCTATTAAAGCATCAACTAATTTAGCTGAAGAAAGAGGTTCTTATTCTACATATAACGGTTCCTTGTGGAGCCAAGGAATTTTACCCATAGATTCATTACGCTTATTAGGTGATGAGCGTGGTGATTACCTGCAAGCAGATTACGGTACCACAATGGACTGGGACGGCTTACGTGAACGTGTAATGCATACCGGAATACGTAATTCAAATTGTATGGCGATTGCGCCTACGGCAACAATCTCAAATATCTGTGGCGTCAGTCAGTCAATAGAACCTACATACCAAAATCTATTTGTTAAATCTAATCTTTCAGGCGAATTCACAGTTGTTAATCCATATTTAGCCCGTGACCTTAAAGAGCTTGGGCTCTGGGATGACGTTATGGTTAATGATCTGAAGTATTTTGATGGCAGTGTTCAGGAAATTGATCGTATACCTAGTGAACTAAAAGAAATATACGCAACCGCTTTTGAAATAGACCCGCGATGGTTAGTTGAGTCAGCAGCAAGAAGACAAAAATGGATCGACCAGGCTCAATCGCTAAATCTGTATATGGCCGAGCCTAGTGGTAAAAAATTAGACAATCTTTATAAACTTGCTTGGGTGCGCGGCTTAAAAACTACATATTACTTGCGCTCCCTTGGCGCCACACATATGGAAAAAAGCTCAACCGGTAAAAGAGAGGAAGCCAATGATGAGAATATTGAGGTAGAAACTTGTTCTGTTCTCGAACCTGATTGTGAAGCATGCCAATAACTAAAGAAAAATTTTAAATGAGGTAAAAATTACGATGTTAGATTGGGATAATCCGCTAGAAAATCAAACCAACGATAAAGTTGATATAAATCTTATCGACCAGACCTTAAATAAACCACCGGTAAAGAATGGTAATAAGCAGCTATCGAATGCGGATAAACAATCCTCTAATCCAAAATTGAAGATAATTTCAGATAAGTTAACCCCAATAAATCCAGATGACAAACGTGTGGTAAATGGTCAAACTGATATTAATCAGTTAGCACCTTTTAAATATCCTTGGGCATGGACTTTCTTTCTTAATGCAAATAAAAATCATTGGACACCCTTAGATATTAATATGGCTCAGGATGTTGCAGATTACCGCCACAAACTTACTCTAGAAGAAAAACATGTCTATGAGAATGTGCTATCTTATTTAACTACTTCAGATATTTTAGCAATGCGTAATATAGGGCTTGCGGTAATGGAAAAGATGACCGCTCCAGAATTACAAATTTATCAAGCACGCCAAGTCTATGAAGAATCGTTACATACGTGGACTTATCAACATTGTATTGAAACAATCGGGTTAAATCAGAGTGAGATCTATAATCGTTACCGTGTAGTACCTGAAATTAATCAAAAAATAAATATGGCTAATAAAAGATTAGGCGCTGTACTGCATTCAGATATTGATTTGAAGGATCCAGATAAACTTCAAAATTTTGTTACCTCTTATATATTTTTTGCTGCAATCTTTGAGGGGTGTTGGTTTTACAATGGATTCAGTCCTGTGTTTGCTCTACAACGTAGAGGGCTTATGAAAGGTACCGCCGAGCAATTCCAATACATCATGAGAGATGAAGTAATGCATGCGAGCTTTGGTATTCGCGTAGTCAAGCAAATTCTTGAAGAAGAAAAAATAAAATTAGATAAAAAAGAAATTCGTGAGATGTGGGATGAATCATACGAAGCAGAAAAAGCTTACACAAACTATATATTACGTGACCCAATACTGGGATATTCGGCAGAAATGCATCTAGGTCAATTTCAATTCATTGCAAATAGACGCGCCAAGCAGCTAGGCTTTGACGAGGAACCATTTCCCGGTGCTGAGCTAACCTTACCCTGGTTAGATGAACAAGCAAATTTAAGAAAAGAGAAAAACTTCTTTGAAACGCGCGTAACAGAATACCAAACAGGAGGTGCGCTTAGTTGGGATTAAAGTTTTAGTGACCGCGTAAGCGGAAGTCGAGCTGGACGCTCGACTATTGCCTGGTATCTCCAGCCTCTTCCGGATACCAGGCCTTCTTATTCTGAAAGTCCAGACTCTAAAAAAAAGAGTCTGGATTAGTTTTTTTAATCAAAAGGGATATAGCCTATCTTTAATTCCCAATAAAATTAAAACTGTCTAGCGCCTTGTACAACGCTACAACGTCCTTTAGTTAAAACTTACATTATTTCTTTTAGTTCATCGTACTGTTTTTTCTCTAGAAAAATTAATTCACCCTCATATTTTTGAATCAATTCTTTAAATCCCTTATCTATATCATTTTTGCCTACATGAACATCTATATTAGATTGATCAAAAACTATCTTATTTGACTTAACCATAATCAATTTTTCCGCTTTCAAATAGGTAGCTAACCATAAAGCGATACTATCTGACGTAAAATCCCATGTTTGTGGTAGTCCAATATTATGATCTAACAAATTATCTGGTAACCATAAAAATGAACTTTTATTTTTAATTTTATATATATTTTTTATGTCCTTAATAATATTTATATTCTTATTAATTCCTGTTAAAAAATAGCCATATTGGGACATTGCTAATAATGCCATTTTATGAGCAATCTCATCACTAAAATTAAAATGTTTTTGGCTTATTCGTATATGATCTGCAAATTTACCTCCACCCGGAACAACAATACAAATACTTTCGTTTGGGCGAGAAAAAATATTATCGAGCCAAAAGAACAATTCCTTGCTCTCCATAAGACTCCCGCCAAGTTTTAAAACTACGAGTGACAATTATCAAGCACTCTTTCGTTCAAAAATTTTTAGCATTGCTGAAGCTTTATCAAAGCATTCTTTATATTCAGCATCAACGGTAGAATCCCATACAATTCCTCCGCCTACAAAAAAATGAATTTTATTCTTACAATAAATCAATGTTCTAATACATATATTACTATCCATATTGCCGTCGAATCCGATGTAAGCTATCGAACCACAATATATTGAACGTTTATCAGGCTCTAATTCCTCTATAATCTCCATGGATCTTAGCTTTGGTGCACCAGTTATCGAGCCACCAGGAAAACAACCACGAATAAGATCAATTGCATCTTTATTTTTTGCTAAGGAACCACAAATAGTACTAACTAAATGATGGACTGACGAAAAAGTCTCTAAGGCAAATAATTTTGGTACATTAACAGATCCTAATTCGCAAGATTTACTAATATCATTCCTTAATAAATCAACAATCATTAGATTCTCAGCACGGTCCTTTTCGCTTTTTAATAATAATGAAGCTAATTCCTTATCTTCATAAGCAAATACAGAACGATGCTTGGTTCCTTTAATTGGTTTTGTTTCGACATGGTCATTTATAAGAGAAAGAAAACGCTCTGGCGATGAACTCAAAATAGAACCAATTGGAAGGTTAATATAAGCAGAAAAAGGTGCTGGGTTAGATTTTCTTAACTCCCGATATGCGGTCCATGTATTCCCTTCAAATTCTGCTGAGAAATGCTGAGCAAAATTAACCTGATAGCAATCACCATCACGAATATACTTTTTTATACGATCAAATGCTTTCTCATAATCATGTATGGATACGTTTGATTCAATTTTTGAATTAATTGTAAAACTCTGGTCATCCTCAATAGGCGCGCCTGTAAATAACTCATATAATTCTTGCCATATTAATTTTGTCGAATCAAAACGATTATAGCTAACCAGCCATGTTCTCTTCACGTGATGATCAATTATTACTGACCAATCATAAATTCCGATTGCCATATCAGGCATATCAATTTTTTGTACTGTCTTATCGGATAATTTTTCTAGCCTTCTGCATAAGTCGTATGAAAAATAACCTACCGCCCCACCACAAAAAGGTAATCCGCTTAAATTATCTTCCTTATTACCAAGATTTTCTCTTACTAAATCGAATGGGTCGTCTTCTGATGTAGTTTCTCTATTGAGAGATTTAATATGAGTTTTTTTTCCATATGTTTCTAGTGTTACTGATGGCCTAGCAGTAATAATGTCATATCTTCCCGTATCTATATTTGGAAAACCGCTATCAAGAAATATACTCCATGGCTCTTGAGCAATAAATGAAAATAGTTTTTCTGAATTACTATTATAAGGTAGTTCTGATATTTTCATTTTATTTGTGAAAGACGATTCAATTGCGCAATTGCGACTGCCGGAGCGCAAATATTACTATTATGTTGAGATTTTATATCGCAATCAAATAATTCAGAAAAATTAATACAGGGAATATTTAACCTTTGGGCTATTATTTTAATTAAAAAGTGGCCAGCTCCAGCACTTACTAATACATGTCTTTTTTTGGGCAATGTTGATAAAACATTACATATAGCATTCATTAAGATTTCTAACTGTGCCTCATGAAAATATTTTGCAAGTTCATGCCAATGGTTTTTATCATGATAATTTATTGAGTCGGTACCTAATATTCTAGCAAGTCGCCGAATACTGCTTGTTATACTTTTATCTTCGCCATCAGTAGTTCCCATTAAATCATCGAACTCGTTTAAATATCCCAAAATTCGATAAATATCAGCAGTAGTCGCAAAGTTTTCATTAACTATATTTTGTAGCTCGCCATTAAAAATAGCCTTTGGTGTGAGCGCCATAATAGGCGTTCTAATAACACCCGTGTATATTAATTCATCAGAACGTAATCGTGATTGGTCGTTAATGCCGCGTGTACGAATCTTATTCCCATAAAATGGAATAATATCTGTTGTCGTGCTACCTACATCGATAAACAAACCAGATTCAACCAATGATGCAGTATAAGTACTACTTGCATGCCAATTTGCAGATGCGATTTGATTAAAATCTAACTCCTTAATGTTTATTTTCTTAAGTCCGTGCTTCATTGTATAAAATGAAATATTTCTACCAAGAATCTCATGACATAACTTAATTATAAAATTAACTCCTTCTTGTCTATTTCTAAAAATATCAGATAATTCAGCAGTCATTGTTAACGCATGAGACTGCCCTTCATTTGGTATTTTTTCAACAGCGTTTATAAGCGCATGTTCAAGCACTAAGAGTCCTTCCCAGATAGGGGTTGGGCATTGCTTAACGGATATAACCATCCCGTTATTACTTACATTTGCAATTTTCAGATGTGCTCCGCCGATATCCCACCCTATAAAATTAGATATATTCATTCTTCTATTATAATTTTAATTTTATTGGTATTGCATTTTTTAAGTTAATAGATTGCATTTTCTGCTGTAGAAATATATTCATTAACTTTTCAGTTACATTAATTCCTAATGATGCGGAAATACCTGCATAAGACGTGGTGAATCTAGGATTTATATCTATCACAAAAAATGTATTGTTATTTCTAATTAGATCAATACCAACATATCCAGATAAACCAGGCATTACTGATACTATACTTATTGCTAATTCTCTCATTTCATTCGCATATAATAAACATTCATTGACTCCAATTCCTATTAAATTAATCAGATTATTTTTTAATATTATTTCCTGCTTATTGCATGAAAGAAGTTGTATATTTTTATTATATACAAATAAAGACATACTCATATGTTCTCCATCTATAAAAGGTTGAATTACATAATTATTATTTTCTTTTATTGTTATATTTTCTTTTAATTGTTGCCTATCACGAATATAAATACAGTTTTCTGCCCCCACACCATCATCTGGTTTTATTATCCATCCGTACTGGCTATCAGGTATTACTTCATTTAGTAATACTGTTTCTGGTGTTGTGATATTTGCATTATTTAAAACATTACAGGTTATTAATTTACTTGAGGCGGTTTTTACAGCGTCTAAATCAGAACCAATAAATATGCTAGCATTTTTTAAAAATAAATCCGTTAGATTATAAAGACAATTTCCTGTTTCCGGTGCAATTAACCAACAAATATCAGACTTTTTGATGAGTTCAGGAATTATTTCTTCAAAGGATGTGTTGACGGTATGTTCGATAACATTTTGAGAAAATGACTCAACTCTGCAATCTTTTGTGATGGTGATTTTTGCATGGTCGCAAGCAATAAGTTCTTTTAATATCGTTTTAACCATAATCCTTCCCTCACGAACCAAAGAATCAGGTAACGTTTGCCCAGTTAATCCCCCACCTGTGATAAACTCAAATAAAAAATGTTTCATAGATAATAATGTTAATAATTCCTGTAATTGATCTTAGTAATGGTGTAGTAGTTCATGCCGTTTGTGGTAAACGAAAATTATATCAGCCTATTACATCTACAATATCAGATGATTGTAAACCAGAATCAATCTTATCTGCCTTTTTTCAATTATATCCTTTTCAAATTATTTATATTGCCGATCTTGATGGTATTGAAGGTAAAAAGAATCATTCAAAATTAATTAACAAATTTGCTGAAACGTATAAAGAATGTGAGTTCTGGGTAGATGTAGGAATACAACAAGTATTAGCAAAAGAATCAGATTATATTGGAAATAACATAAAACTTGTTTTAGGTTCCGAAAAAAATATTCTACTTAGCGACTATAAAAACTTAATACAAACCAACCCTGATATATTGTTATCACTTGATTTTGACGAAAATGGATTGATTGATAATTCCTATCTACTAAATAACCCATCTATTTGGCCAAAAAGAGTTATAGTAATGATGCTGCATCTTGTAGGGTCAAATAATGGTATTGATTTAGATCATATTAAAAATATTATGGCAATTAATAAAAATTCTGAAATTTATCTAGCAGGTGGTATAAAAGATTCTAATGATATAAAAAGACTAAATTTAACAAATGTGCATGGATGCTTAATTGCTACTGCACTACACCAGCAAAAAATCACCAAAGAAGATCTAGATTTACTTTTCTAAATAGTAAAAAAAATGCCTCGATATTCGAGGCATTAATTCAATCGCTGAATCCATGTTCAGCAGGCACATATTTTTATATTTAATCGTGCGCTGCAAATGGATGTGATTGTGAACCTTTCTGACTAACAACTTCAGCAGCTTTTGGTTCACGAGCAATTGCTCGTTGGATTGATTCCTTCGTTGCTTGATAGTTGTAATCTTGGATCTTTGCGTCATCTTCAGCAAGCCAATGAATGAAAACACCAACTGAAATAAAGATGTCATCTGCTTCATTCGCTGGAATTGTGCCATCTTCAACACAATCCATAACCGCCATAGAAACAGCGCGTTGCGCTGGACCAAACATTTGAACAGCTTGTTTAGATCCTTTCATCGTTACTTTATTAAAAAGTATGGTGCTTGGTTTGCATGCTAGATTTGGTGCTACAACTGCCAATAAAGATGTGAACCCATCTTTGTTATTTGTTAGTGCATTACAAAATGCTGCTTCAGCTGCGCTGCCACGTGGACCCATAATTAAATCAACGTGAGCTACCTCATTACCATCACCCACTAATGATTCACCTACTAATACTCTGTCAATGACCGCCATTTTGTCTCCTCCTAAAAAGCCAAAGAGTTTTCCTAATATCGACATTTCTGCCACCCTGTTTGCTAAGGTTAATTTCTAGAGAGAGTTTCCTCACTCTCTGCCAAATACTGTTGAGAAATTTAAATTTCAACAACTGTATACAATTTAAAGACTCTCAGTTTATTAAGTTATATACCAAGAGGCTTGCTGCTGTTAAATCAGCGCTTGTTCCAGGATTATAGTTTTCTGTCTTAAGTTCCCTATCAAAACCCTGTAAAAGCCTTATAGAAGCCTCAGGATCTAAAGAATTATTAAATTTTTCAACAATAATCCCACTTTTTATTCTTATTTGTTCGGATATCTCACTTCCATACTTACGTTCAATATGGGAGTCCCTAATTG
>Ga0066372_10001162_pt1 | contig 10536 bp, 12 predicted proteins | sample Knorr_S15_td_250_FD_77011 | JGI IMG/M metagenome (GOLD analysis project Ga0066372, IMG submission 77011) | Marine microbial communities from Southern Atlantic Ocean transect - Knorr_S15_td_250_ad_251m_LV_A | ecosystem: Environmental > Aquatic > Marine > Oceanic | place: Southern Atlantic ocean... | reverse complement strand
GCAGGCGCTGGGGCATGGTTACCTGATAGGAAGTTGCTCTGACCGAACGGTGAGTGAGCAACAGCGCATCTGGGAGAGGCATGGCATCTCCGTTGGATTCACTGTGTTGAAACACCGCCTTGAGGAAGTCAAAACCTTGTTCTCCGCTGACAGGTACTACCATATTGGAGACACCGAGATCGACCGCCGTGCGTCTTTGCAAGCAGGTTTCGATTTTCTCGCTGTGGAAGACGCCTTGATCGGTCTACTGAACGAACTGACTGCCCAATAGAGAGTTACTATCGTAAACCGCCTTTACAGTGATTTGGCTTATCTATGGCCGATCATCAGCCCGCCAGAGGAATACGGTAACGAAGCCAGATATTTCCGGGACGTTATTCTGGAAGAACTCGGGCCCGGCCGACATAGCCTACTGGAGTTAGGAGTAGGCGGTGGCCACAACTTATCTCACTTGACCGTCGACTTCGATTGTACCGCTGTAGACCTGTCGCCCGACATGCTGGCCCTTTCCGAGGGTTTGAACCCCGATGTCCCGCATCGGGTGGGCGACATGAGGTGCATCCGTTTGAAGAAGATATTCGATGCCGTGCTGATCCACGATGCAGCTTCTTATATCCTGATTGAAGAAGACCTAAAAGATACTTTCACCACAGCAGCGATGCATCTGCGTCCCGGAGGTGTATTTATGGTAGCCCCAGACTGGGTGCAAGAAACTTTTCCAGACGGTTGGGTCTACGACTGGGACAGGCGCCAGGGAAACATAGAGGTAAATATCCAAGAGGTGATGCTTGACCCTGACACAACCGATACTCAAGTGGAATCGACCTACACTTACACCATCAAGAAAGGCAACGAGACGAAGATCGAAGTTGACACCCATATAACTGGGCTATTCCCGCTTAGCACCTGGTCAGGCCTGATGGGACAAGCCGGGTTCGATGTTGAAGTAAGGGCTCTGCCACCTAATGAAGGTGGCTACGGATCTTGGTTGTTTATTGGTGTAGCGAGAGAGTCGGAATAGTGGCCAATACGTTTGTTTTGAAATCAGTCGCTATGCGTACCGGAATGTCCGTCTAGTCCTATTAACTTGGTGAATCAAGGCTAGGTTGTACCATTACGTCCGTTTGGCCGTAACCATTAGCCGGAAAACTGGTTGATAATTTGGTCAATGAAAGCCCCTCAGACCATAGTCTGAGGGGCTTTCATTTTCCTGCTGCCGCTTGCTGTTAATCGGCTGAAGTACTCCGCCGAACAGTTGGCGGAAGCATTGGGGAAATATTAGTCAGGTGCGGGGAGGTCCAAGTGATTCAGCCTAACCCCTCCTCCCAGGAATTCTACGCCTCACCGGCGCCATTCGAATATACGGCTCATCTTTTGGGTCATAAGTTGTACGGACTAGTCGTCGCCTGAGACAGATCCAGCCAGGAACTTAGGTACGTCCTCTAGTCCTTGTTCTTGCAACTGGTCTACGGCGAATCCTTCTGCTTCAGTGGTGTCCATCTCTTTGGCAAGGTGTTCAGCCTGCAGGTCCTTTAAGACTCCTCGGCCTTCGATAGCCACTCGCTGCAGCAGCTTGCGCCACTGGATTATCTCAGCGTCGGTTCCCGACAGTTTTTCCTGGGTATCGTAGCGCTGGGATACCATGATCTTGGCATCCTGGTTGGAGAACTGGATGTTCATCACCCAATTGTGCCAGAGAAGGAACTGCACCCGTTCGTAGATGCGGCCCAGCAGGCTGCCGGGACGGGTCGTGTGGTAATACACGATCCGAGTGCTACCATCTCCGATGGGGACGCACATCCGAGTGTACATGTGGGTACGCATGTCGGTGCGGAACATGCCTGGCAGGTGATGACCTGCTCCCCACAACGGGTTCGTCGTGGTAAGCGGCCTGCGCCAGCGACGCTTATTGGCTGGTACGAAGACCCAGTTCAATAGGAGGCGCCACTTGCTCTTGGGCCAACGGCCCAGACCCTCATGGGTGTCCTGATAGGGGAGTTTACCCCTCATGATGTTGAAATAATCTCTGAACCCCCAGGAGCGGCGAGGGTTGCCTTGAGCTTGTAGATCACCCCAGATGACGTTGAACCCGTTGCCGACGAATACCGGCCGGATGCGAGGGGAGCGGCCATAAGGGTCCAAAGGGCCACGAGCGAACATCAGGATGGAATCCCGGTGCACGTAATAGACATGGGAGTCCATGGAGTTCTCGAGGGCCACTCGCCAGTCAACCGCCCAATCGGCTATGCGGTATAGAATCTGACTCTTTTGTTCGAAGAACTCTTCGGGCACATCCTCTTCTATGGGTGCGGGTTCGGACTCGCCAATCCAGATGAAGACCATACCCTTCAGGGTCCGGGTGGGGTATTTGCGCGCCTGAACCTTGCCAGGTATCCGGGAGTTAGGACCTTCACTCAGGACCGAGATACACTCACCTTCGCCGTCAAAGACCCAACCGTGGTATGGGCAGGCTACCGTCCCTTTGAAATGGCAGTCGCCCTGTGCCAGGCTGGCGCCCCGGTGGGGACATATATCAGAGAGGGCGGCGACTTTTCCCTTGTCGTCGCGGAAGAAACACAACTCCTCGTCCAACATCCGGAGTCGGATCGGTTTTTTCCCGACCTTCTTGTCCAGGAGAGCCGGGTACCAGAAATCGCGGAGCCCTGAGGCCGGGGCTAATTCCCGCCGGTCAAGATCGGTCCGTTTCGTTTCTGAAACCATGGTTGGTTTCCTCCTGATTATGAACGCTGTTTACGCCTTCATCAAAGCCAGACACTTGCTGGAGTTGAAGACGTAGGTCTGCAGGAATTCGACTATCTCTGGTTTGCGGTCCAGCTCTTGCATAGCCCCTGCAAGGCACATCCAGTTCAACATTTCCTGTTGTCCCGCGTCTTCGATTTGGGCGTTGGAAATACCGCGCCAGGCCTCATAGTTCCCGGACTTCAGTTCCTGGAATCGAGCCATGTCCGACTCGATGTCGCAGTAAAGCCACCAGTTTTTGGGAGTTAAGAAGGCGTGGGACCAGCTGGAGGAAGCGACTAGAGCGACCTTCCAGGGGCTCGCCAGCAGGGCTCGGGCCGTGGCTGCGCCCAGTTCCATGCACCGCTTGGGCGACGGGCCGGGCGGGTCAAGGGCCATGTCCACGCCGTCGACCTGTTGGGTGTGAGGTCCGCCTTGGTTGCGGATGATGTTACTGCCGTAGCAGTTCACCGAGAATGGAATCACCGGATAGTCAAAGCCCTTCCGGTCATAGTCAAGATAGAGCAAGGTGTTTACGAAGGCATGGCCTAGCCCCTTCTGGTGGAGCGGTTTGTAAGAGTAGGCGATATCGAATCCGCTGTCTAAGAGGGCACCTGCCAGGTACCGCGCGGACTCGTGCCCTTTATACCGGAATATCTTGTTGGCGGGTTCGTCCCAAACGTTGGGGCGTTGGCTCCCGCCGGTTCCGGCCATGGGATGGCACTCGAACTCTTCATAGGCCATCACGCAGAAAGCGGGGATGATGTCTTCCTTAAAGTTCTCGTACTGGTCGTCACCCCAGACTAGGACTACATCTGGATCGAAGGCGTCAATCTCGGACCTAAGCGTCCGGAAGCCGTCGACCAGCTTTTCGCGCTGGTACAAAGCTGAGGTATACCCTTCGTCTTCGCCCCACTCGGTGCGCATGGCATCTGGCCACGATTCCGGGTTCTTCCTCTCTGCAGGGATGCGGTCGTTGCTCCGCAGGGCCCTGGTGAGGGAGTAATTCTTCAGCTCGTCAGGTGCGATGAGCGACGGAGAGTGGGTCAGGCCTACTCCTAGTATCTCTGCCATTTTGCTGCTCCAGTTATTTGTTGGATCGCTTAGATGAGAGTTGAATGGAGTAGAGGGCCGGCCTTCATTCTAACCTTCTCCATTGCGATGGGAAAAGGGTCTTTTTACTGGGGTTAAGCAGTCTACGGGAAGAGTGCCATGCACTTGTTGGAGTTGAAGACGTAGGTCTCCACGTAGTCGAGAATCTTGGGTTTGCGGCCCAACTCCTCCATGGCCCCAGCAAGGCACATCCAGTTCAAAAGCTCCTGCTGCCCCGCGTCCTCGATCTGATCGGTGGAGATGCGCTTCCAGGCGTCATAATCCCCATCGCGGAGTTCCTCGAAACGGGCCCGGTCTGACTCCACGTCGGGCCATAGCCAGTGATTCTTAGGTGTCAAGAATGCGTGAGACCAGCTGGACGAGCCGACCAGCGCAACGCGGTATGGGCTGTCTCTGAACACCCTAGCTGTTGCCGCGCCGATCTCCATACACCGTTTGGGTGACGGACCTGGCGGGTCTAAAGGAAGGTCAACACCGTTAACCTTCTGGGTGATAGCGCCGCCGCGGTTGCGTATGACGCTGCTACCGTAGCAGTTCACCGAGAAGGGCAAAACAGGATAATCAAAGCCTGTTCGCTCGTAGTCCAAAAACAGCAGAGTGTTCAAGAAAGCGTGGCCGAGGCCGTTCTCGTGAAGGGGTTTATATGAATATGCGATGTCAAAGCCTTGATTTATCAGTCCGCTTGCTAGGGCGCGGCCAGCCTCTGGAGCCCCTTTGTAGATGAATGACTTTTCCTTGGGTTCTCCCCACACGTTACGGCGGTAGCTACCATCGCGGTTAGTATAAGGCTGGGCTTCAAACTCGTTGTAGGCCAAGACACAGAAGGGAGGGATGATGTCTTCCTTGAAGTTCTCGTACTGGTCGTCACCCCAGATTAGGACGATATCTGGATTGAAGTCGTCTATGGCCGACCTGACTTCGCGGAACCCTTTGACCAGTCGTGCCCGGTGCTCTGCGGCGGATTTTAGGCCTTCATCTTCTCCATACTCTACGCGCATGGGTTCAGGCCAGCTGGTGGGAGATTTCATCTCTTCTGGAACTTTGTCGTTGTTTTTAAGAGTGCGGGTCAGGGGGAAGGCACGGTCTTCATCAGGAGTGATCAATGGAGGGTAATGGGTAGTCCCTGCGCCGAATATATCGCCCATGCTCAGCCTCCTGATGACCAGTAACTGGTCATCTTTTGATTTTTAGTATCTAGAATTCGTTTGGTTGTAACAGAGGCTTTTGGCAGTGTCAAGAATAGCAAAGGCACGGTGCGTAGCAATCGGCGCGTACGCCCATTCTGGGGATTGATCGGAAACAACCGGAACTGGTTGGCCCATCTAGTGACCAAGATGATAATGTTCAGGTTATTCGATTGACCGGTGATAGATATGGGCGCGGTTGAAGATTACGCAGGCCTGATAGATGCAGTGAACTCCCAGAAAGAACGCCTGCAAGGCCCGGCAAGTGAAGACATCTGGGGGGGAATGATTGCGAAACGGTTCCGATCTGACCCGAAGCGACAGATGGAAGACAATTTCGAAATCCTGGCAGGGTTCGTCAGGCCCGATGACGTTTTCGTCGATGCTGGTGGAGGGGCGGGAAGACTTGGCTTGCCTATGGCACTCCGCTGTCGTGAGGTTATCAACGTTGAGCCATCTGCTGGAATGGGTATAGAGTTCATAGGGTCGGTAGATGAAGCCGGGATCAAGAACGCTTCAAACGTTCGGGCAAACTGGTTGGAACCTCACGGAGTAGTAGGAGATGTAGTCCATTGCGCGAATGTCACTTACTTCGTCCGCGATATCGGTGTGTTTATCGAACGATTGGTATCTGCTGCCCGGCGGCGGGTGATCCTTTCGATGTATAGCGTGCCGAACCCGATGCACAATGCCAAGCTGTTCAAGATGGTCTACGGGGAAGACCAAGCCACCGTTCCAGGCCACACCCAGCTGCTACCGGCGCTGTGGGAGATGGACATCCTACCCGATGTCCGCTTCTTGCCCCAGGGCGTGCACTTCGACGGCGTGGAGCAACTCCCAGCGTTACCCCAGACAAAAGAAGACGCCGTGGAGATGGCGTTGGCTGGGGTCTGGCTTGCTCCGCACCATAGGGACCGTGGTGAACTAGCCGTTCGGGAGCAGTTCGACAATCTATTCGAACGTTCTGAAGAGAGCTTCCTGCCCTTGTGGCTGCCCGAGGCCCGGCAGGTGCTGATTACCTGGGAGACGGGCAGACCCTGGTGACCTCGCCTTGTTAGACGGACGGCTACCGGTGATAATATCTTAGGCAACAATGTAAACATAACGCCAGCAAGAAAGATTCATCAACTGGAGCGAGGTACGGATATGGACTGGGGAATGGCAAACCGAATGGCGAGACTGATCCAACCCGACGGTCATTGTATGTTCTTGCCCATAGACCACGGGTATTTCCAAGGCCCGACCCGGATGCTGGAGCAGCCGGGTGAGACGATCAAACCCCTCTTGCCGTATTCCGACGCCCTCTTCGTGACCCGCGGCGTCCTTCGGGCGGTTGTGGACCCGGCCTTGGACCAGCCAGTGATATTGCGGGTGTCCGGCGGGACAAGCATGGTGGGAGCTGACCTCTCTGACGAGGGCCTGACTACCTCTATGGAAGATGCTGTTCGTCTGAATGTCGCGGCCGTGGGTATCTCGGTATTCATAGGCACCGAGTATGAGAAACAGACTCTGCTGAACCTGGGGAAACTGGTAGACGAGGGAGAGAAGTACGGAATCCCGGTGATGGCAGTAACCGCCGTCGGTAAAGAACTGGAAAAGCGTGATGCCCGCTATCTGGGACTTTGCAGCCGAATCTGCGCGGAACTGGGCGCCAAAGTCGTCAAGACCTACTGGTGCGAGGAGTTCGACAAGGTTGTTAATGGCTGCCCTGTCCCGGTGGTCATGGCCGGCGGGCCCCAGGCCGATACCGAGCGCGAGGTCATGGACTTCGTTAAAGACGGCATGGACAACGGGTCCATCGGTATCAACCTCGGCCGTAACATCTGGCAGAGCGACCACCCCGTTCCGATGATCCGGGCGTTGCGCCACATCGTCCATGAGAACGGCACAATAGATGAAGCCCAAGAGATCTTCGACAGCGTCAAGGCAGGCAACGGCCGGGTAGCCTCGTTGCCAGCCTAAACTTCAGACGACTTTCAGATTGAAAAAGAGACTCTCCCCGCTCATCCCGAGCTTGTCGAAAGACCCCGATTACAGCGCAACGGTTGTTTGACGAGCTCACCATGAGTGGCAGGGGGCGATTGCTAAGTGGGAAGTATTGAATAACATGCGTGTCGCCATGTACTACAACAACCACGACGTGCGCGTGGAAGAGATGCCGGTGCCAGAGATTGGCCCTGGCGAACTGTTGGTCAAAGTGGAGGCCAGCGGCATCTGCGGCAGCGATGTCATGGAGTGGTATCGCATCCAGAGGGCGCCCATGGTGTTGGGCCATGAGGTAGCAGGGACCATCATCCAAACAGGGGCCGGCGTGAACCGGTTCAAAGAGGGCGACAACATGATAGTCACCCATCACGTCCCCTGCAACGCCTGCCATTACTGCCTCAGCGGACACCATACCGTTTGCGACACTCTCCGAGAGACGACCTTCGAGCCCGGAGGGTTCTCGGAGTACTTGCGCGTACCTGCTATCAACGTTGACCGAGGCGTGTTCACCATTCCTGATGGTATTTCCTTCGATGAGGCGTCCTTTGCAGAACCGCTAGCCTGCGTATACCGAGGCCAACGCCGGGCCAATATCCAGCCGGGTCAAAGCATCATCGTCCTGGGTAGCGGGTTGGCTGGGCTGTTGCACATAAACCTTGCACGAGCGTTGGGAGCGGGCAGAATCATCGCCACCGATATGGTTCCAGATCGGTTGGAGGCGGCTAAGAATCTTGGTGCTGACTATACTTTCATGGCCACGGATGATATACCGGCCCGCTTGCGTGAAGTTAATGACGGCCGTCTGGCGGACTTGGTCATCGTCTGTACTGGAGCTCCTCCGGCCTTGCAACAGGGTTTGGATTCGGTGGATCGCGGTGGCACGGTGTTGTTCTTTGCGCCAACCGAGCCTGGTGTGAATATAGCGGTGCCGGTAAACGACCTATTCTTCCGCAACGATGCCACGCTGACGACTACCTACGCTGGCGCCCCTGGCGACTTAGCTACGGCCTTGGAGATGATCTCCTCTGGCCGGGTGCAAGTGGGGCAGATGATTAGCCACCGCCTGAGTTTGGAAGAGGCGAGTCTGGGCTTCCAGCTTACCGCTGAAGCTAAGTCCTCGCTGAAAGTAATTATTCAGCCCCAACGGTAAATGGGCAGTACAACCGTATATTGGCCTCTTTTCGGGCAGAGATAATGTCAAAGGTCTTTTCCAACCCCCTCGATTCTAAAGCTCCACAAAGGGGCAGCTATGCGCTTGTGCTCCGCCTTCCTTTCCAGCGGATAGTTCTGGTTGGCAAGTTGGGCTTAGTTGAGTTTCCTCGTGGACACTACATCTATTTCGGCAGCGCTTTGGGCGGGCTCAAGGCGCGGGTAGGCCGCCATCTACGTCAACAAAAGAAACGTCATTGGCACGCTGACTACCTTGGCGCAGAAGCGCCTTGGGAATATGCCTGGCAGTTAGCGGATGGCCAGACCTGGGAGTGCGTTTGGGCTAGTCAGGCTGTTGAACTGGATGAGGCTGAATCGCCGGTGCCGGGGTTCGGTTCGTCTGACTGCCGCTGCAAATCCCATCTGATCCGCGTGAATAACGTTAAGCAAGTAAGAGAGCTACTTAAGAGTCTTTCTCCTGCGCCGCGCCGCCTGAGGCGTATGCGGGATACGATGCCTTGACGACTATGTAGGGAACTGTACTATCATGTCGCTCTGATTCACCCCTTATTGTTGATTTACATTATTGGTAAATCTGATGGGCGTTAGAATAAGCCTCAACACGGCGCTATGGACTGGAGACCTCTATGGAATTTGGGATGTTCCTCGAATTTCCGGTGACGGAAGGAAGAACAGATAAGGATGCGTTTGACGACTCCTTGGTTCTGATCAACGAGGCTGAAAAGCTGGGTGTGGACGCCATCTGGCTGGCCGAATACCATTTTAATCCCGGGAGGGTCCTGGCTTCACCGATCACCATTTTTGGGAACGTAGCTGCCCGGACTGAAAATATAAGGCTCGGAACCGCTGTGATCTTACTCCCATTGGCGAACCCGATAAGGGTGGCAGAAGAGATCGCAACGCTCGATTTGGTTAGCGGAGGGCGGGTTGAATTCGGAATCGGTCGGGGCACGTTCCCGAATGTTCATGAGGGTTTCAATTCGCCGTTCGAAGAGAGTCGAGGCCGTTTTGATGAAAGCCTCGAGATTATCCTAAAAGCTTGGACCAACGAGACGTTCTCTTTCGAAGGCGAATATTACAAATTTGAAGACGTAACTGTTACGCCTAAACCCTACCAGAAACCACATCCGCCTATCCGGGTTGGGGTGACTTCCATGGACAGTTTCGCAACCACCGGCCGTATGGGCCATAATATGATCATCAACCCATCTAGAGTGTTCACGTTGGCGGGACTTAAACCCCAGATCGCGGCGTACCACCAGGCTTGGAAGGACGCTGGCCACAAAGGTAAAGGGACGGTTGGTTTGCGAATACCTATTTACCTTTCCGAAGATTCCCAGAAAGCCTACGATGAGCCTATGGAAAGTGCTCTGTTCTCCATGGGGCGTCTCTCGGACCGAGTCGCCAAATACGATGGGCTTCTCGGGACAACGGGTGACTGGGGTGCTGAGGCAGAGGTTATCAAGAATATGTCCTATGATGATTGGTTCCGGGATAAGGTTGCCTATGGTACGCCTGACTCCGTAACTGATAAATTGCAAATGTTGACTGAAGAATTGGGCTTGGATCAGATCATGTTCGAGGTCAATTTCGGTAATTTGATACCACTTGATAATCAGGTAAAGAGCCTTCGTATGATGATGGAAATGGTGGCACCAAACTTGGGATAACCAGCCCATCTTGAGGTAACTATGATTTGGGACGAAGTAGAACCCGGTTCCAAGGTTGAGGCAGTGGACAAGTTCGAGGTCCAGATGGGTATGGGCGCTCCCGTAGGCAGTGGAACGTTTAACGTTGAGGTTGGAGATACCGGGGAGATCACCGTCAAACGGAAGGCCGGAAAGCTCCAGTGGTTGGTGATCAAATGGGACCGCCTCGGTCGCACTTTCAATCTGAATGCAGACCAGTTTGACCTCATAAAACCCGTCTGAACGTAAACGGACGGTAAAATCCGTATATGGTTGATCACTCAACCAAACCGTCGGGTGCCAACGCCCAGTGGTCACCACATCGAACAGCTAGCACCTTGGCACTCTGCCAGGGTGGATATGAGCCGTACTGAGCCTGGAGCCGGATCACGGATTGATGCTGTCGACGTTTGCGTGTCATTTATGGATGAATTTGCGGAGACCTAGTATAATATCTGCTAACATCATTCGCATCCAACGCGAATCGGCCCTCTACAATCAAGAGCTAAATCTTAAAGAGGTGTTCTAGGAAATGGTTCAAGCAGAGATTAAGACCACGTTCGAAGTCGGTCCTGTCACGTTCATCGCCAGGCATGAGCTATGGGACGGTAACATCCAAGACCACGCGGATCAAGGAGTGTCGATCGTCGTTCAGG
>Ga0066372_10001161_pt1 | contig 10537 bp, 9 predicted proteins | sample Knorr_S15_td_250_FD_77011 | JGI IMG/M metagenome (GOLD analysis project Ga0066372, IMG submission 77011) | Marine microbial communities from Southern Atlantic Ocean transect - Knorr_S15_td_250_ad_251m_LV_A | ecosystem: Environmental > Aquatic > Marine > Oceanic | place: Southern Atlantic ocean... | reverse complement strand
TTTCCAGGGAGTCCTAATATAGGTTTTATGCCCTTTGATCCAAACATTAGTGGTTTTCCCGGTCTCATTGCTATTTTCCAAAATTTTAATTTGAATTTTAATTTTTTTAAGGAACTATAAATTAAATCATATTTACCTATTGATGCCCCTCCAATAGTCACTATCATGTCAGCGTTCAATCCCTTTTTTAACAAAGTCGTTATTGCTGCTGTTTCATCTTTTGCTATTCCAAGATCGATCGGTATCCCTCCCCATTTCCTAACTAGTGAGATTATTGCTGGTTTTGTAGCGGCAGGGAGCAAAAAATCATTTAAATTTTCCCCAACTTCAATAAGTTCATTTCCGTTCGCAAGAATAGCGATTTTAGGCCTTTTAAATACACAAATATTTTTATGATTCATTGAGCTTATGAGCGCAATGTCGTTGCTACTGATCATTCGAGGTGGTTTTAGAGAAAAAATGTCTTTTTTGAAATCTTCACCTTTTTTTCTTATATAGTCTTCTTCTTCATAAGAATTTATTAATACTTTACCATTTTTTTGGTGACAATTTTCTTGAAGAATTACTTTGTTTGCCCCTTTGGGTAGGGCTGAGCCAGTGAATACTCTTGTAGCATCTCCCGTTAAAATTTTTTTTATAGGTTTATTTCCAGCTTTTATTTCTTCAACTATTTTCAGTTTTTTAGGTAAGAACGACAAATCTTTTTTGTTCACAGCAAAACCATCCATTGAAGAGATGTTTGTTGATGGTTGATTTCTTTTTGCAAAAACCTGTTCAGATAATATCCGATTAAAAGAGTCTATAGTCTTAATCTTTTCAGTTTTATTTATTGGTTTTATGGAATTGAAAATTATTTTTCTGGCTTTATCAACAGCTAAATATTTCATTTCCTTTTCCAATTACCTGACTTTCCTCCGCTCTTGCTTAAGAGCTTAATAGATGATATTTCTGCACTTCTATCTAGGCTTTTGGTCATATCATAAATTGTGAGACAACATATTGATGTTGCGGTTAATGCCTCCATTTCAACCCCAGTTTTTCCTTGGTTTGAAACAGTAGTTATTACCTCTATCCCCCTATCAGTTATATTAAGATCTATAGTAACTGATGATAATGCAATTGGATGACATAACGGAATAATTTCTGAAGTCTTTTTTGCAGCCATTATTCCAGCGATTCTGGCTATACTCAGTATATCTCCTTTAGGAAGTTTGTTTGAACGAATAGTTTTTATGGTTTCCTTTTTTAACTTTACAAAACCGGAGGCGGTTGACTTCCTAGATGTTAATCTTTTTTTTGAGATATCAACCATATGAGCCTGTCCCTCGTCATTTAAATGTGTGATTTTTTTCATCTTACTGAACTTTTAATTAAAGACTTTAATTTATTACTTATGTTATCCGATTTCATTAAAGATTCACCAATAAGAAAATTATTGATACCCGAATCCATAAGAAGATTTATATGTTTACTATTCGAAATACCTGATTCACTTATAACCAAAATTCCTTTTGGTATTAACCTTGTGATTTTTATAGAATTTTCTATATTAGTCGAAAAATTTTCTAGGTTTCGATTATTAATTCCAATCATTTTAGGATTTAAATAGAGAGCTTTTTCTACCTCTTCTTCACTTTGAACTTCAATTAACACATCTAAATCTAACTCTTCTGCAAGTTTCTTCAATTCCTTGGCTTGAGTTTTACCAACTATTTTCATAATAATTAATATGCAATCGGCTCCATAAAATTTTGATTCATATATCTGATAAGTATCTATGATGAAGTCTTTCCTAATAATAGGAAGAGAAGAGACCTCTTTAACTGTTTTTATGTGACCCAGTTTTCCTTGAAAAGAAGGAAAATCAGTCAGGATTGATAAACAAGCAGCACCACCTTTTTCATATTCTTTAGCTATATTAGGCGGATTAAAATCTTTTCTTAACTGTCCCTTTGAAGGGCTGTATTTTTTTATTTCTGCTATTATTCCAGGTAAATCTTTCTTATTTTTATCAATCAGAGCTTTAAAAAATTTTTTTGTTTGTCCGTTTTCCTTTAAAAAATTGATAATTTCTATTTCTGGCAAAGATTTTTTTGAGTCAATAATCTCTTTTTTCTTATAATCGACTATTTCTTGTAAGATATTCTTCATGAATTTGATATTTCTATTAGTTTTCTCATGCTTGTTAAAGCTTTTCCTTTATCAATAGATTCTTTTGAAATTTCTATACCTTCTTCGATAGACGTTGTGATGCCAGACACAAAGAGTGCTACTCCAGAATTTAACACTACTATATCTCTAAAAGGACTAATTTCTCCATCTAGAAGACTTCTGATTTTGTCTGCATTATATTTTGGGTTTCCACCCCTTAAATCTTCATTTGAAGATAAATTTATGCCGTAATCCTGAGGATTAAATTCAAAATTTTTTATTCTTCCTTCATTTAGTTCGGAAATGTATGAAATTCCAGTTGTTGTGATTTCATCCATTCCGTCTGATCCCGATATTATCCAAGCTTTTTTTGAGCCAAGATCTTTTAAGGTTCTTGCAATTGGCTCTAACCATCTTTTATCATAAACCCCCATAATTTGCCTTTTTACCCTTGCTGGATTTGATAGAGGTCCTAACAAATTAAAAATAGTTCTTACTCCGAGTTTTTTTCTTGTTGGTCCCACAAATTTCATAGCAGGGTGATGGTTAGGAGCGTACATAAAACCCACCTTGGCCTCAAAGATACACTTGCTAATCTTAGAGGGATCAATATTCAATTTTACCCCTAGTTCCTCAAGGACTTCAGATGATCCGGATTTTGAAGATAATGCTCTATTTCCGTGTTTAGCTATAAATGCTCCCGCACCTGCTGCTACCAGCGAGGTAGCTGTAGAAATATTATAAGAGCCTAAAGAGTCACCTCCTGTCCCGCATGTATCGATAGCGTTGTTAGGGGCTTTCACATAAAGAGCTTTTTCAATCATTACATCGGCACCAGCGGATATTTCTTCAATTGTCTCACCTCTTTCTTTTAAACCCAGTAAAAATTTTTCTATTTGATGGTCTTCTGCTTTGCCTTCGAGAATATAATTAAATGCCAATTTTGCTTCTTCTCTAGTTAAGCCAGATAAAGGAATTTTTAATATTATTTCTTCAAAATCTTTCATTTATAAATTAATAAAATTGTTTAGGATCTGATGGCCAAATTCTGTAGCAATACTCTCCGGATGAAATTGTATCCCCTCAATCAAGTTATTTTTATGTCTTATACCCATAATAGTTCCCGTTTTTGTTTTTGCAGAAATAGATAAGTCAGGCGGAATATTATCAGGATCAACCACCAAAGAATGATATCGTGTTGCTTTAAAGTTCTTTGGTAAATCTTTAAAAACGCCAAATTGATCATTATTTATTTGGCTTAACTTTCCATGAACAATATTTTTTGCTCTTATTATAGAGCCCCCTAAGGCAGAAGCTATAGCCTGATGACCAAGGCAAACCCCAAGCAATGGAATATCTTTTTCAACACAAACTCTTATCATTTTCTCACTAATACCGGCAAAAGATGGATCTTTTGGGCCAGGTGAAATTACAATTTTATTGGGTTTTAGTTTAAGAATTCCTTCAACGGTCATAATGTCGTTTCGACAAACAAAGACTTTTTGATTTAGGTCGCCCAGGAAGTGATATAAATTCCAAGTAAAACTATCATAATTATCTATTAAAACTATCATTCTAAGAAATATCCAACTAATGATTTATTATTGATCATTTTTTCTCTATTTTTTAAGACATCTTCAGCAGCTGAAAATATTACCTGAGCTTTGTTTAGTGTTTCATTATATTCGTAGTCTTCTTTTGAATCATATACTACTCCGCCTCCAGCTTGGACGTACATGATTTTATCTTTTATTACCGCCGTTCTCAAAGTGATTGCAGTATCCATATCACCTGAAGATGAAAAATAGCCAATAGCACCCGCATATAAACCTCTCTTATTTTCTTCTAATTCATTAATAATTTCCATTGCTCGAATTTTTGGTGCTCCTGAGACTGTACCAGCTGGGAAACCGGCACATAAAGCGGATATCTGATCTTCGTTTTCTTTCAACTCTCCCTCTACATATGATGCTATATGATACAAATGAGAAGTTTCCTGAATGGTAAAAGAATCTTTAACATTAACTGAACCAATTTTAGACACCCTCCCAACATCGTTCCTTCCCAAGTCCAAGAGCATCAAATGTTCAGCCCTTTCTTTTGGATCGGAAAGAAGAGATTTTTTAACCTCTTGCTCCTTTCCCTTTTTCTTTAAGCTCGTTCCAGCTATAGGCTTAATAATTACTTTCCCTTTCTCTACCTTAACTAGGGTTTCAGGGCTTGATCCTACAACATGGAAATTCTCCAATTGAATGTAGTACATATAAGGTGAAGGATTAATTCTTCTTAATGAATGATATAAAAGAAATGGATGAGGCTCGAATTTAACTGAAAATCTTTGACTCGGAACAACTTGGAAGATATCACCTGCAATTATATATTCCTTTGCCTTTCTTACCATTGCAAAATAATCCTCTTTTGATTTATTAGAATTGGGTATTTCTAATTTTTCTTGAGTAAAATTTAAATTAATTTTAGGTTTGTTATTTAATAGCTGATCTTCAATGTTATTTATTCTTTTCTCAGCAGTCTTATATGCTTCAACCGCACTAAGATTTTTCTCAAATCTAACATGTAAACAAATTGATATTTCTTTTGTAATGCTATCAAAAATTATAACTATTGAAGGTCGCAAAAGAATACCATCAGGCAGGCCCATTTCATCATTGGATGCAGAAGGTAAATTTTCGATATTGTTTACAAATTCATAACCCAAATAACCAAATATCCCAGAACAAATTGTTGGCGTGTTTTTAGGGATAGCTAGAGCACTTTCTTTAATAAAATTTCTTATTCTTTTGATTGGATCATCTTTGTATTCTTTCAACAAATTGCCTTCGAAATAAATTTTTGTATTTTTATTTTTAATTTTCAGAATTTTATCAGGATTAAGCCCTATAATAGAGTATCTTCCTTTTGCTTCCCCGTCTTGGACTGATTCATATAAAAAAGAATTCTTTCTATCTATTGCTATCTTTAAAAAAGCAGATAGAGGTGTTTCTAAATCATTAGAAATCTTTCTTAGCACCAATTGTGATATTTTCTTGTTATAATATTTTTTAAAATTATCAAAACTTGGAAAAGAATTTTCTTGCGCCATTTTATTTAGAATGATCCTTGTGCGTTTTGCGGTTCAAAAAAGTTGATAAGTCTATTAAAATAAACCTCAGTCGTTAATTCTTTTTGTAATTCTTGGGATAATGAAAATATTAGTTCATTTTCGAATCTTGGTTCATTTACTTCTTTAAGAGAGTTCATTCTTTCTTCATTTTCCTCCAGAGTAGAGATGTTTCTAACTACCCCGACTATCATGCTGTTTCCAATAGCTACAGGAGCTACAAAAGCAGAATCTTTTTTAGTTTCAAAAATCTTAAGGATCGATGCTCTTGAGAAAACTTCATTTGTAGTTGATCTTATAATGTTTCCACTATTTAAGATTGCCACCTCAAGATCGTCGGCTATTTCCTCTAATTTTATGAACTGTTCACTAATTTTATTTAAATATTCGGTAGCCTTTAACTCAGTCAAATTTTTGTTTTTGATAGTTCTCAAATCATTAATTACCTCTTCTCTTATCTCATTAATATTGGGAATATTTGCATCACGAATATCATCAACTCTTACGAAGATAATATTTCCAGCGTTATCTTCTATTGAATCAATTTCGGTTCTGATTTCAGAATCAAAGACTTTCTCTAATATTTCTTCTAAAGCGGGTATATCTAGGTATTGGTCATTCAAATTCTTTCCGTTAGAAGTTATTGAGTTAAATGTCTTTAATTCTAAATGTTGATCTATAGCTATTTCTTCAAAAGTTTTTCCTGAGGCTCTCTCGTCTTCAACAAGATTATAAAGTTCATAGATCTTATCCTGAGAAGCGCTTTCTTTAAGGTCTTCAATAATTTCATTTTTTACATCAGAAAATTCTCTTTTCTCCTCTTCAATAATTTTAGTTACATATATAAGCGATGGGCCAAATGGGCTATTAACTGGCCCTACTAATTTATTGATTTCGGTATTAAATGCCATTTGTGATATTTCGAAACTTAAACCCTGCTCAATTGAAATTAATCCTTGATCAACATCGGATTTGTTTAATCCTCTGTCATTTAATAGTTTTTCCAAATCATTGTCATATAGATAATCTTCTTGGGCTTTTTCCAGCTGATCTAAGTCTATAAAGGGTATTAGATAGTAGGATCTTTTTTGATGTATTTCATATAAAGACTGGTTTTCTTGAAACAATTTGTAAGCTTCATCCTCGTCAATAAGAATTTCTTCATTAATTTCAGTTTTAAGCAGCGCAAGAATAGAAAAGTCTCGGCGTTGTTCGTCCGCGTAAGAATTTTTATTCTTATTAAAATAAGTATCAATTTCAATATCACTGATGATTGATATCTCTTCCTCAGAGGATAAGTTGATTAACACATAATCGATGCTTCTGCTTTCATATTGAAATTGGTAAAGCAATTTGTTCATGATTTCTGGCGTTTTAAAATTTCCGAAGAGAGAATCAAAAATTTGTTTTTGTATCATCGACTCTCTTTCCGTCTCTATGAACATTTCTTCAGTTAGTCCATTTTGTCTTATGACTTGATTAAAAATATTTCTATCAAATTCATTAAACGCGTTTCTAAATGCTTTAGTGTTTCCAATTCTTTTAGCAATAGTTTTATCTGAGGGCCTTAGCCTCATATTATTTCCAACTTCTGTAATAGATGATTCAATTATCAATCTATTTAGGACTTGAATATCTAGTCCTACCTCCCGAGCTTCTTCCGTTGAAATAAATCTCTGTAATTCATTTGAGATTCTATTTATTTCCCGATTAAATCTAAATTGAAACTCTTGAATAGTAATATCTTTATTACCAACTGATGCAAGCTTTCCAGCATCATATCCACGGAAAATATCACCAACACCCCATATAGAAAAGGCAAATACAAGAAGAATGATGAGTAGCAATCCAAACGGTCCAGTTGCATTCTTTCTTAAAAATTTAAACATAAAATTATCTCTATAATAAATTAACAAAAATTTTGCGCATAGTGTATCTTGAATAAAAAAAAGGCAAGAGATAGCTAATTTATTATAATAAATTATTTTATTAATTAAAGTTGTATGAAAATATGAAAAGTGGAAATAAAAATCTTATTGCCGGTAATTGGAAAATGAACGGATTAAAAAAAGACTTGTCGTTTCTACGTAATCTTTTGCTGTTTATTAAAAATAAAAATCTTAAAAGCACCGAGATTCTTATATGTCCTCCATTTACCCTAATTGATACTTTTTCAAATTTATCTAAAAATACTCCATTGAAAATTGGAGCCCAAGATTGCCATTTTGAAGAGAGCGGGGCGTATACAGGAGAAATTTCAGCAAATATGCTTAAGAATTTGGGTGTTTCTTATGTGATATTAGGTCATTCGGAAAGAAGGATGTATTGCAAAGAAAATAACCACCTTATTAATTCTAAAATTAAAATTGCTCAAAAATCTGGTTTAAAAACCATTTTGTGTATAGGCGAAACACTAAGTGAAAGGAAAAAGAAATCAACTCTTAGGGTTATTGGCAGACAAATAAAAGAATCTTTAAAGGGAAATATTGATCCCATGAATCTTGAGATTGCATATGAACCTGTATGGGCGATTGGGACTGGACAGATTCCTTCTGCTGAGGATATTTTTTTAGTGCATGCTTTTATTAAGGATAAATTAGATTCTTTTTATGGTAAAAAAGCGAAAAATATCCGAATCTTATACGGTGGCTCTGTTAATAGTAAAAATATCTCCTCGATATTTGGGATTGATAATGTAACTGGCGCTTTAATAGGGGGCGGAAGTCTAAAAATTTCTGAATTTAAATCTCTTGTCGTCCAATCTATTAAGTATTGAATTATAAAGGTTGATCGTTTAAAAACTAAATTATTATGTCTAGTGTTATTTTGGTTATACATTTAATTGTTGCTGTCGTTCTAATAGTTTTGATCTTATTACAAAGATCAGAGGGCGGAGGTCTTGGTATAGGCGGTGCCGGTGATTTTATGTCTGGAAGGGCTGCAGGTAATATTCTATCAAGATTAACAGGAATATTTGCTTTAGTGTTCTTTGTAACCAGTCTTTCGCTTGCTCTTTTATCAAGTATTAATCAAAAATCTGGTATTATAGATGGAGTGAAAACTGAAGAAATTCAAACATTATTTGATGAAAAAGAGGACGACGAAAATTCATTACCTGATTTAAAATAAAAATTTTTCAACAATATCTTTAAAACTTCGTATCAATTAGATATAATTAACTTCCATGACACAGTATATATTTATAACTGGTGGCGTGGCTTCTTCTTTAGGTAAGGGACTTACTTCAGCAGCACTTGGCGCTCTTCTTCAGGCTAGAGGTTATACTGTTAGATTAAGAAAGCTGGATCCATATTTAAATGTTGATCCTGGCACTATGAATCCTTTTCAGCATGGAGAGGTATTTGTAACTGATGATGGTACAGAAACCGACTTAGATTTAGGGCATTACGAGAGATTCACTGATGTCCCATCTACTGTTGATGATAATATTACGACAGGTCAAATATATAAGAGAATAATTGATAAAGAAAGAAAAGGTAAATATCTTGGAGGAACAGTACAAATCATTCCTCATGTGACTGATGAAATTAAAGAGTTTATTCTTTCCGATAATGGTGGAGTTGATTTTTGTCTTTGCGAGATCGGAGGAACTGTAGGGGATATTGAGGGCCTACCATTTATAGAAGCAATAAGACAATTAGGTAACGATCTACCAACAAATAAAACAAGTTTCGTTCACTTAACTTTATTGCCTTATATAGCTGCAGCAGGAGAAGTTAAAACGAAGCCTACACAACATTCGGTAAAGGAACTTCGCTCCATAGGTATCCAACCTGATATCCTAGTCTGCCGATGTGATAGGGACATTTCTCCATCCGACAGGAAGAAAATTTCGATTTTTTGTAATGTTCCTGAAGAATCTGTAATACAAGCGATTGATGTAGATACCATTTATGCTGCACCTAAAGATTTAAAAGACAATGGTTTTGATGCTGCTGTTCTTCGTTCACTAGGTATTAAAAAAATACCTAAAGTTAACCTAAGCAAGTGGAATAAAGTCGTAAAAAGGATACGTAATTATGATGGAAAGGTAGAAATTGCCGTAGTTGGTAAGTATGTTGAGCTTAATGACGCATATAAGTCTCTCTTTGAAGCTCTTTCTCATGGTGGTATATCTAATAATGTTAATGTAGAAATAAAAAGAATTGATTCGGAATCCCTCAAAGATAAGAAAAGTTTGACCGAATTAAACTCTGTTAATGGTATACTGGTTCCCGGTGGTTTTGGACAAAGAGGAACTGAAGGAAAAATCTTATCAGCTAAATACGCAAGAGAAAATAATATTCCATATTTTGGTATTTGTTTTGGTATGCAAATGGCAGTAATTGAAGCAGCACGAAATCTCTTAGGTATGAAAAATGCAAATTCAACAGAATTTGGAAAAACTGATAAACCAATTGTAGGATTGCTTACTGAATGGATAAAGGATACCGGCATAGAAAGAAGGGATGAAAATAGTGATTATGGTGGAACAATGAGGTTAGGATCGTATCCAGCTGAGTTAAAAAAGGGATCAAGAATTAGAAGAATTTATGGCAAAAGTAAAATTGTTGAACGTCATAGACATAGGTATGAGGTGAATCTATCTTATAAAGATGATCTAGAAAAGGTTGGTTTGAAGTTTGTAGGAATGTCACCCGATGGTTTGCTTCCTGAAATAATAGAAATTCAAGATCATCCTTGGTTTATTGGTGTTCAGTTTCATCCAGAATTAAAGTCTAGACCCTTTAACCCTCATCCTTTATTTTCTTCTTTCATTGATGCGGCTATTATTCACGCAAGGATGATATAATTATTTTGGAAAATTCATGAAACAAGTAACTTTAAAATTAAAAAATATAGAAATATCTAACAATTCCAAGATATTTTTAATTGCTGGACCATGTGCTCTAGAGAGTCTTGGTCATGCCATTGAAATTTCTACTGAATTGAAAAAGATTACCAATGACCTTGGTATAGGATTTGTTTATAAGACCTCTTTTGATAAGGCTAACAGAAGCAGTATTGATTCAAAAAGAGGGGTGGGTTTAAAAAAAGCATTACCTATATTTGAAAAAATTAAAGAAAAATTGGATGTACCAATATTAACTGATGTTCATTCGCCTGAACAGTGTGAAAAAATAAAGAATTTTGTTGATATCATACAAATTCCTGCTTTTTTATGTAGACAAACAGATCTTTTAATTGCTGCTGCTAACACTAATAAGATAATAAATGTAAAAAAAGGGCAGTTCTTAGCTCCTTGGG
>Ga0066372_10001158_pt1 | contig 10554 bp, 10 predicted proteins | sample Knorr_S15_td_250_FD_77011 | JGI IMG/M metagenome (GOLD analysis project Ga0066372, IMG submission 77011) | Marine microbial communities from Southern Atlantic Ocean transect - Knorr_S15_td_250_ad_251m_LV_A | ecosystem: Environmental > Aquatic > Marine > Oceanic | place: Southern Atlantic ocean... | reverse complement strand
GATTTATTGTCTCTCAGAACCCGAGCCTACTTAATCAAGGACGTAGATCCAGAGATTCTCCGAAGATTGTTAGGTGCGCGTTCTCTAGCTACGGATCTTGATGAGCAGAGGCTTCGAGAGTACTACCAATCTAAAGTGGCTATCCCGACTAACGCAAATGAACTGCTTAGACTGATGGACATGGGGGGTGGCCTTGAGCGCCAACTCACCCATCCACTATACAGCGAGAAACTCAAGGAAATTAATCACGATACCCTGCGCGGATGGGTACACGAACTTGCAGAAAGAGAATTGATTACTAAGGTTCGCGGAACCGGACACGAGAAAATCGACGGCAAGTGGTTTTCTTTGAGAATGACCGAAGTCCATGGTACTCTAGGGTGCCTAGCCATAGCTGGGGCAGCAGAGATGGATGATCTTAGGGAACTATACACAGGTGGTCTGAGTTACGAGGTTGGTGAGTCTTTCACAGGAGGGGAACCTTCGACATGGAGTAAGAGGAACCTATCTGACCCCATGGATTGCCTGAGGCTAAAACTTCTCGACATGCTTGGTTCTGAAGGACCACAGACTGCCGAACTTCTCAGTTCCAGATTGCCATTCCCCTCTGCCCAGGTCGAGGCAGTTCTACAGGAACTAGAGATGCGAAACCTGGTCTCAATCGGTTTCTTTACCCAGACAGACGAGGGAGAATTCATTCTCAGGGTCGATGAGTACAGGTTTACTGGCGGCCAGGTCAACGTAATCGACTATCGAACACTGCAGACCATGATTCTCAACAAATCCTTCTCGATCTTCGAAGAACCCGCCGACGCAATTCGAAATCTCGCTTTGGTTCAGAGAAGAGAAGAGTTGCTTCACAGGGTAGCTAACTACAGATTCAGGGACTGGAAAGACATCAAGCACGACTCGGATGTTTACAACGGAAGGCTGCTGCACAACCGCGTCGGCTATACGATGATAGATCAGATTCCCATGCTATTGGGTCTCAGAAGTGAGCCTTGGCTCGGTCCGCTTGAGGAGGAGCTTCTGGAGAAGATATCCGATGAAGGGACCACCCGAACCGAACTCTTCTCCGGTTACCCTAGGGGTAAGGAGAACTTTCATGTGCAGAGGAGCCTTAAGTCGGCACTCTCCAACCTAGAGCGTCAATTAGCTGTGGTAAAGCAGTATGTCGACGTTCCCAACAGGAAGCGCTCGATGGCAATATTCAGGCGCTTGCACGGACGAATAGAACCACTCCCTTTCCATGATGCATTGTCCCAATTAATCGCGAGGATTGGTCCAGTCAGAATTCACACCCTCCGGTTCTTCGTAGCACGACCAGTTGAGGACCTAGCAGACGCACTTAGGGAGCTTGAGCGCAAGGGTGCGATTACTCGCATCGTCACACTACAGCCAGACCCCACAGACTATTACTCATCCCCCGAAGATGCGGAAAGCCTGCTCTCGCCTCTTCCAGAAGACAGAAAGATGAGGATTCTTTCTCAATCTGACCCATTCAGCAGCCGATTCATCCATGAGATTCGATTGTTACTGAAGCAGGGCTGGTTCTATCCTGTCTTCAAAGGGGTAGATCCGATTGGGAGGATCCTGATGTTTGTTGTCAATGATTATCTCGAAATCAAGGACATCAACATCCCTCATTCCTACTTGGATGACTTCAAAACCACCTTCGCTGAACTTCTAGAGAACTACAGGGACCGTCTGGTGGATGTCTCAGTTCTCCACGCATTCAATGGAATACCCGTGCACGATTGTGACGAAAATATACAGAAGATTCTCTCTGAATTGGGCTTCACCTCGATGGGGGATGGTGAGAGGTATATTCGGGGTGGGGTGGTCGCGCCTAGATCGAGGCAAGAGATCAACCGAATACTGTTCTATCATCACTCGCTGCATCAGAATAGCAGATGGGAGAACGAGTCTATAGCGCTCGATAACACAATCGAGTTGAGGGACGACTTCGCCCTCAGGGGTCGCTGCGAGATGTTCAGAGTCAACCTCAGCTCAATGGTTGCCGCCCACCAGTTGCATCAGGGTTCCAATCTCAGGGGGCACCTAGTTTGGGCAAGATATCCTCATTTTCAGAGGCTGCTATCCATCAAAAACGTCCCAACAGACCCAGACGATGAGGAGATTCTACAATTCTTCAGGGAGACTAACGACCCTGACATGTATATGGAGAGAAATGCCATGAAGAGGGCCGAATTCCGTAGATTGGTTTCCCCATTAATGAGGAGTGGCCATTTGATTCAGGACTACCGGGGAGGATTCAAGACCGTAGAACCTCTTCAAAAAGTAGATCTTTGGCAGATAAAGAGGGAATACCTCAGAGATTTGGTACAGAACTACCCAGTAATCACCCTGAAGCAATTAGAGCGATTGGCTGGGTCTTCTTTTTCTCCTGAGGAGATTAGTGATGTGATGCACGAGTTTGAGGGGGATGGGACACTCATCAAGGGCTTCCTAGTAGACGATCTACAAGACATATGCTGGGGCCGCATGGATATGTTAGAAGAATTGGATGACCTGAACCGCACGAGGGACTTTGTGATACCACCCTCTGACCCGCTAATCCACTATTTTGGAAGTCTACTTAGGGAGAGATTCGGCTTTGGCTCAGCCTATTTGGTATTTCACAAGGAGGAGCCGATAGCCGCATTCAAGGCGAATACTAGGAATGACAAAATCGAGATAACCGACTTCGTTGGAGACTCGGATTTGGAGAAGGAAGCTATCCGAGTAATGAAAGAGTTCGCTTGGGAGCATGACATGCCCTTGTCTGGAAAGCTCTACGAGAGAATCAGATCACGAATGCTTTGATTGTTCTGGTTGCGAGCCTATTGCCACCATGAATGGCCTGAGCACCCTCATTATGTGGCGATGCAACTCTGGAAGCAAATCAAACAGAGCTATGGCCATTAGAAACATCGCGAAAAGACTAGCAAATTTCGCGGCGTAGCTATGCGCGAAGTCAAACATCCCAATCCCGAATATCGACCAATTAGAGTATGTATCAGTTAACCAAACTATTCCAGCGTTTCTGAACACGTTGAGAACGTGTATGGTCGGTAGTGCGATTAGAAGCGCCCTAACTCTTCTCTTCCAGTGAACTGAACTCAATGCAACAATAGCACCTATGAAGACGGCCATTGACTGTAGGGCAGAACAGGCCAGAATGAATGATACTACAGTTTCTCCGTCACCCCCGTTCATCGGGACATAGAAACCAGCCTCTCCCAGAGGTTCACTTAATATCCACCTGTTTCCATCCCATTCTGAGACAGGAATCGCCCGAGAATCACCGTATCTCTCAATCACCATGGTACCAATTTCATAGCCCCCTAATCCTGAGAACTCGAGCATCCAATCAGCGCTAAGCGCGGTGAAGTAAACGAATCCCATGTTGAGATTAGGTATGCCGTAGACAGCGTAGTATGGTACCATGGACCAGACTACGAATCCCCTTAGCCAAATCAGCGAGTCAGAAGAAGCGTCTTCAGTCTTGAATTCCCAATATGACATCCCGATTCCAGCGGGAAGGGCCCCGGCAGTCATCAGAATGAGGACTGGATCCGATATCTCCACGTAGTGGTCCGAGTAGAGGTAGAAGAACAGCCCAATCAGGGGCCATCCAGCGATAGACGCACTCCTTGTAAGTGAATCAGAACTCTTGTGAAAGCCTATTCCAAGAAATAGAACTCCCAGAGCCCCGATTACGAGTTGCAAGGTCACATCGGCAACGCCGATGTAAGTGGACATGGCGTCAAGCAAGGCCTCAAGGGGGTCCTCCACGTCAGTTTCCCGTCATCAACCCGTAAATAGGATGTCCTCTCCCGCCCCAACGTAGTCATGGGATTCAACTTTCGTAATTTTACCGAGTCATACGTAGATTCCCTAGTGCAAACACTAGATGGAATGCCTCACGATTCATTAGAGGAATTCTGGAGGCTTGTTGAGGCTACTAGGGATTCAGGTGGCACGATACACTTCATTGGCAACGGCGGAAGTGCCGGAACGCCCTCGCATAGTGCTGGGGACTGGTCTAAGGAACTTTCTTTGAGAACTATCTCTCACATGGACAATGTTCCATCTCTAACTGCTTGGGCAAACGACACCGACTACCAGAACGTGTTCGTAGGACAGCTCTCCACGTTCCTGAGAGAGGACGATCTAGTGGTCGGCTACAGCGGCTCGGGAAGTTCCCCCAATGTTCTCAACGGCATCGCATTCGCAAAGGAGAATGGATGCAGAACCGTTGCTGTCACTGGTGACTACAAAGGTGCGGGGGGCGGCAAGATAGCCGGATTGGTTGATGTCGCAATTGTAGTCCCATCACAGTCGATGGAACGAATAGAGGATTTGCAACTAATCATCAACCACATCATCAAAGAGGCCGTTAAGTCAAATCATGGGCTGTGAGCGGATGCTACTCCCTTGTAGAGACGACTCAACCCTCGAATCCCCTCTGGAACTTACGGATCTTCCATTTATCAGTGAATGGCAGGGGAAGATTGCATACATCGATAGAGATGGGGTGCTGAACCAAGCCTCCGAGGATTACATCAATTCACCGAGAGAGGTTGTATTACTTCCTGAGGTAGCCTCAGCCGTTGGAGAGTTGAGGAGGGCAGGCTACAGAATCTGTGTGATTACCAACCAGTCACCAGTGGGAAGGGGACTCTGGGGGCATGATACTCTAGCAGAGATTCACAGTAGGCTACGCAGTCTACTCCAAAGAGACGACAGTGATGCGGTGTTAGACCTAATTCTCTACAGTCCGTATGCCCCTTGGGAGGGGTCATGGGCTCGTAAGCCAAATCCTGGAATGCTCGAGGCTGGTCGCCAACTTATTGAAACAGCTCACGTTAATCCGGGATCTAAACCCTCTCTGTTTTTTGGCCATGAGTGGCAGGACCGACCAGATGAGTCAGGATCAGTTCTTGTAGGCGATCGCTCCTCAGATTTGGCCGCTGCCGAAGCACATGGAGTCAGAGGAGTGCGATGCGACCCTTCTATTGGCTTGTCTGGAGTTATTGAGACAATACTAGGTGATGTGAATGAATAAGGTCGTGAAATCAGTTTCAATCAGAATTGGACTAGATGACACCGATCACCCAGAGATTGGCTGCACCACCGAAAAATTTGATAATTTGATTGGTACTATTGAGGCAGAACTTGATGTACACGTTAGAGAGAGGAGATTAGTCCGTCTATGGCCGTTCGCCGAAAGGCGAACAAGAGGAAACGGTGCACTGGGAGCAGTAGTAGAAATTCCAGAGCAGGATTACGATACTTTGGAGGAAATCTGCCGCAATTGGTTCTCAGAATTACTTTCACTAGTCGAGCATTATCCCTCGGCCAAATTCAAGCCATCCCCGTGCGTAGTCATCTCACGCTCCCCTACAACAGATGAGTGGTACTGGTCGTCGGTAAGAGGGCACGTAGATGCAACTGAGAGATACGAGGAAGTGCACAGAAGTGGTTGTTTGGTGCTTTCTTCGGAATCAATTTGGGGCGTGGTTGGGGCTAGTGCGGCAGTCTCATGGACTCCAGATAATTTTTCTTCTTGGGAGCTTATTGCATGGAGACTCTCTTCAAACATCGGAACTCCTCGAAAGGTAAACATCGCCGCAGTAAATGAGCTCGAGAAACTTCATCCAGAGACTTTCCTAAATAGGGATCCAACCAAGGGAAAGGGTTTGATTGCACCTAGAACTCCTTGCCCGGTATTGTATGGAATCAGAGGCTCAAGCCAAGATGCGGTAACAGATGCCCACGAGTGGTTGCAGAAACGACAAGATGTTGAGGACTGTTTGAGATATGCAACCCATCTTACAAACCAACTCAGCGACGATCATATCGAGTCACAGAAGAGCGGAACCGTGATATCAAGTCCAGATGAAATTCGTGGAGGTCACTCGCACGTTTTCGCCTTCACAGGCAGACAACCTGTCAAACTGGTTGCATTCCACGAGGGAGGCCCAGTGAATAGGCTATTGAGGTCATTGCAGCCAGGAGACATAGTTAGTTGGGCTGGCCTTATTTCACCCGACGGCTCGATTCACTTAGAGAAACTCTGCCTAGAAATGCAGACCCCTAGGATTGTTGGTAGACCACTTTGTTGCTCTAAGACAATGAGGAGCGCAGGTAGAGGGCAAGGACTTCGATGCTCTACTTGTGGTAAGATCGAGCCAAAGTACTGGCTGAGCCAGAGTGCAAACGAGTCCTGTGGCGCGGTACAAGGTGCTTGGGTTGAACCATCTCCCTCTAATCGCAGGCACCTAGCTCGCCCGTTATCACTCCGAACGCACGGAGTTAAGGTAATACCGGAAACCCCAGTCAAACTCTCATGACTCAAGTTTCGGAGTTTGTGGCCACCGTGCTTCTGCTCACGTCTTCTTTCATACTTGTTTGGGCCATCTACCGATTGAGGGAACGCCGGGCATCTATTGCCAAGCTCGAATCGTTTGGGGATTACAGTGGAACGGCGAAGGACCCAGATTCACTTATGGAACCAAATGAGGAGGCTCTCGAACAACTTGAGAATCTTCTAAGATAGATTCTCTGTATATTAATTATTGAGGATTTGCACTCTGAGTTGCAAGAAGGATAATCATATTCATCTGCTGCGGCAACCGTGGCGAGAGCGGCGAGGACGAGTAAGGTAAAGGCGGCCGAGAAGATACCCCGCAGGCCAACACCTGAGTTCAATGAGTCAAATTCTACCATGATTCAGGCGATTAAAGAGGATGGATTCCTCAATGTGGCGATGAGAGATGTTAATCAATTTGGCCCACATGCCATGATACTACTGCTCTTCGGAGTCGCAACCTTGACCGCCCTTGCCTTACTATTGCCCACACTATGAGCAGGCTTCACGAGCCATCCCGACGGCCCTATCTACAATTTCTCCACACGATCCAAGATGAGATCTCGGGTCAAAATAATCTTCCAAACTATCGGCTTGAATCAAATCGGTAATCGCCTTCATTCCCTTGCAAACTTCCTCCAAGTGGATTCTTCTATCAACTGCTTCCATTGAGGCCTTCCTCAGAGTCTCGTGAGCCTCGTCCCTAGGCATTCCTCTATCCACTAACTCTAGCATTATCCTCTCTGCCATGATTAGTCCATTCTGACTCTCAATGTTCCTTAGCATCCTTTCTGAATCGACCATCATGCCAGAAAGGACCCTATTGGTCTTTGAGACGATATCGTCAAGCAAAATCATGGAGTGCGAAAGAGTAAATCTTTCACTCGACGAGTTTGCAAGGTCACGTTCGTGCCATAACAGAGCGTTCTCATAAGATGGGATAATCATTGAGCGTACTATTCGAGCCAATCCACACGCATTCTCAGCCATGATTGGATTCCTCTTGTGGGCCATTGTCGAAGATCCGACTTGCTTCTCTGTATCGAATTCCTCGGAAACTTCTGCTATCTCAGTCCTCTGCAGATTCCTGACTTCCTGGAGAATCTTCTCTACGCTTGTTGCGACATTCGCCATCCATCCTACCCACTCTATGTAACGATCCCTCCCAACAACCTGCGTTGTGGCAACCGGAATTCCAAGACCAAGCTCTTCAAGGATGAGTTCCTGTAGTTGTAGCGCGCTTTCCCCTTGGGCGGCACCAGTTCCGACTGCACCTAGGAATTTGCCAGTAGTACATCTAGGGGTAATCTCGTCAAGACGCTCCATGTGCCTTCTGAATTCATCTACCCAAACTGCTACCTTCAGCCCGAAAGTTATGGGTACTGCGGCTTGTCCGTGAGTCCTTCCCAGCATTACTGTGTCTTTCTCCCTCTCTGCAATTTCGCACATGGTTATGACAAGCGTAGATACCGAGGCTCTTTGCAGTATGATACTATCCTTAATCTGGAGTGCGACAGCAGAGTCGACAATGTCATTGCTGGTCGCTCCAAGATGGATGCACCATCCAGCATCCCCTGCAGCCTCCGCCATGGCTTTGGTCAGGGCCATAATATCGTGTTTTGTCTCAGCCTCCAGTTCCTCAACTCTATCGGCCGTGACAATACCTGGATCGGATATGTCGGCTATCGCGTCGTAGTCTTCGGGTGAAACCCTCCCCATTTTGCTTTGGGCCCATATTAGGGCCCTTTCAACTTCTAGAAGTCTAGCATGCCTGCCCTCGCGCGACCAGATATCCTTGGCCTCATCGCGTCCATACCTGTAATCCAAGGGGGATATCGGCATTACCTTCAGACCCGCCGACCGTGGACTCCTGTTTGAGGCTAGCGATTGCCTTCCAAACTACAATATTTCAACTTCAGGGCCCCTCTGCTGCGTTCCCATTGGCCTTCTCCCTGAAAAATTATGGCCTTGTCAAGGTGAGGGCCATTCGTAACAATTGTTTCGAACTCACCACCTTCGCCATCTAGGTTGAATCTATAGCTATCAGCCAATGCTTCGAGCCTTTCAAGCGAACTCTCATCCAAAGTAGAACCAAGCCAACTCTCATCCATTCCCTCGCACGAAACCGAAGTGAAAACCACATCAAAGCCATGGTCCAATAGGGACTTCATATGCTCAGAGGGCCCTTTGTGCCACAAGGGGCAGAAAGAGCGAATTTCCAGCCTTTCACACATCATCTCTATGTTGGTTTTCTGATAATCTGATCGCAGCGCACCCACAACAAGACCATCGAGAACCATCTTCTCATGATGAAGTTCCAAATTTTCTGGTTGCTCAAATGAATCTGGCCACATTACTCTGAAGGAATCATCAACAGAGTGATGTCCTGAGACAGCTTCTTCCAAGTCATAGATTTCTGACACTTCTTCACCTTTAGTTATAACAGGCAGCCAAGGGACCCCCATAGAAGCAGCCTGTAGGCCTGCAATTGACGTGTTCTGTAGTTGAAACATCAACGAGTCGCTACCTCTAACACCCATAGTAACTAGCGCAACCACCTCCCAGCCTTGCAGAGTCGCCCACCAAGCGGCGTAGGACGAGTCCTTCCCACCAGATGCCAGAATTGCTACTCTCACGAACCCCCCAATCGATGCATGACCATGAATGGCTCCCCAATGGAGTATCCTCTCGACCAAGATTGATAAGAGGCCATTCAGGCATGAGGCCGATTCAGATGCAGCCCAGCGGACGAGGTTATGATCACGGCGTCTCGACATTCTCCCCTGATGGCAGGCTATACCAGGTTGAGTATGCCAGAGAGTCCGTTAAGAGGGGAACTACCACTGTTGGTCTGATATTCAAGGATGGCGTGGTTCTGATAGTTGACAAGAGGATTCAGGGCAAGTTAGTTATTACAGACTCGATAGAGAAGATGTACCAGATTGACAACCACATAGGGATCACAACCTCCGGACTAGTAGCCGATGCCCGCCAACTGGTCGATAGGGCCCGAGTTCAATGCCAAATCAATCGCATGACATATGGCGATCCCATCCCAGTCTCAACTCTCGTGAAGAAGATGTGCGACTACAAACAGTCGTTCACCCAGTACGGGGGTGCAAGACCCTTTGGTACTGCTCTACTGATTGCCGGTGTCGACGATGAGGGAATCCATCTGTTCGAGACCGACCCGTCTGGCGCTTACCAGTCCTATCGCGCCGGTGCAATCGGTCGTTCCCGTTCCTCTGTAATCGACTATTTCGAGAATAAATGGAAGTCTGGAATGACGAAGAACGCAGCAATTAAGTTAGGATTGGAGGCTCTGAGGGAGTCTCTGGAGGACGAATTAAATCCCGATACGGTTGAAATCGCATCCGTGGACAAGGACGGCTATAGCAAAATGGACAGGGAAACCACTCTCAAACACCTCGCGAAGTTGTCTTGAGACCCCACTCTCTAAGCCAGAAGCCGCATGGGCAATCATGGTTAGCCTAGACGACGCAGTGTTGGCCCGACTTGAGAAAGGCGGCAATAGGTACGAGATATTAGTTGACCCAGAGTTGGTTGATGCTTGGCGAGAGGACCCCGATTCGGTAATGATGGGTGACTTGCTAGCCATTGAAGAGGTATGGTCGGATGCAAAGGGTGGAGAGCGACCAACTAGCGAGGCTTTAGAGAGGGTGTTCGGATCGACTGATATCTCTGTTTGTGTACTAAGAATACTGAAGGAGGGAAATATTCAGCTTACAACGATGCAAAGACGCCGTATGATTGAGGACAAGAAGCGCCAGATAGTCAGCGAGATAGCGGGCACTGCAACTGACCCTAAGACCAAACTTCCCCACCCACGAACAAGAATAGAGAATGCTCTCGAGGAAATCCGATTCCCTGTTGATCCGTTCAAGTCTACCGAGAGTCAGGTTGCGGAAGCGGTTTCGGCGCTTAGGCCAATTATTCCATTGCAGTTCATCACAGTCCGCCTTGCGTTCAAAGTACAGGGGAGGGATTATGGCGGAGTCAACCAATTACTTAGAGACTCCATCCAGAAGGAGGAGTGGCTAAGTGATGGTACGTGGGCTTGCGTAGTCACTGTTCCAGGAGGTATGAAGAACGACCTCATCGGGAGCGTTGCTGCGCGCTCTTCTGATGTTGAGGTAAGAGAATTGGATTGATTGATT
>Ga0066372_10001156_pt1 | contig 10560 bp, 5 predicted proteins | sample Knorr_S15_td_250_FD_77011 | JGI IMG/M metagenome (GOLD analysis project Ga0066372, IMG submission 77011) | Marine microbial communities from Southern Atlantic Ocean transect - Knorr_S15_td_250_ad_251m_LV_A | ecosystem: Environmental > Aquatic > Marine > Oceanic | place: Southern Atlantic ocean... | reverse complement strand
CCAGATGAGTGCTTGTTTATCCAAAGAGGAAGCAGATTCAAGTAGAGGCAACGCAAAACCCGATAGGAAGTCAGGAACACCTACACCTCAGTCCGGCAAAATTATTTTTAATTTAGACAGGTTTAACCCAGAATGTATCGTTGAAACCCTAGGTGGAGAGTTGGCATCCCAAATACGATTCGGCGGCCGTATACCAACCGATTCTGAGTCGAACCTACTGCAGCGTTGTCGTCTAAGTGAAACCGAGGATTCTTCAGGAAAAAGTGCCATGTCGCCAGATTCTGATTCTCCAGTGAGGCGCATCGTGCCAAAACCAGTCCTTCCAAAAGGCGTTTTAGCAGCAGAATTGAGATCAGTCACATTACCTGATCCATCAAAGGTAGAACCAAACACAGACCAATGTGCGATCTATGAAGATAGTCGGTGTGCAGAATTAAGATGGGAGCCAGTAAATGATCTACGTGCAGGCTCATTCACCTCAATCAAGATCTCCCCTACCGACCCAGACATAATTTTTGCCGGAGTAGATTCGAACGACATGTCACTTTACAAGAGTGACGACGCAGGAGAGACATGGAGGTTAGTTCATGTAACCGGCCATACATCAGGAATTGCGGTCAACCCCAAGAACCCAGATGTGATTGTGTATAGCATACTCGAGGGTCCTATGAGTCAGAGTACGGATGGAGGAAAGAATTGGGTTGAAGTGGATACCGGTAGCGTGCAAGTTCAAAGAGTAGACCCTGCCTCAGTTGGGGCCAACATATTTACAACAGTTGTGTTTGCGCCGGGGAACGGTAGCATCGCTTATGCTGCAACGGTTGACGGTATGCACCGGAGCGGCACAGACCGGGGTCCCACAAATTTATTTGTGAGCCGAAACGAGGGTGCGACATGGGAACTGGCCGGCACGTGCCCGAACTGCGGGGGTGTTAAGTCGTTGGCGGTCGACCCCAGTAACCACGAAGTGGTCTGGGCTGCTACCAATAACGGAGCCCAACTGAGCCGTGACGGCGGTAAAACGTGGAGCGATAATCTGATTGAGGACCATTCAGACCGCCCTGAGACGTATGGGGTAGCGCTACAACCAGGAAATCCTGAGACTGTTTTGCTCGCTAGCGCTGAATCGGGAATGTTTAGGAGTACAGATGGAGGCGATACGTGGTCGGAAGCGAGTGTTGGACTTGGAACACCTGAGCTCCACCAAGTCATCTTTGCTCCTAGTAACCCAAAAGTCGCGTACGTCGCTTCGCATGAAGGAGTATTTCGGAGCGATGACTCTGGACAAACATGGGAAGCCCGTAATAGAGGACTGGGATATCTATTTACCACTCCAATAGCCGTGGATCCGCGCGATGAAGATGTTTTGTATGTTGGTTCGGCGTCAGAGGTTTACACCACTCATCCAATTCATTTTCACGCAGGTCTCCATGAAGGTGAAGGTCTCTACAAAAGTATTGATGGCGGACGTAACTGGTATCGAAGCGACATTGGAATCGATGAGGCGAAGCTTGCACAAATGGGAACCCATCCGCTTCTGCCATTCAACCTTTGGGCAGACGGGGAGTCAGGAAGAGGCGCTTTTTTCACCCCAGATGCCGGAGAAACATGGCTATTCTCTCCTAATCATGCCGCCCATTATCCGATGGTGTTTGCGTTCTCGCGTTCTTTCCCATCAACAATATATCTGACTAGTTGGCAAAACGACGGAGAATTGATGTCCAGCGTTGATGGGGCTTATAACTGGATTGATTTAACACCTCGGGTCGCAGCGGGTATTAGTAGCGAAACAAAAAAATTGGGTTTGTATGATGACGGAAAGCGACGTTGGCTTCATTTACACGGTCTGGCGATTTCTGAGACCGATCCAAATATTATCTACGTAGGATCAGTACATGACACCGTCTATCCAGATGTTGACTTTAACCTCAAAGGTGCTCATATCTTTAAATCGGTTGATGGCGGGATGACATTCAATGAGATCAGCAATGGATTCCCAATAGAAACACATACCTCGATCAATTCTATCGTGCTTCATCCATCTGACCCTGATATAGCTTACGCCATGACCACGTTGCATGAGACGCAAACAGCTATAGGGATTTACAAAACTATAGACGGTGGAGAGAACTGGAACCCTGTTAACGATGGACTAGATTTACACACAAACGACTTGCAAATGGATAGATTGGATCCGGATATCCTATATGCCGCTACTGAAAGTGGTATTTTTAAGACTACTAATGGAGGTCTTAGATGGACGGTTTCATCGATAGGGATTCCAGATAAGGCACCGGTGATTGATCTCGCCATTGACCCAATAAACCCGCTCTACCTATATGCGATTACACCAGATCACGTGTATAGGAGTAAAAATGGTGGAAATAACTGGTACGTTGCTGATTTAGGTATAGAGATGGTGCCTAAAGATCAACTCACCTCTGCTCAAGCCCGACTTATGGCGGAGGTGCAACTGGATCGAACCAAAACAGGCCATTCTGTGTACGGCAGCACCTTTGCACAAGATCGGACTTTGGAGATTGATGCTACCGGTCGCGTAGTCTACGTCGTAGCTAAAACTAAAGCATCTGATCTGTATGGCCCGGAATGGGATAAAGTACGCAAGTTATATCGGGCTGTGTTGCCACCGCTTATACCGGTTGAATATCGGTTTGAAATAAACGGAGAAAGTTTGCTGATTCAATCTAGTTCCCATATTTATGATGTGGTGATTGATGAAAATGTTCAAGAGGTGCGTTTCACTTCTGCGGCCCCTCGGGGGGTTTCCTGCGATATATCGATAAACATGCCACTGTCCCTACAGTCTGGCTCCTATGGAGTTTCAATTGATGGTCACCCCATCGGGTCGTCATCAACTGGTACATCCGTTTCTTTCGCTACCAATAGTGAGGGGAGAAGCCTGGTAGCCATAAAGCTGAATTAAATGTCCAGCGTCGAACTCAAAAACCGGTAGGGGTGACCCTGTGTCAGTTCGACTCTGACCTTCGGCACCGCGTTTTCAGGCACGAAGAAGCCCCTCAGATTTCGGTCTGAGGGGCTTCTTCTTTGGGCAAATTACCGAACGTCGACCAAACGTCGACCAAAGCGTTCCATCTTTAAAAATAAACGCCGATTGTTTATTGACCGACTACTTCAATTGAAAAGATCTAATCATCAAATCCAGATATACCAGCAATGACCGTCCAAAGTTCCAAACTAAGTTCCATGTTCTCGAAGAAAAAGCCAACGGCCCAATCCAGTGGCTTGTCCAAAGGTACCGCCAAGGCTTGGGCGACCACGTTGCCAGGCCCAGTACCAACTGTAACTAACTTCTCTCTACCTCCGGTGAATCTGAACACATATTAGGGCAGATGCATTAAGTTGTTATCGACCTTCCGCAGGCGGGAACACAAAACGAACCTTCCCACCTGAAGCCTCCCAAACATTGTTCGCTTCAATCCCATTATCAGATGTCTGGGCGTTCCAAGCGATCTTTTCGTCTAATAAAGACCAATCAGTTCCCGTGAGTGGAGTCTCGCTAACTGCGACCACGAGGATGGCAACTTCGATTTCTCCCTCATATGGTCTCTCACCAAAGATTTGAATGATGTCTTCAACACTGACGGTATATTGTTCTTCAGCCCTAAAACAGCGTCCATCCCATGATTCATATCCATAATCTTCACAAGAATGGTCCGGATTTGTTTCAGAAACCCCCTTGAAAACAACTGTATCGGGTAATTGATCGGCAGGTAGGACGCCTAACATGTAGAGTTCCAACGGGGACATGGGTAAAAGACCAAAACTTCCAACTGTATCGAAATAGGCTGTTCTATAAACAAAACCATCAGCTGTCTTTTCATCAGGTACAGATATTATCGTGCCGTTCGGCTGGCGCATATAAGTCAGTTGAGTACTTTCTTCTACAAATACTATCGTTTCTAAAGTATTTAAATCGAATCCTCCAAGAATTCCATTAGCTGAAGTCACTGCCCAGTGCCCGCCGGAAATACTTCCGTCCCACGACTCTATCCGAGGCAAGAGATCCCCTCCTCCCCACAGATGTAACGATTCATGTATTAGGACACCGTCATAATCGGAAGGCCAATCAATGTCATATGGATATTCCTGGATGAGATTGTTTTTGGTTGGCAATGAGATAAGCCCACGCAGATTTCCATTCGAACCAAAGCACGAAGCCGCAGACCAAACAGGGGCCCCCAAACCACCGCTATTGTTACTGACTTGTTCTGAAGTTCCTACATAAGAAGCTGAACTTTCTTCGGCATTTCCGACGAATACTATTTCGTCGTAGTGATCATCTACTAGGCCATAAATCGACTGCACAAGACCGATCATGTATTCCTTGTTGTTCCACCCGATTCCCGGCTCTTCGGAATCAAGCTCTTGGTTGAAAGCTTCGGAGCCCCCAGGGATAAGTAGTTGCAAATATTTGCCACTAGGGCTTAAAGAAATATCAAACTTCCTATCCGACCCTTCTGCCTGAAGAAAAGATTGATAATCACTATCCGTCGCATAATACGATCCAATCAGTAGGGTTTCTAAGTTTGGCATTTCAAGGACTGATTCAATCTGGCATGATCTGCTGCCGCGCGCATCGATTCTCTTAAGGCTATTTAATTTGACCAAGTCCGGCATTGATTTAAAACCAGCAGGGAGCATGAGTGTTTCGAGATTCGTCATAGGTGTGAGTAGGTCTATGTTTTCAAAATCGGTAAATCCTTTGAGATTTAGATAAGTCAACTCAGATAACGAGCTAAGAAACCTGTGGTCCCGACCATAGGTCAAATAATGGAGATCCAGCCACTGAAGACAAGTTAAGTATTCGAGGCCCTCATAAGAGTCTAAATAAGGTCGATAATAATCAGGTACCCCTAACCCAAAATTGTCATTTTCAAAAATAATATCCCTTTGGAACTTAAGTCTTTTTATTGCTTTGATATCGGACAGGACAACGTCATCGGCCATCTTGCCAAAGATCGATTCAATGTTTTTCCGACCTGTATGGGAAAGGTGTTCTGCAGAAAAATCAGAATTGTTATGGCATTCTCCATCACTTTCCACGGGCTCCCATGAAACAGTCGACCCGTAACGAGATTCACGCCCCCAATTATCTTCAAAACTCAAAGAACCAGACTCAAAGTCGACCACTGTCGGAGTTTTCGTAGGTGCAACAGTAGGCGTGGGTACAGCAGTAGGCGTGGGTGCAACGGTAGGCGTAGGTACAACAGTAGGCGTAGGTACAACAGTAGGCGTAGGTACAACAGTGGGCGTAGGTACAACAGTAGGCGTAGGTACAACCGTAGGCGTTGGTGTGAGAGTAGGCGGAGGAATCTGCGTGGGTGTCGCTACGACAGTTGGTTCAGATATTGCCGTGGCAGTCGGTACAGGAGTTGGTTCAGGTATTTCCGTAACGGTCGGCTCAAGAGGTGGACTAGAACAAGCCAGTACAAAGATTACAACCGTTATCGATAGAACTATTAGAAATCTCAATCTCTTCCTCAATCATCGAACCTCGATAGGCCTGAAATTATATTCCATGGTTCTAAGCTAAGTTCTATATTCCCAAAGAAAAACCCTACGATCAATTCCGGCTCTACCATCATCTTGGACACTTATTCCCATTTTTGCCCAATATGCAGGACGAACTGGCCAGCGAGGTTGCGAACCTTCTGAAGCGGGGTGTTGACGACGATTAAGAGTAGTAGCAGTAGGTAAAACGAGAGCCACTCAGACGATGTTCTGGGTGGCTTTTTCATTGACCAAAATATTGACCAATTTTCGGGCGACTGCACTCGACCAGAAAGAGTTATCAGTACAACCAAGCACGATTTACTGGGTTAACGGGACTCGAAAAACCTATTAGTACGGACGGTAACAAACTCAAAAACCGGTAGGGGGCGGCCCTGTGTCAGTTCGACTCTGGCCTTCGGCACCAGGTTTTCAGTCACGAAAAAGGCTCGCAGATTTTGGTCTACGGGCCTTTTTTGAATCGGCCCAAGTAGCAGTCAACACGTCCACACCTCACTAACACTGCATGCTAGCTAGGAGAAGAGCTAGTAAGCGGAATGTGGCGCTCCCAATCTGGGGTTAGCCGAATACGAGGTGAAGGGAGCAGTGACGCCGAAACTAGCCCTATCAGACTAAAAATAAAGGACATAATCAAGGGTGCTGCATAGCTGCCTGTTAAATCCCAAATAAATCCCCCGCAGACAGGAGCCAAACCCATCCCCAAACCACTTCCGACATTCTGCCAACCGTAAAGACTGCCTTGGGGGACATCGCCGTAGTACTGACGATTTGCAATCGGAAAGGTCGGGACCTCACAACTCTGGCCTATGCCAAATAAAAAGGCGAAAACGTAGAAAGCCCACGTTTCGTGGGCAAAGAGAATAATAAGCAACGGGAACGCCTGAAGAATCATGCCTACGACCCAGACTCGTTTGGATCCTACGAGTTCTGCTACCACTGGCACTGCACCTCGCACGAACACCCCAGTGGCTTGTTGAACAGCGAGGACTCCAGCGGCCGCACCCAACGACAGCCCGCGATCCACTGCTATAGCTACGACCAGTACATTAATTATCTGGTGGCCCATGCATCCCCATAAGTGGATATTAATCAGATTCCAGAATGTTTGAGTGCGTTGGGCTTGCTGGAGGAACACACTGGCTCTCGTTTTGGCCGACTCATCCTTTTCTATTTTCTTTATCGGTTCTTCTTCGGGTGCCCCAAAAGGTCGCAAACCTTTCTCTGCAGGATCGTCGCAAAAGAACTTGACCATCAGGAGTACCAATAACCCTCCTGCTAACCCTGGAAGCCAGAAAATCCACTTCATGCCTAGCTGTTCGAAGGTTGCGCTTATCAAATAAATGAATATAAGTACCCCGATTCCCTGGAAAGACCAAATGAGACCCATCGCTAAGCCAAGGCATTTCCTGAACCATAGAGCTACCCCAGAAACTAGTAGAACGGTGAAAATACTAGAGGCGATGCCTAGAACGATCCCGAAGTAAAGATAAAATTGCCAAAGGCTGGTCATCATGCCCATTAGCAACATGCCAGCGAGAAACAAAACACCTCCTAACAATAAGAGGTTGCGGATACCGTATCTGTCACCTAGCCAGCCTATATAAGGGCTCACAATTGCCAAGGCAAGCCACTGGAGACTGAAGCCTAAGCCGATAGCACCATAACTCCATTCGGGCCCAGATGCCGAGTCGCTCAGATAAGGCACTAAGGCTGCGGTGGCGAATCTAACGGAAGAGGTGACCAGAAGCATTGTTGCAGCTATGGCCACGATGATCCAACCGTAGTGAATCTGCCGCAATCCCCTTGGAAGGTTGATCGGATTCTTGCCCATAGTTGACTTAAATAACCTGCGGAATATTCGACATTATCTCGGTTAATTTGCCTTAGATGTGCCAACATGATACTAGCACCTTGACAGCAACCAGGTACAGAACGTAGATGGTGTTGTAGCTATAATCGCCAACGGAACAACATCTCCATGTTCATGCAATGGTAATTAGCATCGAATCTCGGTCGTCCACGCTTACCGTAATTTGACCCTGTGTCAGTTCGACTCTGACCTTGGGCACCATGTTTTTAGGCACGAAGAAGCCCTCTGACCAATAATCAGAGGGCTTCTTCTTTTGAAAACGTGACGGAAAATTTAGGGACTAGTCCCGCTTCAGCAAATCAGCCACCGTATCAACTGCATGTTGTTGCATGTTTGGTAGGACGTGAGAATACAAATCCAAGGTGATGCCGATGTTGCTATAAAACATTATTGCCCCATATCTGTCAGCTTTCAGATCCGCGTGGGAAGTTGGATTTCATGCGACCATATTCCGAACTCACCTCTGCTCCTAATATTATTACTAGTGCAGAGAAATAGACCCAAGACAAAAATATTATGATGGACGATAGGGATCCATAAATCTGACTATAAGTAGCCAAATTAATCAGATACCACAAAAATAAATATTTCCCTGATTCAAACAATACGGTGGCTACTATTGCGCCAGTCCATACATACTTCCAATATGTTTTGCAATTGGGCACATAACGGTAAATTAACAAAAAAAGAAAAAAAGTTATGGTCCAAGGAAAAACTAATAGCATTACCTTTGAAATATTTATCGGTAGATCCAACTCTAATTGATTTTGTTTATAGTCACTAAACGACGTCACATAGCTCGGCTCTTGAATCAGTTCTATTGCAGAAGAGGCCAATACAGAAATTAGCATTAATGCGCAGACTGTCATGGCCATCAGTATTTGAAACGGTTTAGACAAAAATATTGGGCGATCATTGTAAATGTCCCACGCACGATTCACTGCGTGTGATATTGCTCCAAAAACTGAGCTAGACAACCAGATTAGGGCGATAAAACTTAATACTCCAAATTCAGCTCTATAACTTGTTTCATCTTTTAAGATATTGGAAATCAATTCCGAAGATCCGGGAATGTTGTTGTTAAACAACTCTAATAGATTTTTATGCTGGGATTCGGAAGTAAAAACCGTGCTGGATATCGACAACAACACTAACAACAATGGAACTAGGGAGAATAACGTGTAGAAAGCGACACTAGCAGCTAGGTGAGTTGCATCATCGTCTACCAGTTCCTTTGACACGCGGATTATTAAACGTGCCGATGAATTACGCGCAATAAACGCTCGGATTGGTCGCGCTTTTAATAATCGCAGAACACTAACCAAGATAATCCCAATGTGTGCAAAGCTAGGTCACAGTTTCGATGTAAAGAAAGGGAAATCTTATTATGGCTGTTTTCACGGCACGATTAAACTCGGATTACAGCGCTATTCCGGTTCTTCTTCGGAAACACTGAACTTAACCTGGAACTCTGGACTGTGATCGCTGGTATATCAGGGTTCGACGCCTAATCTTTTGGTGCGCCTGGTCGGTAAATCAAATTCCCCACTATCCCGCCTATGATGATGAATCCTAAGCGGATACCCCTTGCCACTCACTACAAAAGTCGTCCAATGGGTGGGTGGCCTCCAGCAAACCGAATAGCACCAGTGCCACGAGTCCGCCAACTACTACGGCCACTATCCGTTTAAGCATCTCTACTCCTACCGCGCGTGAACGACACTTGCGTGTGGCTATATTTGCAGTTCTCGGGCCAAGTAACGGAAGGTTATGTTAAGAGGCTTAGGCAGTATCGGCGACCCATCAAGGTTGGTGGTTAATTAGACTTCATCGTTTAGTCAAACGTTAGCTTCTGGAACATTCATACGAGTAAGTTTCCCGGTAATGTCCATGCTGAGTATTAGGTCAAATGCATGGCTCAACACCGGATCCTGGTCCAGAAGTTTTGCCAAGTCGCTGTGCGTCCAAGCTAAAACTAGTGTGTCGTCGCGGTCAGCTCTTACGTCAGCCGATGTAAGAGCTCCTGTTATAAATGACAACTCACCGATAAAGTGCCCGGGGACAAGCTCTTTAGTGCGACCTGGACTGAGTTCTACCGTGGCGTTCCCTTCTACTATTAAATAGAGCATCTCAGATGCAGAATCGCGACTGACTAGCAGTTGGCTTCGTTTAAGGCTGATTACTTTTCCCAAACTGAATAATCTTCGAAATACCCTGGTCGATATAGATGAGAAAACCAGTTCGTATATGGTCTTTTCGATTGAACCTAGCCGAACAGGACGGCGCTCGTTCAATAGCAGACATATGTAAACGAGGTTTACTGCAACCAAAACCGCGGAACAGACTAGCCCAATTTGTGGAGACAATTGACCAACGATTAGGGCAGAATCAGTAGAGACCACTGAGTGCCCATCCCCGAATAATGCGATGTAATATGGAATGAGAGCGATTTGGCCAATAACGGCCATTGCTCGTAGGTACAATACATCTCTGCAAAAAAAACATGCGGCAAACAACCCGTAGCCGATCAAGAAAAGTACTGGCGGAGCCCAACCTACAAAGTTGTCCATATGATGGATCCTCGCTCTGTGAGACAGCAGAGACTGATGTCATATCTAATCTTAGAAGACGTGTAAAGAATACCTATTCGGCACCATTTTTGTTGACGAATTGATAACACAATCCCCCTCATTTTAGGGGTCTTTTTCGTTTCAGTAGGTCCGTTGAGCATCAATGATGCTGATGGAAGATGGGTGAATTTGGCAGACATCCTTTGGAAGATATACCGGTTAGGTATGGAAATGACGCCAGATACATCTTAGCGAGTAACGTAAGAGCGCTGGTGAGTACTGGGTTCAAAGTTTGCGTGAGGGCCTATCCTGATATCATGAACTGCATCAGTTGTTACTGACGGTCATTCATTTCCAGCACCTATGTATTCAACAGCACGCAGGCTAATCCTCTTAGTCTCTTTAATATGTTGTGCTCTTGCTTGTAGCGGAGGGCAATCCTCTGAGCAGTCGGTCCGTTCTGCCGCAACCAGTGTGCGGCCCACCGAAACGATTGCACCTAAAACGGAAGGCCGATCTGGTAAAGAAACAACCGGTCCAAATCTAACCCGCTCTGGTTCATCAGAT
>Ga0066372_10001147_pt1 | contig 10587 bp, 9 predicted proteins | sample Knorr_S15_td_250_FD_77011 | JGI IMG/M metagenome (GOLD analysis project Ga0066372, IMG submission 77011) | Marine microbial communities from Southern Atlantic Ocean transect - Knorr_S15_td_250_ad_251m_LV_A | ecosystem: Environmental > Aquatic > Marine > Oceanic | place: Southern Atlantic ocean... | reverse complement strand
TTCCTCTGAAGGGGTACACGTAGAATGGCGCGGTCAATCTGAATGGCATGGTGGGATGACCGTTGGTATTGATGATGAAGGAGCACTGTTGGTGCGTGATGACAACCAGATCGAACGTGTGTTGGCTGGTGAGATTCGATGGATCTCATGAGCAAGAATAGTTTCTTTTTTTAATTCAGTTTGGGAAGCTGAGTTACAGAAAACTGGAATCTCAATATGCTGCTAGCAATTGATGTGGGGAACACCAATGTCGTGCTTGGCGTCTTTGCTGGGGAAGAGCTAGTAGATAGTTGGCGTCTAGCGACGCTTGGTGAACGGACTGCTGACGAGCTGGGCATTCTTGTGAGCAACCTGTTTTTAGATCGTAACATTGATAGATCTCAGATTACTGGTGTAATCATGGCATCCGTTGTTCCACCGTTGACCGGAACAATAACGACCATGGTTGAACAATACCTCGGGCTTCAGGTGCAACTAGTCGAAGCAACGAGTGACATAGGTATGTCTGTGCGTTACGACAACCCCAAGGAAGTAGGGGCAGATCGGCTTGTGAACGGGGTAGCGGCTTTTGAACGACATGGTCGAGCAAACAATGTTCCAGTGATTGTCGTAGATTTTGGGACTGCAACGACATTTGACGCGATTTCTGTGGAGGGCGAATATTTGGGTGGTGTTATTTGTCCTGGCGTTCAAATTTCGTCGGACGCGCTGTTTCAGCACGCAGCACGATTACCACGAGTTGAAGTCCGAAAACCGGCACAACTCATTGGGCGGACAACTGTCGGTTCGATACAGTCAGGGTTGTTTTATGGTTATGTAGCTCTGGTTGAAGGGATCGTGCAACGACTTAAAAGTGAACTAGGTGGTGAACAAGCTCAAACTATCTGTATAGCGACAGGCGGCATGGCTGATGTAATTGCTAACGAAACAGATTTAATAGAACACTTAGAACCCAATCTGGTTTTGCATGGATTACAAATGGTTTGGGAACGTATTCGTCATGATTAAGTATTGTAATTGTCTTACACTCCATGGATGTTTCTAACTACTGCCGCGAGGTTGAGACCTATCTTTGCAGGAAGAATGAAGGGCATTTGATTCGACTTGTGGGACCGGCATTTAATATGGTCCAGGGTTGGGCTGATGCAGGTATTCCACTGAAAGTTGTGTACCGGGGTATCGATGAGCGCGTTTCACGTGTGAGCACCATCGGACGTCGTCGACCGTTGCGGATTGAATTCTGTGAACCTGATGTGCTTGCCCAGTTTGATGATTGGCGTAGGGCGGTGGGTGCTCAAGTTGAAAATAGTCAGTCAACCTCAAGGAGTAAAAAAACTCCTAGTCTTTCGCGCCACTTGGATCGCTTAATGACTCGTCTCACAGCGATTCTTGTTGAGCCGGAACCGTGGTTGGGCGTCCATGCTGTTCTTAACCAGACGTTGCAACAGCTTGATGGTTTACGGGCAGAAGCGAAAGGCGCGCGTGGCGTGAAGCGGGCTAGGTTGAAAGAACAGTTAGCCGTGGTAGACGAAGAAATGCTGGTAGGGATCCAACAGCACGTTGATTCCAATCTGCGCAAGGCGTTGCAGAGACAGGCTCTTCAAGACCTTGAACCTTTTCGCGATCGGATGTCGCTCGATGTATTTCAGCAAGCTGCCACTCGTAGTGCTGATCGTCTCATTCGAGAAAAGTTAGGTTTGCCGCATTTCGTTATTGAATAAATCTTCTCGACGGATTAATGGCTGTTTTTGGTTTGAGAGATCTTCCCAATAGTGGTTGCTGATTACATTCGAGGTGGTACCTGGCAACCCATCAAGTCAAGTGTCCGCGTCATTTGTGTGCGGAAGTAAATTACAGTTGCGGCTCTCCATAGCTGCAAATCGATTTGAGGTTCTTTTAGAATTGGTTCACGATGATAAAATGCGTTGAATGTCTGAGCTAGACTGAAGGCATACTTCGCCAGAACTGAAAGTTCGTGAGTCCGAATGGCCTGATTGACTATTTCATCTAGTCTGGCGCATTCCAAAATTAACGCCCACAGTTCGTCACCGCTTTCGCGATTTAAGCAAGTAGTTGGTGTTGACCCAAGTTTGAGAATCACGTCCGACTCAGTCGTTCCAGTTTGTTCTTTCAGCTTTTGTAGTATCTTGTTCGCCCGGACAACAGCGTACTGTAGGTAGGGTCCACTTTCACCTTCAAAACTTAGGGCATCATCAATGTCAAAGATGATGAGCTTGCCTCGCGAGTACTTAATCATGAAATAGCGTACGGCAGCGACAGCAATCATTTTTGCGATATGGTCACATTCTTGGGACGCTAGGTCCGCGTTTCGCTTAGTGACCTCAACACTCGCGACCTCAATCATACGGTTAATTAGGTCATCTGCTTTTACGCCCAATCCTTTACGGCCAGACACTTCAACGAATGAGCGATCGGGGTTAATTGAAGTTACGTATCCAAGTTTTTGAGCGGTTTGATTCGAGAGGGCAACCATTTCATAGGAAAAATGTATAGAGCCTTCTGCCTGTGAGGGATGACCCATAATCTGGAGTGCTTGTTTGAGAAGTTCCTGGAGATAGGATTGTCGAGTATCGATGACGTTGTAAACGGCATCAGCTTTACCAAACTCTGGAAAGGTAAGCTCGCTACGCGTCGACGTCGTAGTCCAGACGGGTTTTTCTTTTTGGCTGTGATCGAAAATCTGATAATGGAAATCTTTACCCAGTAGTCCGAATTTCCAGAACTGGTAGGCGATGTCCTTACCAACGTAGGTGACAAGGCCATTAGAGCGGACGATAACTTTCTCTCGCTGTTCATCTTCTTCAGAGGCCTTGTCATTATTAGCAGTTTCTTCGTCAAGGTTTGTTGCTTCTTCACTTTTAGGGTTGATCCGCATTACCCAGCAACCGGCCAATTTTCCGCTGTTCTGTAAAAAAACTGCACCAGACTCTTTAAGAATGTTAAAGGCTTGTTCCCAAAACTTAAGCCGTAAGATATCTCCCTCCCAGGTGAGGAGGTCGTAGTCGATATTCAGCCTCTCCATAGTTCGTAAATGGCATTGGACGATTCGGTCAGCGATTATGTGCGCGATCGTAGCAGCGTCATTATCCCCGGCTTCTATCGCGCGAAGTGTAGCCGTTCGCGTTTCGAGACGGCTACTATCGGCATCGTACCATTCGGTCACTTTCGTGTAGAGGTCCCAGCAAAGGTAGTCGAAATCCGATGATGTAGCGAGTGCCTGAACTGCCTTAGTATCTTTAGATTCTAATATCTGAAATCCCACGACCATGTCCGCTACCTGCACTCCGGTGTCGTCGATATAATTCTGAACTTCGACTGTACATCCTTGAAAGCGCAACAGACGTCCTAGTGTGTCTCCAAGCACGGAATTACGGAGATGTCCAATGTGAGCTGCCTTATTTGGGTTTATGGAAGTGTGCTCGACGATTGTTTTAATTGTTTGTGATTGGCGGGGTAACGATTGTTTCTTGCTTTTTGTTAGTTGAGTCGAGAGAAAACGAGGTCGATCCAAGAAAAAATTAAGATATCCATTAGGGGCAGCTTCAACTGTGGCTATCCCATCGATGGAATCAAGTGCAGAGATAATTTCTTGGGCAATAATTTTCGGTGCTTTATGTAAGACACGGGCTAGTTCGAATGAAACTGTGATCGCAAGATCACCCATTTGTCTGGCCGGAGGATGTTGGATCGCAATTGCTGGCACGGCCGAAGGCTTGAGGCCGTAGACTTTGATAATTGTTGCGGCGACTTGTGAGCGCAGCAGATCGTGTACGGATAGAATCATGATGGCTCGCTTATGACTTAGCGATCTTTAATTGCTCCAAAGCCCATCTATAATCGTCTGGTGTGTTCACATTAAAAAAGAGATTGCCGTCTTTATCGTAGGCGGCTATTTCTTCTGGGCCTATTTCTCGAATTTTCAAATATGGCAGCAGGTCGTGAAGTTTGAATCTGCCCCGCGTGATTTGCTGCATCAGCTTTGGGAGGCAGCCTTGTCCATAAGATGCACAGAGTGGCTCGTAGCCATGTTTTGTTTTTGGGATGGCTACATCGACCGTTTTCCCAGCAACCAATACATGTTTCAAGAAATTTGCCTGCAAGAAGGGCATGTCACAAGCAACTGCTAACACTTGTTTTGTTTTTGCGACTGTAAGTGCAGTATAGATTCCACCCATGGCGCCAGCTCCTGGGATAAGGTCTGATACAACTGGAACTCCAAGGAATTTATAAGCTTGGTCGTTTGCGACTATGAGTACATCGTCAGACACTTCATGCAGAATTTCGATTTGACGATCGATAAAACTCGTGTTTCCGAGAGGCAGGTTACCCTTAGACTGCCCGCCTAAGCGGTGCGCTTCACCACCCGCGATGATGGCTACCGTAGACATTCTGCAGCATTAAGGTTATCAGAAAATGCTAAAACGAATAGTAATCTAATTGCACATACCGGTCTTCATCGTAAAACGGTTGCTTGGTTACCGATGGCTTTAGAGTTTTTCCATGTGCATTGACAGGTATCTAACGACTCAGTTACGGTACGTTAACAGAGCGTTGTTCTGTCAAGAGTTCTGGTCTTTGGTGGTCTTGTTTGAGTTATGAGGCATGAATGCCTATCCTGCTCAACCGGCACGTCAGTAGGCGCCTGATACTATGGAGCATAACGGTAAGCCTGACTACCGTTGTTCCCGCCTCCACGGAAGCTGAGTTTTCATCACGAGTCCAAGATGGGATTCCCACTGTTTACGTTGCCGAAGTTGATGCGATTATTCATCCAGTTTCTGCTGAATTCATACTGCAGACTATAGCTCGTGCTGACAATGAAGATGTCGAACTTATAGTTTTTATCTTGCGTACGCCTGGCGGTCTTGTGGAATCTACTCGGACGATCACGTCAAGCATGATTACTTCAAGAACACCGGTGGTTGTTTACGTTTCGCCAAGTGGGGCACGGGCCGCATCGGCAGGTTTTTTTATTACACTGGCAGCCGACGTTGCTGCTATGGCACCTGGGACGCATATAGGTGCAGCCCATCCTGTTTCTGGTGGTGGGCAACAGATGGACGAAACGACATCTCAAAAAGCAACAGAAGATTTATCAGCCTTCGCTCGCTCCCTTGCTACGCAGCGTGATCGAAACGTGAAGTTGTCAGAAATGGCTGTAACTGAAAGTAAGGCTTTCACTGAGGAGGAAGCCCTGTCTGCCGAGCCTCCATTAATCGATCTTATAGCGGTCGATCTTGAGGATCTCCTCGTACAATTAGATGGTCGAAATCTTTCACGGTTCAATGGTGAAAGCACATTAGTGCATACCGCTGGCGCGCGCATCGAGTTTTTGGAGATGACATGGCGCCAAAATGTGTTGAGTGCTATCGCTCGTCCGGAGATAGCTTACTTATTATTCAGTTTAGGAACACTTGGCTTAACAATTGAATTGTGGAGTCCTGGCACGATTGTACCAGGGATTGTTGGAGGGCTCTGTCTCTTACTGGCTTTCTTTGCTTTTCAGATTCTTCCAGTCAATATAGCGGGTGTGTTGCTCATTGTGTTCGGCCTGACTTTGCTCGCCTTAGAAATGGTGTCGACAAGTTTTGGCCTGTTGGCTGCAGGCGGCATTGTCAGTTTAATGTTTGGATCGCTGATACTCATCGATTCACCGATGCCGGAATTACAAGTAGGATTGAATTTTATAATCCCCGTGACACTTGCACTTACGACCATAATGTTGTTATTGGCAAGGCTGGTGGTGAGGGTTCAGCGAGAGCGGTCTGTAACTGGATCGAGCGGGATGCTGAATAAGGTTGGCCGCACGTTAACTGCTATTGAACCTGGGAGAACAGGGAAGGTCTCAGCGCGTGGTGAGATTTGGACGGCAACAGCTGAGGAATCGATTTCAACTGGAGAAACAATTACTGTTGTGGATGTCACCGGGTTGACCTTGATAGTACGACGTTTCGCTGCAGTGTCACATGAAGGAGATAACCGATGAGTGAAGCGATGATTTTTCTTTTGATTGTCGGTCTCTATGTCATTAGTTCAGTCAAGATACTGAATGAGTATGAGCGTGGTGTGATCTTCCGTCTCGGTAAACTCCTACCGCAAACGAAGGGGCCTGGAGTCATTCTTGTGTTTGCTCCCATTGATCGGATTGTTCGCGTCAGTCTGCGAACTATCGTTATGGATGTTCCGCCTCAGGATGTGATTACCAGAGATAACGTGTCTGTAAAAGTCAATGCTGTAGTTTATTTTCGAGTCACGGAGCCTCGACCAGCTATCGTCGAAGTTGAGAATTTTCATTACGCAACATCGCAGTTGGCTCAGACGACACTGCGGAGTGTTCTCGGACAGGTAGAACTTGATGGATTGCTTTCCGAACGAGAGCAACTTAACCAAAACCTCCAACAGATTCTAGATCAGCATACAGATCCTTGGGGCATTAAGGTGTCGGCAGTTGAAGTCAAGCATGTTGATTTACCGCCTGACATGCAACGTGCCATGGCTAGGCAGGCAGAGGCTGAGCGCGAGAAACGTGCTAAAATCATACACGCTGATGGTGAGTATAGCGCCTCAGAAAAGCTATCACAGGCAGCACGGGTTATCTCCACGGAACCTGCCGCTATTACGTTACGATATCTGCAAACACTTACTGAGATAGCTTCTGAAAAGAATTCGACAGTGGTGTTTCCGCTTCCCATCGAATTAATTCATCTATTCAGCCCGAAAAAGGATGATAAATAATCGTTAGGAACGGTTTCTATGTCGGACGATGGAATTCACGAAATCTCACTGAACGGTAAGACACTCGTTTTCATTTTTATGGCGACGACCGTTGTTTTGGTCGTTACTTTTCTTCTAGGTGTCATGGTTGGGCGTGGTGCACGAGAGTTGCAAGTTGTGAGCACAGAAATACTAACTGGCGATGTCCTGGAAGAGGACCTTGTCGAGGAATTTGAAATTGCTTCTGAGGTTGTTTTGCCTGAAGATGAGACCGTGCAAACGGGCGATTTGAGCTACCCTGGACGTCTTACCAGTCCAGACGTGATGCAGGAATCTGTGAATCCAGATTCTGAGCTGATTGAGGAAGTGTTGCCAAGTGAAGCCGAGTCAAGCATTACTGAGCAGCCACCTCTTACAAGCTTATCTTTGGAATCAGTAAGAGTGGGATTTACGGTCCAAGTTACGGCAGTACGTAATCGTGAAGATGCTGAAGCGATGTTGGAACAATTGAGAAGTGACGATTATCCAGCGTACTTACTTGAACCTAATGCGCCTGAAGAGCTTTATCGTGTGCGAGTTGGTCAAAATCTAGATCAGAAGGAGGCAGACGATATGCGGCGGCGTCTTGAAGAAGCACAATTCCAGGCTTGGATTACTCGCTATTAAGCTACTGGCGAAACGTGCCTTCATTTAATCCGGTCAAGTATGCGTCTGACAGCGCTTCTTGTAACTCCACACACTAGTGCAATACTTCATTGTGAACTCACATTAAACTCTTGTTCCCTGTTCCGGTTTTAGCAATGTATATTCGTGACGGCTCACTCGCTCTTCTTTCTGGCGTATTGCTTTCGTTAAGTTTCCCAAAGTTTGGCCATTCTGTACTCGCATGGGTTTCTCTAGTACCACTCTTTCTGGCTTTAAGTGGTCGTCTCGGTTCTATCGAACGGCTTAGTAGTAAATCCCAATCAGTAATATCGAGCTCGCCTGATACGGGTTGGGCGTGCGCGCTAGGCTTATTGACAGGTTTTGGTTACTTCACGGGCACTCTGTACTGGATCACCGGTGTGATGGTGACCTACGGCGGTCTTAGCTTATGGCAGGGTATTGCGGTAAACGGACTCCTTGTTGCCGGCCTTTCAGTTTTTCCATTGTTATTTACACTGACCGTCGCCTTGTTGAGTTCTCGTTTAGGTTGGTTGCGGTTGATTGTGATTCCTTCTGTTTGGGTGGCGACCGAACTCGGACGCACACACGTACTTGGCGGATTTCCTTGGGCATTATTGGGATACTCGCAAGTTAATGTGCTGCCTGTTGTTCAGATAGCAAGTGTGGTTGGAGTTTATGGTGTTTCGTGGCTTGTAGTCATGATCAACGTTGCGCTGCTCGATTGTGTCCTGGTTCGTGGTCGCGAAAGGGCGATCAATGTTGGTTGTGCTGCACTGACTCTCATTCTAGTAGTGGTATGGGGCAGTTGGCGTCTCTCAGACAATAAGTTGGCGCGAGAAGGCACAAGTATTCGTATCGGTATAGTGCAGGGCAATATTGCCCAGGAAGATAAGCGAATACCTAGACTGCGTCAGTCGATCGTGGAAACCTATTTAACAGAAAGTCGAAAGGTTGCAGCAGAAGGCGCACGTTTGATCGTTTGGCCTGAATCAGCTACCCCATTTGTGTTTGGGGAAAATGTAGTTGGAAGCGAGATGGTACGTAATTTGGCGATCGAAGCTAACGTCCATGTGCTTTTTGGAAGTGAAGAACTTGAAAATGAACCAACCTTTCAATATTTCAATTCAGCCTTCTTGGTCAACCAGAATGGGAGGTCAGGTGGGGTATACCGCAAGATGCATTTGGTGCCATTTGGAGAGTACGTGCCGTTTCGTCAGGTACTGTTCTTTGCGGATAAACTGGTAGCAAGTGTTTCAGATTTTTCTGCAGGTACTACCCCTAGTACTTTCGTCGTGGATGGGCACCGCATGAGTACGGCGATCTGCTACGAAGTTGTCTATCCGGCCCTAATTCACCAGTTCATCGGAGAGGGTAGCGAACTTATAACTACCATCACAAACGACGCTTGGTTCGGCCGATCCTCAGCTCCGCACCAACATTTTGCACAGGCTGCCATGCGCGCAGTTGAGCAGGGCCGTTACTTGGTTCGGTCAGCGAACACTGGTATAAGTGGAATTGTAGATCCGTACGGTCGGGTGCTTGCCAGAACCGAGCTGTTTACGCGTGATACAGTCGTGGGTGATGTGCGATGGCTTCAAGGTAAGACGATTTATGGTCGCACTGGCGATCTTTTTGCGTACTTATGTAGCTTATTGAGCATAGCTGGGTTGCTAGTTCTTGGAACAATGCGGCTGAGTCGGAAACCCTCTGTGCATAGGAGGACTTTGTAATGATTCGTGATGAGCAAGTAAGACGCTGTCAGGAGCTGATTAAGCGGGCGACTGATTTATGGGGCTATCTTTGACGCATTCGCACCTGCGAAGGAGTTAGCTAAGGTTGAAAGTCAGGCTGCTGCGCCAGATTTTTGGAAAGATCAAGAAGTTGCGCAGCAGGTGCTTCAACGTCGGCGACGCTTAGAGGACGACTGCGCGCTAATCAAATCCCTACGTCAGCGAGCTGAAGATCTGACGGTTTTTCTTGAATGGGCAGCCCAAGGTGAAGACGTTGATGACGATTTGGCTCGTGCTCTCAATGATTTGACGGTGCAAGTTGAAGCAGCTGAGATCAAACAAATGCTCGGTGGCGAGCATGATCGTAAAAATGCGATCGTTACGATTCATCCAGGGGCAGGGGGTACTGAGTCCCAAGATTGGGCTGAGATGCTTCTGCGAATGTATTTACGTTGGTCTGAGCGGCGTGGTTTCAAGCGTGAAATCATTGACCTCCAACCGGGTGACGAGGCAGGAATCAAAAGCGCTACTTTGACCATTGCTGGCGATTATGCCTATGGATTGATGCTAGCCGAAGCTGGTGTGCACCGGTTAGTTCGGATATCCCCATACGATCAAGCTGGACGGCGCCATACTTCATTTGCTTCGGTATTTGTCTGGCCGGAATTCCCTGACGACATTGAGATCGATATCGAAGATAAAGATCTGAGAATCGATACTTACCGATCAAGCGGGGCCGGGGGTCAACATGTCAATGTTACGGATTCAGCAGTCCGGATTACACATCTACCGACTAACATTGTTGTTTCCTGCCAGAATGAAAGATCGCAACATCGAAATCGTGATGCGGCCATGAAAGTATTACGTTCTCGTCTTTATGATTTGAAGTTAAAAGAGCAACAAGATCGTCTTGAAGAAATCGGGGGCGAAAAACGAGATATTTCTTTTGGGAGTCAGATTCGAAGCTATGTGCTACACCCCTATCGCCTCGTGAAAGATCACAGAACAAAAGAGGATGTGGGTAATGTGGACCGCGTATTAGATGGTGATATTGACGGCCTAATTAAGGTCTATTTAATGAAAAAATCTAGCGGAACACTCAGCCGGGCGAGTGACGACTAGCCTTGCAAAGAACGCCTACTGTTGAAAATTAATGCCGGGCTCGGTTCCAGAAATGAAGGCCTCATGAATTGCGTCTGGTGATGATGGCGCAACGATGTTTCCCGTCATTCGGTCGACTGAAAGAAAAACAATATTCGAAGGTGTTCGGAAAGTAGGTGCATCTACTCTCTCGCCGATATGGGTTCGCATGAACTCTATCCATATAGGGAGGGCTGCTCGTGCCCCCTCCTCGCCGTCACCAAGGGTTCGCTTTTCATCATGTCCGACCCACACGCCAACGGTAATTTCTGGGTCAAAGCCGACAAACCAAGCGTCTGTATATTCATCAACGGTG
>Ga0066372_10001143_pt1 | contig 10599 bp, 10 predicted proteins | sample Knorr_S15_td_250_FD_77011 | JGI IMG/M metagenome (GOLD analysis project Ga0066372, IMG submission 77011) | Marine microbial communities from Southern Atlantic Ocean transect - Knorr_S15_td_250_ad_251m_LV_A | ecosystem: Environmental > Aquatic > Marine > Oceanic | place: Southern Atlantic ocean... | reverse complement strand
TCTTCAGGCGTGGGGCCATGTACATCAGCGAGTGGTCGCAACTTTTCCAGATCGAAGCCGTACAGGTTCGCCGCGTTCTCCCCTAATAGCGACCGACGAGTTGACTCGGGAATATCAGAGAACGTAAGCCGGAGGGATTCCAGGTTGTATGGGAACGTCCCCTCATAGTGTGGGTAATCGTTGCCCCACAAAACCCGATCTACGCCAATTCGGTCGATACCTTCAAGTTCAGATTTCCCAGGGAAGCTCGCTCCATACCAGCAGCTGCGGGCAGCAGACTCACTCGGTAGGTCATTAAGCGGCCACCGATCTTCATATTTCATTTCCCCAATCGCTCCACGTTTCATCCCCATATGAAGTCGATCAAGCTGATCCAACAGCGGCCCAACCCAGGCGCAACCAGATTCAGTCATGATGTACCGAAGCCCAGGAAACCTCTCGAATACGCCACTCATGAGGAGATGCCGAAACCCAGACTGCGAATAGAAGATGACTTCGGTGATCCATATCGCCTCACCGACAATGGTTTCTTGGTATCTGGGTGAACCTTGCCCTGAATGCTGATTGATCACCAGATCATGGTCTTGAATGGCAGCAAACACCCGATCCCAGACAGGGTCGTAGATAGGTGGTACCCAATTGCAATCAGGCGGGACTGTCGGAAGCAAGACACCGCCCCGAAGCCCAGATTCAGCAATGAATTGGATGTCTTTAACAGCTTCATCAAGGTCATTGGGCAAAATCAAACCAACGCCCGCTCGGCGGTCGGGATCTTCGGCACAAAAATCGACGAGCCACCGGTTGTGAGCCCTTATACCTGCGAGATAAAGCTCGTATTCTTCGTGGGATGGCGGATGTGCTGTGACCACGCTTTCTGTGTAGAAGGGGGGGACGGTGTTCGGGAATACAACTTCGCCGACCACCCCCTGAGAGTTTTGGTCGGCAGTACGGATATCTAGATCCCAGTTTCTGAGCTTCTTCGAGCCGTAGTGCTCTTCGGAGGGGTTTGCATACCCACCGCGCCACTCATCGAATTGGTCTCGATATTTGGGCTCTAAGTAGTCGCGGTATTGGGAATGACTTCCACCCGCATGCGTATCGGCTGTGATGAGAATGTACGGCTGGTTGCTCATTTTAAAATCTTAGGTTGAGGGGTCACGGTCGTGAGTCTTACAGAAGGGACCGACCCTCGGTAGGGGCCGTTCACAAAGTGAGATCATTCGTGATGCTAACCGACTCACCTCCGAACCAAACAGTGAGGTGCCCCCTAGAAACAACCGGAATAACAGCAGGGTCTGACCGTGGCAAACTTCGCGTCGCTGATGTGGAACCCAAGACCCTTTTACGTAGCGCCGTTGCACGGTGGAGAACTCGCTGGATTTAAGTCTCGGTATCTTCGACGACTTCTGTGTTCGACTCTAATAAAGGTTCCTTGGGCAGGCCCAGAATTCGTTCAGCGAGATGATTTCGCTGAATTTCGTCTGTCCCGCCGGCTATCGAGATTGCTGGTGAGCTTAAGAAGAAGTGATGAAACTGGGCCGATGCAGCGTGTTCGTCTGCAAGCATCCCGTGTGGCCCCTGAGTTTCCAAACCCAAGTCCCTTTGCTCGCGGGTGATTGTTGAGACAGTGAGCTTCGACAAGGGCCCTTCGAATCCGGGCAGTGGGTTTCCTTGGCGGCGAGAGGCACGTACCCGCTGGTTTGTGTAGCCCATGACCCGCCGCCAGGTATGTAGCCGGGCCTGTCGGGCGCGGGTCAATTCGGTGATGCCATGACCGTGCTTGTCAATCAGATCTGCAATGAGTTGTCCCGCTCCCCGCCCTTGAGCTGCGGCTGATCGGCGGGCTTGTTCCCGTTCTTGGAGTTGGGCGCAAGTTTGGGCCAGATCAACCTTTCCAAATGGTCCACCTTCATGGGCGTCTGGGTTGTAGGAGTTTTTCTCTAGAGCAAGAAATGTGCGAGTAACCGTCCACCCGTCTTCAGGGATTCCGATGACGTCGTCGACCGATATTCGCGCGTCGTCAAAAAAGACCTGATTGAAGCTGGCTCCACCGGTCATAGTTCGCAACGGTCGAACGTCGATGCCGGGCTGGTCTCGGGCTATCAGGAAAAACGTGAGCCCACGATGTTTCGGTGCTTCCGGGTCAGTGCGGGCAAGCAGCATTCCGTAGTCAACTTCGTTGGCCTTCGAAGTCCAAATCTTTGAACCGTTGATCACCCACTCATCTCCGTCGCGGGTCGCCCTGGTGGTGACACCGGCCAAATCTGAACCAGCTTCCGGCTCACTGAGCATTTGACAAAACGTTTCGCCCTTCCACGCCATAGCAGGGAGAAACCTGCGCATTTGGTCTTCAGTGCCGTGCCGAAACAACATCGGGGCGAGCAAGCTAGGTCCAATCCCCGAAGGCGGTGCAAGAGCGCCTAGCTTCTTTCGTTCTTCGCGCACCGCCTTGACATCGGCTCGATCCATACCTCGTCCGAGCCACTCAGTGGGCCAGCCGGGATAACCCCAACCTGAATTCGCTAGAAGCGCGAACCAGTCCCCGACCGTCCGGTCAGGATCCCAGTTTTTCTGGTACCAACGCTTGGCTTCGCTGCGTGCACCTGCTGCCACAAACACGGACGCTAGCGTCCGCGGCACTCATTCGACTGTTAGAAGCAAGTAACGCTCCGGGTAAAGGTCGCCGAAAGCTTGTTTTGCTCTCGCGTCGATGGCTAAAGCGCGACAATACTGACCTCTAGTTTGACGTGGAGCGTGACAAATGCATGTGGGAATGGCACTCGTGTTTCAAAACCCAGATGACCTACGCGACGACCGCGAGGTCTACAACGCCGAACTGGCGTTAGGACTGAAGGCGGAATCGTTGGGATTTCAGTCTCTTTGGACTGTTGACCACCACTTCTCAGGTTATTCAATGAGTCCGGATCCGCTCCAGATTCTCACTTGGTTTGCGGGACAAACGAAAGAACTGCAACTGGGTACAGCTGTGATCGTGTTGCCTTGGCATGACCCCCTTCGCGTAGCCGAACAAGTGACGCTATTAGACAACATGTCGGGAGGCCGGCTGTTACTCGGAATCGGACGCGGTCTCGCTCGTCTCGAATATGAGGGGTTTCGAGTTGATCGGAGTACGTCTCGCGAACGATTCATCGAATATGCGGAAGCCCTACTGACCGGACTCGAGGAAGGTGGCTTGCACTATGAGGGCGACTTTCTAAGTCAGCCACATCGAGACCTACGCCCAGCTCCGGAAAGATCGTTTGTTGGTCGAACATGGGCCGCTGCGGTCTCTCCCGAGTCGGCACCGATCATGGCCCGGCTAGGGGCGGGGTTGTTGGTCATCCCGCAAAAACCATGGGAGGTGGTTGCGGCCGATGTCGCTTCCTATGAGGAAACCTGGGCTGTAGAACACCCCGACAAACCCCCTCCACCACCACTGTCGGGGGGATTCGTGTTTGTTGACGACAGCGCCGATAGGGCTGCTGAGTTGGCACACAAATACATCGGAGGCTATTACCGTTCAATTCTTGAACACTATGAACTTGCGAACAGCGAGAACTTTGAGGTGCGAGGCTACGAGTTCTATTCCAACGTCGCTGACCATGTAGAAAATCGTGGCGTGGACGGTGCAGCGGAAGACTTCATCAGTTTGATGCCATGGGGTACACCCGAGCAAGTAACCGAAAAGGTCGCAGCCATTGAAGCAAACATCGGAATTGCCGGGTTCTTTCCGTTTTTCTCTTATGGAGGTATGCCCTACGGAGAAGTTGCTCGCAACGTCGACTTGTTCGTCAACGCAGTGATGCCCGAGCTGAAGAGCTGGGATACGGCCCCCGTTTCAAGCCCTGTGGGGTGAACCCGAAGGCGCAAGATTTCCTCCACCAAGTGAGGTCGTCCCACTCGAGGTGCCCGGGTGTGCTGGACTAGCAACCGGTTCTAGTAACCACAGAGGAATAAGGGCACAGTTCGCGCCTCATTTGTTGAGGGCAATTGGAAAGGTGGGGCGTCATGTTGATTGAGGATCTACGGGTCTTGGACCTCACCGATCATCGAGGCGAGGTAGGACCTTGGCTCCTCGCGCGACTAGGGGCCGAGGTGATAAAGATCGAGCCACTAGGGGGTTCATCGGCACGGCAGGAACCGCCTTTCGCTACTGAAGTTCAAGGCGATCTCGGAAGCCTCCAATTCGCTGCCTATAACGACAACAAAAAGTCAGTGGAGCTTGACCTCGACTCAGACGCGGGTCGCGAAGCGTTACTGAGTTTGGTAGCAGGATCTGAGATCATCTTCGATAGCGGGCCACCTGGCTATCTGGCGTCGGCTGGAATATCTGAAGCGGACCTCACATCGGCTAACCCGGAACTTGTGTACGTCCTCGTCACCGCATTCGGAGCCGACGGGCCGCGTTCTAACGATCCTGCATCGGAACTTTCCATCGCAGCGCTTGGCGGTCCAATGAGCCTCCAAGGAGTCCGCGAAAGAAGTCCTCTCAAAGTGTCAGTTCCCCAGGCCTGGCGTCATGCCGGAGCCGAGGCAGCCCTAGCAAGTCTCGTCGGTTACACACGCATGCAAACGACCGGCGAACCACAGTGGATTGACGTGTCAGCTCAAGCGGCCATGACATGGACCTTGTTGAACTCAATGGAGGCATATGAGGTTCAGGGTTATGACTTCGAAAGGGCGGGTTCAAAGGTTGCGTTAGCTCTCACGATCGACCTCCGACGCTCGGCGAGCGATGGATACGTCATCAACGCTCCGATAGGAGCTACTTACGCTCCATTGGTTCCGTGGATGATCGCTGAAGGCATCATTGACGAATCCTGGGGAGACGAAGACTGGTCTACCTATGATCACCGCGCCCTGTCGGGTGAGCACACCGCTATGACTTACCAGGACATGCTCGTCGCTCTCGACGAACTCTGTTCGCGCTACACGCGAGAAGAACTACTAATGCGCGGCATCGAAATTGGGGCCACGTTCGCTCCCGTCAACTCGATACAAGACCTGCTCAACGTCAACCACCTCGAAGTTCGCGACTTCTGGAGGCCCTTTGATTTTCCCACAGCAAATGAACCTGTGCGTCGCGCTGGAGGCCCCCTTACCGTCGACGGGGAACGGTGTGATCAACCATCGAACGTGCCGGCCTCCGACTCAAGCGGACCCGAACTGCGCTCAGAACCCCCGCGGGTGCGGCGTACGAGCAACATCGCTCAAAAAGACGGTGATCTCCCTTTCTCGGGGCTAAAGGTCGCCGACTTCAGCTGGATCGGAGTGGGTCCCATCACCGCCAAGTGTTTCGCTGATCATGGAGCCACGGTGGTACGAGTTGAGACCGAGAAGCGTCTCGACACCCTCCGCGCTCAAGCACCATTCAAAGACGGTGAGTTTGGAATTAACCGCTCTAACTTTTACGGCAGCTTCAACACATCAAAATCGTCGTTGTCGCTGGATCTATCGTCCGAAGCCGGTCTCGGGGTCGCTAGGCGACTCGCTGGATGGGCAGACGTGGTGATCGACAGTTTCCGGCCGGGGACCATGGACCGACTCGGTCTCGGGCATGAGCAAATACGAGGCGACAACCCTTCTGTTGTTACCGTCACCACTTCATTACTTGGTGGAGGTGGACCCATGTCATCGCTCGCCGGTTACGGGTTTCACGCCGCAGCTATCGCAGGTTTCACGGAACTGGTCGGATGGCCTGATCTTGGTCCAGATGGTCCCTGGATGGCGTACACCGACGCCATCGCTCCTCGCTTCATCACAACGGCGATAATTGCCGCTCTCGACCGTCGGGAACGAACAGGTGAGGGATGCCACATTGAGGCCGCCCAGTTGGAAGTCGGGCTTCAACTGCTCGCACCCGAACTCCTCGACTATCAGCTCAACGGTTACCTAGCGACAAGACTTGGAAATCGAGACCTCCACATGGCACCACAAGGTGCATACGCGTGCGCAGGTGAAGATGAGTGGTGTGCGTTGACTGTTGTCGATGATGACTGTTGGATCGCGTTGCAGCGTGCACTCGATCATCCCGAATGGGCCGCTGGCTCCGAACTCAGCACCTTGGAGGGTCGACAAACCCACCACGACATGATCGATGACCGGATTACAGAATGGACGAGTAGCCGCACCGCTGAAGAGGTCGAAAGCGTCTTGTTAGGCGCAGGAATCCCTGCGGGCAAAGTTCAGCGGAGCCGAGACCTCGCCTCGGATCGCCAATACCTCCATCGTGACTTCTACAAGCGTCTCGAACATAGCGAGGTTGGGGTGGTGCCTTACGCTGGACATCAATACAAGATTCGGGGCTACGACCACGGTCCTCGAGCGGCAGCGCCGGCCCTCGGGGAACACACCTACGAAGTCCTATCGGAGCTACTCGGAATGACCGCCGATGACATAGCGCGCGTTGCCAGCGAGGATGCGCTCTCATAAACAGATCTGCCACCTCCGGATCTGCTTGCTGGACGAACTCGTCTAGTAGCGGCGAACCTTGCCTTGGACGTCACACCGTTCTCGGCGGTGGTGAAGTTGAAATTGTTTGCGGAACCTATTCGGCTTTTGGCGCGTTGTAAGCCTGAAGCATGGCGGCAGTGTCGTTGTATTCACGCATCTCGACGATCTTGTCGTCGATCACCGTATTCACGTGAACCCAATCCATTTCGTACGGTTGATCATTGTGCAGGAAGAGTCCGCGCTCACTTCCAATGACGATGACGCGGTCTCTTTCGTTAACTATTTCGTGGGCTTTGAGGTAGTCCAAGCGGATATTGCTCTGTATCAGTCCGACATACTCGTCAGCACCCGCGGGGCCTATGTAGATCCCGCCGAACGGGATGGGGTCCGGTAAGAGGTTGACCAGCCTTCCTTCGTCACTAAAGACGCTTGAATCTGCCCCGTAGAGGAACGCTTTAACGATCTTTTCGTTTGAAGACATGAGGGCCTCCCTTGGTCAGCACTCTCTCACAGATCAACGATGTGCGGTGGCGATGCCGACCAACGTGGTCGCTTCCCAAACCAGGTTTATCATCGGACTTACAGGAGCGTCGGGTGGTGGAAGAAAGCGAATGTTGATGTTGGATGATGTCCATATCGTCGATTTCAGTCAGACTTTGCGAACGATCCACGCCTCCTCGGCAGGCCATCGCCGAGCCCAGTCGAGAGTGACAAATGGGTAGCGGTTTTCGACAGCATCGTCCGGTGGTTGCATTTCGATCAAGTCCTCAATCTCGAATCCGTTGCCTCGGAGCACTTTGATCATGTCGCCGTGGGAGAGGTGGAACTCCACTCCTGGGTCGTCGTCCCATTCGAACCGGTGCATGCCGAATTGAGGCCGTAGTAGCGCCGGGGTTGCTGGGCCATCGTCGTCAGGGGCCGAGAGCATTATTTGAGTCGAGTTACCAAGGAAAACCAGGCGGCCTCCCCGACGGAGAACTCTTGCCGCTTCGGGAATCCACTGGTAGGGGTCGCACCAAATAGCGGCCCCGTATTCTGAAATCGCGAAGTCGAATGAGCCATCTGTAAATGGCAACTTCTCGGCGTTCGCGTGGATCAAGGGAAAGTGAATCTCGAAACGTTCTTGTAATCGCTTGGCGTTCGCCAGCTGCAACGCAGAGTTGTCGACTCCGACCGGGCCGCCACCTAAACGAGCCATCCATGCGGACACGTAACCAGTTCCACATCCAAGCTCGATGACGCTCCCACCCGTGAAAGTGGTGAGCAGGCCGACCTCAGATTCAGGTATTTGGTAGACACCCCAAGTTGGGTCGCTCATCGCCCAGGCACGTTCGCCGCTCTCCAGCCAATTCGGCGCCCATGAGTCCCATAGCCCGCGATTTCGCTCTACGTGATCTGTTGAAGGCTCGTTCGACATGGTGGGACCAGCGTAGATCGGTGGCACGTCGCTTACGCGGCGTTGGCATGTCTCAAATATCCATCAAGCATCTGTAGTGCCTCTTCGCGGGTGAGCCGGAGGGAAACTGTTACCGGAACACCTGGTTTGTCCATGGCGATGGAGCGGCGGAGGATTTCAACTTGCACATAAGTAGTTAATTCGTTAGGTCCTGGGATTCGCATAACCGTTATAAGTAGCGGTGGGGTAGGACACTCACCACACCGGTAGAAGGCGCGAGTTCGATCCACTGGAACGGCATAGCATTTCCTTCATCCGCTCGCGTCGGCGATGATGTATCTCAACGGCATATTCGTACCTGGAAGATACAAGGAGCATGAGATGGATCTCGGACTCACCGGCAAGAAGGCTTTGGTGACCGGTTCGACTAAGGGCATCGGGCGAGCAATAGCTGAAACTTTGCTAGCTGAAGGCGCAGCGGTCGGTATTTGTGCACGTGATGAGGAAGGCGTCGATACGGCTGTCCAAGAGCTCTCAAACCTGGGAACGGTGTGCGGGTCCCCTGTAGACGCTGGGGACCTCAGCAGTCTTGAAGCGTGGATCGTTGCGTCAGGGGAAGCGCTCGGCGGTATCGATATCTACGTCCACAACACCAGTGCTAAACCGCAGCGATCGCTAGACGATTGGGTTAATAATTTCAACGTCGATCTGCGGGCTTTGGTTGGGGGTGTTGAAGCCGCCCAAGAACACCTTATGGAAGGGGGCGGTTCACTTATCAGTATCGGCACTACCGCAACAGCTGAGCATTTCGCGACTGGCTCTGGGAGTTACTCGGCGATGAAAGCAGCCGTAACGAATTGGACACTCGGACAAGCCCAAGTGCTCGGATCCAAGGGCATTCGATGCAATGTCGTCCAACCTGGCCCGATCTTTGTTGAAGGTGGCGACTGGAACATGATCAAAGATCACATGGAAGACTTTTACGCGGCCACCCAAGCAGCCCACCCCCAAGGCGAACTAGGGGTCGCTCAGGATGTCGCGAATGCTGTTGCCTTCCTCGCTAGCGACGCAGCCAGCCACGTCAACGGCGCCAACCTCACCGTTGATGGAGGCTTCACTAAACGGGTTAACTACTAGGGATGACTACGAATGCCGAACGGGTTGACGCTTACTTAGTCGCCGGAGGCAAATATCACGACATTGATTTCGCGCGCGCTGAGCTACTTGGCCTGCTCGCCGAACATCCTCATATTCGTGTCACCGTTGCACCAGACTACGAAGCCACCTCCGTAATTACGGAGTCCGCGTTTTTGATCAGCTACACCTGTGACGTTCGACCTAGCGAAAGCGCTCAAGTCACGTTACGTGATTGGGTTGAAAGCGGCGGACGCTGGTTGGCGCTTCACGGAACGAACGCAGCACTCGACCTCCCCCGCCCTAACGGGGTTGAGGCTCCACGCTGTTTTCCGATTTGGGCAGAACTGCTGGGGAGTCAGTTCGTCGCTCATCCACCGATTCACCTCTACCAAGTGGAACTCAGCGATCCGAATCACTGGCTTGTTGAGGGCATAGAGCAGTTCGAAACCGACGATGAGCTCTATCTCATGGAGCACTGTGACTTACAGGAGTTACAACCCCTGCTGCACACCAACTGGAGCGGTGAGGCGACCGGTTTCGCGGAGAATGATTGGGGCGAATCAGAACGACATCTGGTTCAGTATTTGCGTCCCCTGGGTGCCGGCGGGGTGTTGTACAACACCCTCGGACATTGCCGAGGCCATTGGGACATGCAACCACTCATGGACTACTACCCGGTCATCGAACGGTGCTCCTGGGAACAACCTATGTACCACGAATTGCTTCGTCGAGGCATCCGATGGGCCATGGGTCATTCTGCCTAACCGTTACAGGACTCCCCTTCTAAAGAAACCAGAGAGAACCGGCTCGCACCTCAGGTGGTCATCGAGATGAATGACGAGGCACCGGCCAAGTCGGATTGGTCTTTGTCTCTATTCGGCAGAGGAATTACTTAACCATTTCCTAAGTGGGAACGTCAGTCATCTAAAGAGGGACGTTGGCGTTGTTGCTTGAGTCGACCACGCTGGGTTTTAGCGTCAGTTCGTTTCCGTTTCGCCGATCGACTAGGTCGAGTGCCCTTCCTGGAACGTTGCACGTGCAGTCCCTCACGCACTTTGGCTGATAACCGGTGCAACGCTTCATCTCTATTGCGTTTCTGGGAGCGATGCTCATCTACACGAATAGTGATGCGTTCACCGACGCTGTCAATTAGGCGGGTGCGTTGCTCGGTGGTTCCAGCTTTTGAGGCCGTAATATCCCAGCTAACTTCAGCTCGAGTCTGGGCACGGTTCGCGTGCTGACCGCCTGGACCGCTCGAAGTTGAGAACCGCCACTCAAGTTCGCGACCATCGATAACGAAGTCGTCTCTAATCTTGAGTTGAGAGATCGCCATACAACCATTGTGACTAGGAAAAGCCAAAGAGACCTCCACTTTGTGCGTGGAAGTCTCTTAAATCCGTGGTTATTTGTAATGATCTAACAGCTATGGCCTGCTGTCGACTCTGCGCAGGTTCGGGTTAACTGCTCGTCAGAGACATAGGCCTTGACGGTGCCGTCCCAGTGAATGGAAGTACGGCATGAGGCGCATCTGTAGCTGCTTCGATACGACCGAGCCCGACCACTTGCGTGGTGTGGGTATTGCATCTTGCTGTTTCTCCTTTCTGTTGTTCAGA
>Ga0066372_10001142_pt1 | contig 10600 bp, 7 predicted proteins | sample Knorr_S15_td_250_FD_77011 | JGI IMG/M metagenome (GOLD analysis project Ga0066372, IMG submission 77011) | Marine microbial communities from Southern Atlantic Ocean transect - Knorr_S15_td_250_ad_251m_LV_A | ecosystem: Environmental > Aquatic > Marine > Oceanic | place: Southern Atlantic ocean... | reverse complement strand
CGAACCGTATGCCAGGTTGACGTTCATGCAAAACGAAACGGCAGCGTAACCTCACCTGCGAACCAAGCCAAGCGCCTGGCCAAGCGGCATCAGTTCCACGAGAGGTCGTCCGGGCCGTCGGCCAGCAACCGATGCTGCCAGTCTAGGCCGCGAAGAATCTCCCGCCAGGCCGCCTCATCGGGATTACTGAAAACCAGTTCCGTCTTGGCCTGACAAACAAGCCACGCTTTACGCGCCAACTCGCTTTCGAGTTGACCAGCGCTCCAGCCGGAGTAGCCGAGGAACACTTCGATCTTGTGGTCGGGGTTGACCGAATTGGCGAGGTCGCTCAGTTCGCCCGGGTCCTGTACCAGTGAGAGGTTGTTCATCACGTTGCCCTGAAACATAAACGAGTCGCTGTGAAGGATGTGTACCGACAACGTATCAACCGGGCCGCCGCTACGGGTGCGTTGGTTTTTCAACGTTGGTGGCATGTCGATCGGGAGCACGTCGCCGATGCGCTTGTCCCCTGGTTGATTGAGCACCAAGCCGAAGGCTCCCTCGGGCGAGTGCTGGCACATGAGGATGACAGTGTGGTGAAATAAGGAGCCGTACATGCCGCCGCCGTCCAGCAGTAGATACCCTCGAAGGCTCTGGAACTTTTCCTTCATCCTCCCGCTACCACCTTGACGATTTCCATAGAGTCGCCCGCGTTGAGTTGTCGCTCAACGAACTCCGATGGCGGCACCGCTTCGCCGTTGAGTTCCACCACGACGCTGCGGGGTAGCATGCCTCGTGCCTTGAGAAAATCGTGAAGCGACACCGGAAGCCCGGTGTCGATATTCTGTCCGTTGGCCGTGATGCTTTGTTGCGAATCACTCATCCCACTCCGCTAACTCTGTCGCGGAACGGACCGCAAGTCAACGACCGGCGCTTGGCCAAGCGCATACCGGGCGGTAGACTGCCGTGCCGATGCGCATTCGTTCCATCGTGGCTCCACTGCTTAAGTGGTTCGCCGGAAATGCCCGTGACCTGCCGTGGCGGCGGACGCGCGATCCGTACGCGATTTGGATTTCGGAGATCATGCTGCAGCAGACGCAGGTCAAAACCGTGATCCCGTACTGGCAACGGTGGATGGAGCAGTTGCCGGACATCGCATCGCTCGCCGCTGCCGACGAGGACACGGTGATCAAACTTTGGGAGGGCTTGGGCTACTACTCGCGAGCGCGCAACTTGCAAAAGTCGGCCAGGCTACTCTGCGAAGAATTGAGCGGAAAATTCCCCCGCGACTTAGGCGGCGTGTTGGTACTGCCGGGAGTGGGGCGTTACACCGCGGGTGCGATTTGCAGCATCGCTTACAATCAACCGGAACCACTTGTCGACGGAAACGTTGCTCGTGTACTGACGCGCCTGCTCGGTATCGAAAAGCCGTCAAATCAGAAACAAGTTGTCGAGCAACTCTGGTCGGTCACCGCCGACCTGGTGAAGCACGCCGTTGGCCTTCAGAGAACAAGCCGGCGAAACGCCGCGGCCTTCAATCAGGCGATGATGGAACTGGGTGCCTTGATCTGCACACCGCGTAACCCACACTGTCCCGACTGTCCCTTGAAAGGCCGCTGCATCGCTCGAAAGCAAAACAAGGTAAACCGTATCCCGATCTTGGCCAAACGGGCGCCGGTGAGCAAGCGGCGCTTCATCGGCTTCATCATTGCCTGGCATGGCAAGGTCTTCGTGAAGCGACGTCCAAGCGGAGAAGTAAACAGCGGATTTTGGGAATTCCCCAATTGGCTAGTGGATGATACCCAGGTCCAGCCAGCCGACTTGGCCAGTACAAAACTTGCGCTTGCTCAAGTGGATCCAGAGCCGCTTTGCACCATCAACCACTCAATCACCTGCTACCGTAACCGGCTTGAGATGTTCGTAATCTTTCGGACACGAAAGCCGCTCTTGGCCAAGCTCAAGGGCAAATGGGTTCCCCTGGCCAAGCTTGACGAGATCCCACTAACCACCGCCCACCGCAAAGCAGCCAATCAATTTGCCGGTTGAGGGTTACTCCCATTCGAGTTTTAGTGGGACTTCATTTCCATTTGCGGCTTTTGATTCGTCGGCAGCTTGCATGAAGGCGTAAATTTCCAATGTCTCACGGGCATCGACGGGCGACTTGCCGCTTTTGAAAAACTGGATCACCGCCTCGACGAGCGGCGCGTAGCCGTCATAACCGCCGACCGCGTGTTCACCGGAATCGCACTTGGCCGTGCCGCCGTAGCCTTTGCCTTCGCGGAAAATGCCGACACGGCCGTTCTTCCATGTTCCGGTCACCTCGATTTTGCCGTCGTCGGTTGTGCCACGCTTGACCGACACGCAGCCGGGACCCATCACGGTGAACAATGACTCGACCCCGTGGATGCCGTACCAAAACAGGTCGGGATGATGAGGCTCAAGATGAGCTGGGCTGAATGTTTCGCAGCGAAGTACTTTACCGTAGTCGCCAGCGCGAGCAGCCAAGGTGTTTTTGGCAAAGCGTAACGAGGATGAACTGAACACCGGGACTTTGTGCTCTTTGGCTAGTTGGTAAATCTTCACGCAATCTTCGAGTGTCCCAGCGAGTGGTTTGTCGATATAGAGAGGCTTGCCAGCCTTGATAACGTCGATGGCGTGCTTGAGGTGGGGGCGGCCATCGACATTTTCAATCATCACCGCATCGACGTGCTGACAAAGTTCGTTGACGGTAGGGTAAAGTTTCACGCCCCATTTGCCGGTCAACTCGGTGGTATATTTCTCGACGCGCGTATAGCTGGACTCGACGTCGGGGCTGCTGTCCTTGACAGCGGCGACCATCTGAGCGCCGGGGACGTGATTTTTGTCGGTCTTGTCGTTTAGGACGCGGGTGAAGGCGGTGACGTGCGAGGTGTCGAGTCCGACCATGCCGATGCGAAGATCTTTTCCCTGAGTTGAGGTGGCGAGCGTGATCGTCAGTGCCACCCAAAGGAATCGCTTGGTATGCATGCGGGCATTTCAACCTGTTAGCAGTGAAACGCAAGTGAAAAGCGGTTGTCCCGTCTGCAATAGCTACGTATCATCTGCCTATGCCAATTCGTTTAATGGTAGTATTGATTACCATGTTGGCCAGCATTCCGCTTGGTCTAGCGCAAGCTGAGGTGCGGCCCGATCATGCCAAGAAAATGGCCAAAGGTTTGGCGATTTTCCAGGATGGCGTTGGCCAAGCGCTGAAGCAACGGTGTATCAAATGTCACGGCGGCGAAAAGGTCCGCGGCGAACTAGACATCACCACGCGCAATTTGCTGCTCAAAGGCGGCAGCGAAGGACCGGCTGTGGTACCAGGCAGCGCGAAGGCCAGTCGACTCTTTAAGCTGATCTCACATGCCGAGAAACCTCACATGCCTGCGAAGGGAGGGAAACTGCCGGCCGGGTTGATCGCCAAGTTCGCTGAATGGATCGATATGGGTGCGCCTTATAGCAATGCCCTCCTCGATTCGAAGGTGGCTGATGGCGAAATGCAGATCACCGACAGCGACAGGGAGTACTGGGCTTTCACGCCGCTGAAGATGACGTCCGTTCCAAAAGTGGAGAACAGTCAGTGGGTGTCGAATGAGATCGATCACTTTGTCCTGTCGAAGCTCGAGGCTGCCGGGCTCCAGCCCAACGACCCGGCAAAGCACCGTGTACTGTTACGTCGACTCTACTTTGACATCATCGGCTTGCCGCCAGGACCGGAGGAGGTTGCAAATTTCCTGACTGCAGCTGATGGAAATCCTCGTGCAGCAATCGAGAGTGTGGTGGATCAGTTGTTAAATTCGCCACATTATGGTGAGCGTTGGGGGCGCCATTGGCTCGATGTTGCGCGTTATGCTGACAGTTTTGGGTTTGAGCAGGACACCGACAGGAACCATGCCTATCACTACCGCGATTTTGTCATCAAGGCGCTCAACGACGATATGCCGTACGATCAGTTTGTACGCTGGCAAATTGCAGGCGACGAGATTGCGCCTGAGAATCCGCTGGCGTTGATGGCGACCGGTTTTCTTGGGGCCGGTGTGTTTCCAACTCAGTTGACCGAGAAAGAATTCGAATCTGCACGCTACGATGAACTCGACGACATGGTTGGCACGATGGGCACGGCGATGCTGGGGATGACCATAGGTTGCGCCCGTTGCCACGATCACAAATTCGACCCGATTCCGACCCGCGATTATTACCGTTTGATCACCACGTTCGCTACGACGATTCGCAGCGAGATTGATGTCGATCTGAATCCTGAGGTGACCAAGGCCAGCCTGGCCAAGTGGCAGGTGGTTCATGAAAAATTGGCCACTGGCTTGGCCAAATGGGAGAAGGAATCGTTGCACGAACGCTTTATTGCTTGGGCAAAAAACCTACCTGACGAGAGTGCGGAAAAGTTTGAATGGCTGGTTCTCGATGATCTAAAAATCAAGTCGCTGAATGGGGCAGTGTTCAAGAGCCAGGGCGATGGTTCTTTTTTGTTGACCGGCAACAATCCCAAGGACGATCGCTGGGTGATCACCACTGGGTCAAAGGCAAAGGCGTTGACGGGGATTCGTATTGAGGCGCTGGCGCATGAGTCGATGAAACACAACGGGCCAGGCAGGGCCGACAACGGGAATTTTGCGTTGAGCGATATTCGGGTGTTCGTCGAACCGCTCGACGGTGGTAGCAAGCGGGTGGCAGTGAAATTGGTCAACCCGCAAGCTACTTTCGAGCAGAACAAAGGGGACCTCTCTGTTGCCAGCTCCATTGACACTGACAAAAAGAAAACCGGCTGGGCGGTCGATCAAGGAGGGATCGGCAAAGACCAGGCCGCAATGTTCGAATTCTCTGAACCAGTTGGTTTTGCTGATGGTATGAAGTTGACGGTTGAGATAGATTTTTTCACCAACACCAGTCACACCATCGGTCGCCCACGTCTGGCTATTACAAGTCATCCCAAGCCAGTGCCACTCAAAGGAAGCGCGCAGGTCGCTTCGATCGCGAAATTGCGCGGTGCGTTCAAGGGCGCCGACAACTTGGGCGAGTTGAGTGAAAAGGAGCGGCAAGGGTTACTTAAAGCGTACCGAACGCTCGACAGCGAATGGCTGAAGCGCGACACCAAAGTAAAGGCGCATTTGGAGGCCAAACCGAAGCCGCAGACAACCAAGGTGCAGATCAGCAGCGAGGGGTACAAGCCGATCAAGCACCATGCTGATGGCCGCGGGTTTCCACATTTTTACAAGGATGTGCATCTGCTCAGGCGTGGGGATACTAGGCAAAAACAGGAGAAGATGATGCAGGGTTTTTTACGGGTGCTTATGCGAGGCAAAAAAGATGAAAAGAAATGGCAGCAACCAAGGCCGGAGTGGGCGCGAACGAGTTTTCGGCGAAAAGCTCTCGCGAATTGGCTTACGGATACTGATCACGGGGCGGGGCAGTTGCTCGCGAGGGTGATCGTTAATCGACTTTGGAAGCATCACCTCGGTCGCGGCATTGTCAACACACCTAACGACTTTGGTCTGCAGGGCGAGGTTCCGACTCACCCCGAATTGCTCGATTTCTTGGCCGGCGAGTTGATCAACAACGGTTGGCGCTTGAAACCGTTGCATAAAAAAATCGTGATGAGTTATGTCTATGGTCAAAGCGCGAATTTCTCCCATGCCAAGTCACAGGTTGATGCCGAGAATGCATTGTATTGGCGGTGTACCCCGCGAAGGCTTGAGGCAGAGCCGATCCGTGACAGTTTGCTGAAGGTGAGTGGCCTGCTTGACACTGCGATGTTCGGGAAGGGAACACTCGATCCATTGATGAAGCGGCGCAGTATTTATTTCCAGATCAAACGCAGTAAACTGATTCCTACCATGCAGTTGTTTGATTCTCCTGAACCGCTGGTTGGTCAAGGGGCACGGCCCTCGACGATCATTTCCCCTCAAGCATTAATGTTCATGAATAACGGTCAAATTCGAGCTGCAGCTATGTCGTTGGCTGAGAGCTTTGAAAATAAGGCCAACAGCCAAGCGGTTATGGTAGGTTATGAGACGGTCATCAGTCGCGTCCCTTCTTTAACAGAGAAACAAGCAATCTCAGCGTTTATCACTAAACAGGAGAAATCCTACCGTGAAGTCGGCCGAAAAGATGCTCGCAAGCTGGCTCTTGCCGACTTCGTCCAAGTACTCTTTGGATTGAATGAGTTTGTGTACGTTAACTAATTCACTTTTTTCACTTTTTTTTCGGAAATTCAACTATGCCTAAATAAACCAGGCTTAAAGTGACCTTCTCCTCTTACCCGTTCTAACCGGGATTTTCCCGCAATTTGCCAGTTTAACAGCCCAAAAGGTAGCACCCGGTGCCACTCTAGCTTGACTGTTTCAGGGAAAGGGAGCACATCGTTTTCAGAGGCCTTCGGAAGGCCGGATTATGAACGATGAAGGTGACGGAAGGGTCAGTGGCAAACGGCAGCCCGAGCGATGGTTAAAAAAGCCGAGGAGAATGATGCCCCCGCCCAGTAATGGTGGCTCGGTCTAACAAACGGCGATCGAATCGACATGATGAACGCCTTCGAGAGGTTTCGCAGTGTCGGGTTCATCCTACTCTCGGCCGTTGACCACTTTGCCGGAGAGGGGACTCCTTAATATTTCCTGATTTAAAATCCCGCGTTAGCAGTATAATCATGGGAATACTGCGGCCCTGATATCGTTGTAGTTCATGTAACCAACATGGATGTCACGAATGACACCATCCACGTCGATGAAAAAAGTTGTCGGGATACCGGTGATTTTATTGTAGGGGGCAAAATTCAATTCGTCGGAGGCAATCAAGTAATTAATACCCTCCTTTTGCGCGAACTGACGCAGCTTTGATTCCGGCTCATCGCTGATCCCTATAATCGTTAGTTCGATCGGGTCATGCTCCTTGGCCAAGCGAATGAAGTGTGGAATCTCCTTGATGCAGGGAGGGCACCATGTCGCCCAGAAATCGACGATCACCCTGCGCCCCCTCAAGTCGCTAAGGGTTACTTCTTTACCATCGAGAGTTGTGACAGAGAAATCCGGCGCCGGCTCGTCCACCCATTGCCCGAACCGGGTTCCATCAATAGACGAAATATCGGAATCCGGGGCGAGGATCGCGGTAATCCACAACCCCACCGTAAACAGGAGACTGATATACCCCAACACCAGACCGGCCTTGGCCATGCCTACACCTCCGTAGAGCGTCGGTTTCGACCGGTTTTGGCTTAGCGATATATGCCCCGTAACTACTGCTGGTAAGCCTAGGATCCCCGGCATACAGCAAAGTAACCAACCAACGGTCACAGACAGGATGCCGAAGATCATACTGAGCATTGCCAATGTTGTATTACCACCCTCTTGATGCGCTGCAACAGGCCGAGAGGTTGAAGTACTGGGACGGGGAGCTTGGCCAAGCGACGAGCCTGTGGAGGCCTTTTGGCCGGAGTCACCCACCCAATTCTTGAACTGGTCGGACAGCTGGCTTGGATTGCCCAAGGGGGATGAGCTTGTTTCACCTTCTCCGGTAGAAGCGGCATCCGCCCTGAAGGAGGCCAGTAAAACATCCACCGTCTGCCATTGTCCAGAGCCGGCAATCCGCGCCTGGGAAGTCTCCATCGCCCGCCCCTGGACAACCAGACCTTCAAGCTGCGCTGCCGTGAACGGGCCGTATACCTTTCCGTCACCGCCTACGAACTCATAATTGAAATCGCTCATTCAGGTCACCCTCAGGCTGCCGCAGTATAAAACCTGCTGATCCATCGAAAAAAGTCGCAGGAAATTATCCAACTCAATAAAATTATTCAACAAAACTTTTTTTTGGCGGTGTGCACTCCAGCGAGTTAGATAAATACATGGAGGATATTGATCGTGTTATCCAAACTTGGCCAAAGCGTTCGTTAGTCTGGACGCTGTCTTCCCTCTGGAACTGGGTAACATCGGATACAGAGGGGGAATTTCAGGCGCACGGTTCCTCCCTGTGGGGATCGCCCTTCGAGGGTTGGGCGGCTGCTGCATTTTTTAAAAACAATGAACAATTGAGGGTTACAGAAAGTTTCAAATGAAGATGATAAGCAGCTTGGTCTAGCTTATTTCTCTTCAGCTGGAGTTTGTAACCTGTTGGGAAGTTGTGAATAAGTCCCAATGGACACTTTTTCTTGAATCAACGTAGTCTCGCCTGTGTCTGGTTTGAATTGTCGTGTGCTGTTACCGGGTTGGTTTTGAGTGTGAGTGGTGAGGTGTTTTTCAACAATTAAAAATTCGTTTATGAAATCTTTGAGTTTGTCCGTAGGCTTGTTGTTATTATTGAACTGGTTGCCTTTGGGTGTTGTCGCTCAGTCCGATAGTCCGGTTCCCAAGCCAAGCAAGGAAGGGGGGGGAGCCAAGCCCGATCCACTGACGGATGAATCTCAAAAGGAGAAGAGAAACATCCGATTTCAGTTTGAGGGAGTGCCTTATAAGGATGCACTGCAACGCTTTTCACAAATGGCGGAAAAGCCGCTCATCGCAACAGAGGCGCCGCTGGAGGGCACGCTGACGTTTTTCGACTCAGAACCCTACACCTATGAAGAGGCAATGGATGTCCTCAATGTAATACTGTCGATGAAGGGCGTGGCATTAGTTGAAGCTGGTCGCTACCTGCAATTAACGAAACTGGAGAATATTAAGAAAATGCCACTAAAGGTTGTGCGTGGCACTGATGCCTCCGGCGATTTTCGGCCCGGTCAAATTGTTACCGTCGTTTTGAAGTTAAAATACCTTGATGCCGCCGAGGTCTCGATTGCTGCGGCTTCATTATTGTCGAATGCCGGTTCCGTGGCCCCCTTGTCGCGAGGGCAGGGACTGATCATCACCGACCGGCTGGAAAGTATTCATCGAATCCAGCAGTTACTCGGGGAGATTGACATGGCCTCCGCTGCAGAGCGAGAGATGAAGTCATTCACTCTCAAGCACGCATCGGGTGCAGTTGTTTCAGAGTTGATTAATAAGACTTTTGGCAAGAGTTCAGTTACAAAGCAGATCAAATGGAACGACAAATCAAAAAAGTTCGATTCATTCGATCCGGATCCGACTACTTACGTAACTGCGGTTTATGACGATGCTTCGCGCACGATTGTGCTGTTCGGCCCGACAGAACAAGTTTCTTTAGCCGAATCCTTGATCAGTCAATTCGAAATGGGTGAAGGCAAAGCCGGAGAGGTGAAAATCTTTCACCCTACCAAGATGACAGCCGAGGAATTAGCCGTGATGATTCGTCAGGGAATCAATGGGGTCGCCCAAACGGATGAGTCTCCGGAATCAGCAAAGCTCAAGGCGCGTATCATTGTTGATTCGAAGTTGAATCGGGTCATTGCTTCCGCGCCGGTGGCTGGACAGCTTGAAATAATTGAGAACTTTGTTTTGCAGGTGGATGGAACCGGAGCCAAAGGAGGGCTCCCAAAGCCAATTACAACAGTGAACATCACCAGGGTGTTTAGGATCAAGGCCCTCGACCTGGATGCTGTACAACAAGCCGTCTCGAATGCCACGACAGATCAATTACCGGCTGGTGAAACCAGACCACGACTGGCCATTTCCGTCGACACCTCGACCCGAAGCCTGATTGTGACCGGTTCGCCGGGCGATGTTCAAACCGCTGAGGACATCGTGAGGCAGCTTGAGCAGGGGCGGGAACCGATAATTGCCCGCCAAACCCGTATTTTTGAAATGCTCGATCGTGAAGAGCTGGGCCGCGTCACGCCGTTGGTGGAAAAGCTGTACAAGGAACAGGTTGACGAAGCCGGAACCGGTCCGGCTGATGCGATCATTCTGCGGGATGAGAACACGCAAAGACTGATTGTTCGGGCCAAGCCGGATCATCTTGTGCAGATCGCGAAGTTGATCTCTGAACTCCGCCTGGCCAAGCCCCTGGCCAAGCCGCGAACCACGGTAATGTTGCCCTTGACTAACCGCAGGGTGGACCAAATTTATCGCAACATCGAGTCGCTGGTGAACGAGCGGATGGGGGAAACACCGTTTCGCAACCAGCCCAAACCGCGCCTGATTGAGGACAGGGTGAACAACCGGGTAATTGTCACTGCCAACGTCCAGCAGCACGAGGTGATTGCGCAGGTGATGCAGTCGCTTGACGTGCTTCCGGACGCGCCGGAGCGTACGATGCGGTTTGTGGAACTCGGGGGCGCCGATGCACGCAAGTTGACCCCGCTAATCACGAGACTGTTTGAGAACGACAGGCCAAGCGCCGGGCCGGCTCCTCAGGTTGTTGAAGACTCGGGAGGCAAGAGGTTGATCGTCCTGTCAACCCAGGAGCAGCACGGTCGCATCACGGCATTCCTTGGGGAATACCAATCCGGCAGTCCGTTGGTTGTGGAGAGGGAGATTCGCTCTATCAGTCTGCCGCGGCGTGAGCCCGGCAAGTTCAACCAGGTCCTTCAATCGATACAAAAGTTGGTCGACCAACGGATGCAGAATCCGGAATTTGTTCGGCAGCCCAAGCCGTTGATTTTACCGGATGAACCGGGCAGCCGTCTGATAATGACGGCAACTCGGAAGCAGTTCGAGGTCATTGAACAGATCGTGGCCACCGTCACCGCAACCCCCGAACCTGT
>Ga0066372_10001141_pt1 | contig 10606 bp, 8 predicted proteins | sample Knorr_S15_td_250_FD_77011 | JGI IMG/M metagenome (GOLD analysis project Ga0066372, IMG submission 77011) | Marine microbial communities from Southern Atlantic Ocean transect - Knorr_S15_td_250_ad_251m_LV_A | ecosystem: Environmental > Aquatic > Marine > Oceanic | place: Southern Atlantic ocean... | reverse complement strand
GTTGGAACAGCTTTATCCTAGTCTTCGCGTGATCCACCATCCGCGAAACGGAGGATACGGTGCTGCACTACGCACAGGCTTCGCATCCGCCACCAAGGATGTCATCTTTTATACTGATGGGGACGCGCAATACGATCCCCGAGAAATGACACTGCTTTGGCAACGTCTCACACCGGAGGTCGACTTCGTTAACGGCTACAAGATTAGCCGATCCGATCCCTTGCATCGGATCATCATTGGGCGTCTGTATCACTATCTTGTAAAGACCCTGTTCGGGCTTCGACTCAGAGACGTTGATTGTGACTTCCGGCTAATGCGTCGCCGTATCTTTAATCAGATCAGACTTGAAAAGAACAGCGGTGTCATCTGCCTCGAGCTCATGAAGAAGGTAAAAGATGTCGGTGTAGTAGTAACTGAGGTTCCTGTGCATCACTACCACCGCGCGTACGGACGATCACAATTCTTTAACGTCCGGCGGATTCTCCGCACTGTTATGGATGTCTTCATACTCTGGCTCGCACTCGTCTGGCGCCGTGAACAAGTCGTAGCCTCGAGGTCTTCGACTCCCCTCTCCTCACGCGCAAAGGATCCAGAATGACACGCGTCCATGGAGAGTCCTATCGTGATTGTCGCGTGTTGATCACGGGTGGACTTGGATTCATTGGAAGTAATCTCGCAAGACAACTTGTCGACCTTGGCGCCGATGTTTCCATCATCGATTCTCTTATTCCCGACTATGGAGGCAATCTTTTTAATATCTCCGGCATTGAAGATCGCTTAGCCGTGAACAGATCGGATGTCAGAGATAACAGTGCCATCGACAAACTGGTCCTCGACAAAGATGTAATCTTCAATCTTGCCGGACAGGTGAGTCATATCGACAGCATGAATGACCCTTACACCGATCTCGAAATTAATTGCCGAAGTCAACTGTCGTTGTTAGAAGCGTGTCGGAAATATAATCCCGCCGCAAAGATCGTCTTCGCTGGAACTCGCCAAGTTTATGGTAAGCCCGATAGCTTACCGGTCACAGAAGACCATCTCGTGCGACCAGTGGACGTGAACGGCATCAATAAGGCAGCCGGTGAGTATTACCATCTCGTCTACAACGACGTTTTCGGTGTTCGAAGTTGCTCACTGCGTTTGACAAACGTATACGGGCCGCGGCAACTGATAAAGCACAATCGTCAGGGCTTCATTGGCTGGTTTATTCGATTGGCAGTTGAAGATCGTGAAATCGAGATCTATGGTGACGGATCGCAAATCAGAGATTTCGTGTTTGTCGACGATGCGGTCGATGCCTTTCTCCGAGCAGGAACGTCCGAAGAGTGTAACGGCGGCGTTTACAATGTCGGTGGTTCCGAAGCAATCAATCTTCGAGATCTCGCAACGAAGCTCCTAGAAGTGGCGGGAACCGGCCGGGTGCGATATGTGGAATGGCCGCTAGAGAAGAAAGCGATCGATATAGGAGATTTCTACGCGGATTGCTCAAAACTTACACGGACGGTGGGATGGCAACCAACGACCTCCCTAGACAAGGGATTGGCCAGCACCGTGGCGTTCTATCGAAATCATCTGGCACACTACGTAAGCGATGTCTCATAAACCGTCCAGCGTCAACGTATTGCCGGAGCTTCCTTTTCTCCAACTAGTTCCCGACGACATCGGTGCGGTGCGCGTTGCGATCGATCGCGTTCTGCAACGCGGTATCTTTGAACTAGGCGAAGAGATGGAGGCTTTCGAAACGGAATTTGCCGGAGCGACAGGCAGCACCCATTGCGTTGGAGTCTGCAGTGGTACAGACGCACTGGCATTAGCTGTGAGGGGCCTCGGCGTTGGACCTGGCGACGAGGTTATTACGACACCGCTGACAGCGGCATTCACAGCGCTGGCGATCGTAATGACCGGAGCAAAACCGGTTTTCGCTGACATCGATGCAGACCGCATGACTCTCTCACCCTCGGCGGTGGCCGACGCAGTTAGTTCGAAAACTGCCGCGATTGTACCGGTGCATCTCTATGGTCAGTCTGCCGACATGCCAGCATTAATGGCAGTTGCGGCGCGGCATGATTTAGTGGTCGTTGAGGACTGCTGCCAAGCACACATGGCCACCTGTGGTGGCCAGCCGGTTGGCACGTTTGGGGAAGCAGCAGCGTTTAGCTTTTACCCAACAAAGAATCTCGGTGCACTAGGTGACGGCGGCGCCATGTGTACCAACAGCAGTCAACTCGCGAACCGCGTGGCAGCCCTAAGGGATGGTGGCCAGACTGCTAAGTACCTGCACACCGAGGCCGGTGTCAATTCGCGGCTTGATGAACTCCAGGCCGCGATCCTTCGAACTCGTCTACCACATTTGGCCGAACGGACGGAACGCCGGCGAGTTATCGCGACCGCTTATCGACACGGTCTCGTAGAAACATCCGTCACCATTCCACCTGAACTCGATGCCGGACACGTCTACCACTTGTTTCCAGTACTGTCGACACGGCGCGACACCCTCCAGACCTATCTGCGGAACCTCGGCATTGGCACACTCGTGCATTACCCAACACCGGTGTCCCGACAACCAGCTTTTTCTCGGTTCACACCCTCTGAATGCCCGGTCGCCGATGCCGCCTGTCACCAGCTACTCTCACTCCCGCTCCATCCTAGCCTCTCGGATGAATCGGTTAACCGCGTCTGCGATGCGGTCAGTCAATTCAAGCCATCATTCCCGGACTAACGACCGTCGCTCTAGACGCCCAGTCACACAGACGAACCAGCCAAAGTGATCCGGATCCGGCAAACTTACCGAGACGGGGTTCAACAGCCTTAAGTTTTCCAGAGCCGTATCAGGACTGCGCCGGTGATTCCGAAGGACAATAATCCCAAGATGATAGTGACCTCAGCGGATATGACTCCCAAGAAATACAAGTAGACCCACCAAAAATCGAGACTGTAGGCAAATTGAGCGGAAAAGTTTCGAGCAAGGCCCATTGCGGGAGTCGTTGAAGGTCTCTTATCAACACCCGCTAGGTATCGAATGTTTTGAGGAACAGTGCTGACCGCAGCACGTGTATTGAGAACCAGCGCCGAATATTGCCATTCCCACCGGCGGACGTTACGCGTTTGATATCCGATTTCAGGGGTATGGCCAACCTTCGAGAAATCAACCAAGACGCCAGGGAGTTGAACCAACATGCTCACCACCAACCCAGCCATGACGATTTTTTGTCGGACGCCCGTAGCGCCAGTATCAAACCATCGGGCAAGCGGTATGCAGAGGAACGGCGTCAACGGTAACAAATACCGAGGCCCATAAGATCGATCGGCATCCCAGTGCCCGAGCGACGCGTAGAAACAGAACAGCACCAAAGTAACGCCAGTCAGTAGAATCGCTGTGTGCCGGTCCTCTTTGCGGAGTTCGTTCAGAGCACCAATCCCCAAGAGAAGCAGCGGGGAGTACAGAAACAATGACCCGCCAGGACTCACGGTGAGCCCAACAACACCTTGCCAAAACGAACCGAATACAGCCGTTTGGTCTCGTAGATAGCCGGTGCCGAACAAATTACCGAATCGGATCCAGTTGTAGTAGGCGGTAATCATGACAGCAACAACTGCCGGCATTGCTATCACGGAGATGGTTCGAACGGCGCGACGGATGTCCGGCCATGATTCCAGTATGAGCCATAGCACGATCGGCAACGACACTAACACCAGTTCGTGACGGACAAGAAGCGCAGCTCCAATACCAGCACCGCTGAGGACAAGCATCCACAACCGATGAAACCTAACGCCAACCCAGGCCCCATACACGGCCGTTAGAACACACAGTGTCGCGAGAGGAGCATTGAACCCGAATTTCGCGTAGGGCCACATCGCCGTGGCGCAACCGAGCGCCAAGGCGGCCATCACGGCAGGCCTGCGCTGTCCCACAAGGGCCCAGGCAAACCAGAATGTCAGCCACACAGATGCTGCAGCGGCGACGGCACTGCCGACTGTCATCGCTCCTTTTCGGAGAGACTCGGAGCGACCAATACCCCCACCGCTGAAGCGCTCAGCGGTTCGTCCTAGTAGATAAAACGGTGCTGAATAAAGCGCGTGCCCGAGGCCATAGGGGGAGTAGTAGCGTCCGTCGATGCCGCGATGGGCTTCCATTTCAAACAAGTTGTAAGACATGGCAACTGAGCCACGCTCGACGATTCCCTTCGTGACCTCGTAGGCCATAATGTCGGTTGCCATGCTGCCGCCGGTCGTGGCACCGTACAGGCACAAACTGAAGAGGAAGACAAGCCGGGCCGCTCGTCTGACAACCGCTGGAGCCGAACCTCGGTATAGTCCCTTTGGCAGGCTCATACAGGTGAGACCTCGTGACCGTGCACCGAGCGGTACAACGATCGAACCAATCGCAGCGCGATAAGCAGCGGGAGCAATCCGAGCACGAGAGCCGCGCCAGCTGGTAGCGCACCCAAATAGAAAAGGTAAAACCACCAGAAATCGAGACTAAATGAGAACTGCTGAGAAAAATCACGCTGAGTTTCCTGCCCGGTGGTGCTGACATCAGGCGGTGACGAGATGCCCAACAGATAGGCTATGTTCCGGGGTACTCCCTGGATCGCCGCGCGCGTGTTTAACGTGAGCGGTGCTGCCGGCCAGGTGTAGCGACTCATCTGAATCGAATACTCGTCGGTTCGCCTAGCAAATGCCTGCTGCATCTTCGAATAGTCAACAAGAATACCTGGCAATTGCACAAGAATGCTGACCGCAATGATGATGGGTAAGAACCGCCGCCAGCGCGGTCGATAGTCCAGCGGGAAACAGGCGGCAATGGGAATCGTGAGAAATGGCAGCACGGGTATTAGGTAGCGTGGACCATAGCTCTCGCCGCCATCCCACTGATGCAACTTGGCGACCACAAACAACAGCATGACGACCTGCCCACCAAAAAGCATTGCCGTCGACCAATCACGACCGGCAAGCACTTTCAGCGCGAGCAGCCCCGCGCCAGCAATCGGGACATACAGAAATAAGGACCGCCCTGGACTCGCCAACAGTCCGTATAACCCAACCAATAACGGCGTATCAAATTGGACGTTCGGGTCCCGGAGTAATCCAGTATCAAACGGATGACCAAACCTGACGAAGTTGTACCACATCCAAACCCCAACAGCGACGGCCACCGGCGCTCCAAACGTCATGCATCGGCGCAATAACTTGGGTCGGTCCGTCATTGACTCGACCACAATCCACACACCGAGCGGGATGGCCATAAGCGCCATCTCATGGCGGGTCAGAAGTGCACAGCCGAGCCACGTCCCACCAAGTGCTAGAACGGAAGTGCGGGCGGACCGTACCCCTAGCCAAGTACAGTAAGTGGCAGCAAGCAAGAAGAACGCTGCTAGTGGAGCGTTAAAGCCAAATTTCGAATACGGCCAAAGAATCGTACCAAACGCCAGACCGAAGGCTGCCACCAGAGACCCTACAACAGAACCGCTGAGGCGCCACGCAAACAAAAACGCCACCGGAGCGCATAGTGCGGCTGCTACTGCACTGCCCAGAACGACGGCGGCTTTGTCCAGCGTTTCGGGCTTACCGACCCTCACATCTAGCCCCCGCTGTATAACGCGCGAGGCGAAATAAAACGGAACCCCGAACACCGGGTGTCCAAGACCGACGGGTGCGTAATACCGACCATCCACGCCGCGTTCGGCAGCGGTTGCAAGTACGTTGTACGACATGGCGACCGAACCCTGCTGTACCAGATTCTTCGTCACCTCATAGCTTGCGAGATCGGTGGCAAAGCTTCCACCCGTCGTCATGATATAGACGCAGAAGACGATTCCAAAAATGTTGCACGCGGTGCGCCTGAATGGTTTAACCATTACCGCAGGTCGACTCTTGGATGGGTGACTTACTCGAGATGGTGCATCGCCTAGTGGCACGGCTAAAGTCAGATATTCCTGAATTGGTTAAACAGAATAGCATGCTCTACCGCCCCTACTGTGGCCGCGTGGCCGTCGCCCTCTGATAAGCAGCCCTAAAAGTTTTGCCCCATCGCACGCTATAATTACGGTTCGTTCCGAGGATACGTGCTCGTGCATCTCACGCTGGGCTTGGACCGCTTCGAGCGTCATCCCGGTCGCACCATCATTGGCATCGGTGTTGTTTTCGCGATCGCCTATGTGATCGCGATGACAATGTTTCCACGTGCCCATGGCCGTATCATTGACGGCGACGGCATCCAATACTACGCCTACCTGCGGTCACTCGTGTTCGACCAGGACGTCAACTTCATCAACGATTATCAACTTCTTTACGGGCCTGAGAATCCCGCTAATGTCTGGACCTCGACCCGGACGACTACGGGGCATGCCGTCAACCTGATGTCGATCGGTCCTGCTCTCCTATGGCTACCGGTATATCTTTTGATTTTCGGTGTCATGGTGCTGGGGAGCATGGCCGGTATACCGATTCCGTTGGACGGCATCGCTGCTCCATTCCAATTCGCGGTCGCGTTGTCTGGAATCGCCTACGCAACCGCGGGCGCTTTTTTGTCCTATCGGGTCTGCGCAAGCGTATTTAGACCAGCACCGGCGCTCTGGGCCACGCTCGTAGCGTGGCTAGGCTCACCCGCGATCTACTATTCGGTCGTCTCTCCCGCGTACTCACATGCGGTCTCTCTGTTCACAATCGCACTCTTTGTTCACGTCTGGTTGCGGACACGAGGCGATTGGCGGCCAGCACGCTATGCCCTCTTGGGAGCACTTGCGGGACTGGCAGCTGTAGTCCGTTGGCAAGACGCAATTATTCTTTTGTTGCCTTTGGGAGAGGCGTGCTTGGCAGTCGCCCATCGCACCTCCACATTGAGAGCTATAGCTGGCCGACTGGCACTCATGGGGAGTGTGCTCATTGTCGCGTTCACGCCGCAGGCTCTAGCATGGCGCCAAATCTATGGGCACTTCATCCTCACTCCCCAAGGAGAGAACTTTATGCGGTGGACTGAACCACAAGTCCTTGCAGTGCTCTTTTCCTGGAATCACGGGCTTTTTTCCTGGACGCCAGCGATCATGCTAGCCGTCGGCGGGCTCTTCTGGCTGATAAAACGAGATCGCCTGCTGGGATGGGGAACGATGGCCGTCTTACTAACAGCTATATATGTCAACGCCGCTGTCGTCGACTGGTGGGGCGGTGAAGCGTTCGGCGCGCGTCGCTTCGTTAGTTATACCGTATTCTTCACAGTCGGTCTTGGAGCACTCATGTCCTCCTGGCGGTGGGCTCAGTGGTCCGAGACCGTCAGAGTCATCGCCGTCTGCGTAATTATCTCAAACCTACTCTTTCTCACCCAGTATCAGATCGCCCTGCGGAGTGGAGGGACAATCATTGAGTATCCGGTTTCGGCGCGACAGGTGCTCCTTGAGCGGTTCGAACTCCCCTGGCGCCTTCTTAATCATCAAGCACAAGACTGAGCGTTGTCGTCTGACAATTCGCGTGGAACAGGGGGTAAAGCGACAAGCAACTGGCCTAACGTTGTAGCGCACGAGGCGCACAACCAAAGAGTGCGTCCGTTCCGGTCCTCGACTAGTGGGTGGTCAACGCGCTGTATCCTTGCCCAAAGTGATGCTCGAGCCTCTCGAGAGTAGCGCTAGGGTAGTTCCGCATCCACGGAAAACATTCCAGGTAAGCTTCAGTTGATCTGTGGATTTTTCCCCAATCAACATGTGTAGCAGGTTTTACAAAACCTGCCTCTACCGCACGGTCATACTCCACAGTTCCTGGATAGGGCGTGAAGATCTTGGGACCACTAATGTTCACCCAAGGACCGTAAGCCCCATTCGTAACGGTCTCACAAAAATCCAGAGTCTTATTAACACTTTCGTCGGTCTCGCCTGGGAAACCAACAATGAATGACATACGCAATGGAACCTTGACAATACTTGCGTGCTTCATCAGCCGGTAGTAGTCCTCTAGGTCCGTATGTTTCTTTATGTAGTCAAGTGTCTCCTGGGATGCCGATTCAGCGCCAATAAATACTTGCGAACAATTCGTCTCGCCCAAGAAATTATAAAGCGAATAATCATCTCGAATGAGTTGATCAGGACGTGCCTCAATCAAATACGTTAGGCCTTCACTAGCTAAGTATTTGAGGATGGTCCGAGCGCGCTTCTTATCCACCCAGAACATATCATCCCATATACCCACACCCTCCAGGTCTTCTCCGTCCCGAGCAAGTCGCTCTCGTATTACGTCTATCTGACACTTCACCCAGTTGAGATCGTGGGAATTCCAAGTAAATTTTCCCTCGGCATTTCCATGCATAATCTGGAGAGGTTCCGAGCAAAAAGTACAGCTGTATGGGCATCCCCTACTGGTTATTAGGTAATAGAAAATGCTCTTGTCCAGTTCATATAAGCCAACATCCCACTTCTTAATATCTTCAAGAACGTGTACTGATACGTCGGAACTCAGCCCGGGATCGATGGCCTGGATATCGCTTTTTATTTGGTCAAACACCATTGCTGCTGATGTTTGAACTCTAGTTACCGGAGAGCGGACCGAGTGCCGTTCAGAGAAAAGATATTGACTAAGGCTAACTTTGTCCCAAGCTGGACTATACCGATCGAGTGTCTGAGGCGAATGCCCTTGTACTCTCTTAGTAAACTTTTTTGTTCCATTAACAATGTCAAGAACTAACTCAGGAAAAACATCCTCGCCTTGTCCAATAAAAACAAAGTCTATGTAAGATGAGTCCATGCACTCTTCGGAAAGAATAGTAGGATGTACGCCCCCCCACACAATACTGATTTCCGGATAATCGTTTTTTATTCGGATTGAGTGTCCTTTAAACTCCACAACCTGGGGAGCAGTCAGCACGGACATGCCAACCACCGCAGGCCTATAGTCTGTGAGGATAGAGTCGAGATTTTCAGCCGGAATATCACACGATACTACTAGTGACTCGATGCCCGCTTGTCGCAAGGCATCAATAAGATACAGCACACCTAATTGTGGGTACGCGCTAGATTGAGTTATGAAAAGAACTCGAGTCGATTGATTAGTCGACTGGTTATCGGAGTCAGTCATCAGATCAGAGTTTTTATTCACGGCACCACCCGCGATCTATGGTAGCACTGCTTCGAGGACTTCTGTATTAGCTTTCTCAAATATGGAATACAAAACAATAACTACTGCAATAATTCTGTCGAGCTAAGTTGTCCCATCAAATAAACAGCTTAAAGTGCGACAGTCTTCAGTATTGCTACTTCATTCCGTGCAGCTTCGTCCAGAGTGAAAGATTTAACAATAGACTCTCGCGCATTGCGACCTAGGCGCTCCTGAAGAGCGCCATCACCCAATACTATGTCAATGGCATTTCGAATCTCTTCTCGTGATGTGCCACATAACCAACCTGTCACTCCATGAATAATAAATTCGCTTATACCAGGAACATTCGAGCAGATTACAGGTAGCCCGCAACTCATCGCTTCTAATAAAGCTTTGGGGGGGCTTCCTTCATAATGTGTCGCATGAACGTAGATGTGGGATTTGCATAATTGGTACGGCAGCTCCGCATGTGGCAGATTTCCCATAAAGGTAACATTAACGCCACTGTTCATCGCTACAGCCTTGATATCCTTGCGTAACGAACCATTACCAATTAAGACCAAATTTAATCTTGTACCTGAGCATGCCTCTACGAGAGTTTCGACATTTTTTTGTTTTTCGAGTCGTCCGACAAAGCAGAGCCGGTTTGGTAATGAACTGGCCACCTTCGGGCGAAACAGATCAGTTAACACATGATTTGATACCACGTGAATGAGGGACTCTAATACAGAGTAAGTACGAGTAACATAATCGCGCATCGCAGGTGAAGCGACAATGATCGCTGTTGCTGCATGAAATATCTTCGCTTCATACCGACGTAGACGCCGCATGTAGACAGGGTTCTTTATATTAGATTGAGCAGTCATATCGGACGGGATATTTCCGCATCGCACGATCAGTGGCTTGCGCCACAATTTTGAAGACCACAGTGCTATACGCCCACCAGAAAGTTGATTGGTCTTCAACACGCTTGCACGCCGCAACGCCCCAGAATGAAGAAGTGGAATCAGTAAGAAATACAGAGGCAGTGGTAGCCTCCATTTATTGTACAAAATATCAATACCGGGGATTCGCTTGGAATATTCGAGTTCGCTCTCATCACCATAAGTCAAAAAGCTGACTTTGAGCCCTTCCTTCTGGTGTCTCAAGTAAAGAGCCACCTCCCTATCAAACATTCCAACTTCGGCCCATGTCCGCAGCGATACGTTTCTGGAGAAGAAGAGAACTAGATGGATTGAATGAGATTCACGAGATCGCATTTGACATTTAGAAGAACGGGCCAGAGTTACTTATCCGATAAGGCAGCAACTAATAACGTTTTCCCTAGACTGAGCATCTTAGAACCAACTCGAGCGACTGTCGAAGGCCTCCCGAAGTGTTTGCTCATAGATTTCGTGATATGCGGCGACGCAACTTGACGGTCTGAAGCGCGCTTCAATAGTCGATGCGGTCTCCGAACCCGTACGCGGCGCACCACTCACCATGGCGGATTGCACCGCCGCACACAAGGCGTTCGGATTTCTTC
>Ga0066372_10001140_pt1 | contig 10608 bp, 8 predicted proteins | sample Knorr_S15_td_250_FD_77011 | JGI IMG/M metagenome (GOLD analysis project Ga0066372, IMG submission 77011) | Marine microbial communities from Southern Atlantic Ocean transect - Knorr_S15_td_250_ad_251m_LV_A | ecosystem: Environmental > Aquatic > Marine > Oceanic | place: Southern Atlantic ocean... | reverse complement strand
TGCTAAAATTTGATGCCCAAGACAAATACCAAAAATTGGTTTTTTACCAAGTAATTGTTGAACTGTATTAATACCATAATCAATTGCTGCAGGATCACCTGGTCCATTGGATAAAAAAACACCATCTGGATTATAATCTAGAATTTGTTTAGAACTAACTGAAGCTGGGAATATGGAAATTTCTGCATCATATTTAAGCATGATATTATAAATATTAGATTTCATACCATAATCAATGGCTGCAATTTTATATTTCACTTCATTTTTTGGAGAAAGTATTGTTTTTCTTTTTCTAGAAACTTCTTTGGCCAAATCTAATCCTTCCATTGAAGGGATTTTTTTTATTTTTTTGCGCAAACTTCTAATATCAAAATCTCTTGTTGAAATAATGCCATTCATTGCGCCTTTATCTCTAATATGTATCGTAAGGGCTCTTGTATCAATATCTTGAATACCAACAACGTTATGAGCTTTCAAAAATTCCTTTAGACTTGCAGTAGATCTCCAATTGGATGAAACAATAGATTCGCTCTTTATTATCAATCCTGTTGCGTATACTTTGGACGATTCAATATCAGAATCATTAGAACCATAGTTCCCAATGTGTGGAGAACACATTGCTATCATTTGTTTTGCATAAGATGGGTCAGTTAGAATTTCTTGATAACCTGTCATTCCAGTATTAAAACACACTTCTCCAGAAGTTTCTCCTAAAGATCCAAGACTTTTTCCGGTAAAAAAAAGGCCATCCTCAAGATAAAGGATGGCCTTTCTACTGTTTTGCATGCTTGATTTTATATCATATAATTGAAAATTAAAACCTTATTTTTTTTCCACTCTCCATTGTCTTTACTGCAAGAGTTGTTAATAACAAAGAAAACAATATAATAAAAACCATAGAATTGAAAAATGGTGCATCTGAAACGCCTAGAGTTGCATATCTTAAAGAATTAATAGTATAAAATACTGGATTGACTTTACTAATAGCTAAACCCCATTCTGGTAACATGTTTACAGAATAAAAAATTCCACCCAAAAAACTTAGTGGGGTGAGAACAAAATTTTGTATTAACGCTAATTGGTCCCAAGAATCGGACATTTGACCAATAAATAAGCCAAGACTGGAGAAGGACCATGATACAATAAAAATAATAAAGATAGTAGAAATTGGATCTCTAATTTCCATTCCAGCCATGATACAAATCAAAAGGATAAGAATACCATTAACAAAACCACGCACCGTTCCGCCAATAATAAATGACACCGATAATTCAAGGCTTGAAAGAGGTGTAATTAGAAGCTCGGGAAGAGTTTGAAGTAATTTCATTTGTAACATTGATGAAGCTGTATTAGCAACAGCATTTGTTATAACATTCATCATTAATAAACCAGGCAATATATACATTTTATATGAAATGCCATCTATTTCTGTTATTCTATCTTCAAGTGCTACACCAAAAACAAAAATATATAATAGCGTTGTTACAATACCAGGAATAATTGTTTGTTTCCAGACTGTAAAAAAACGTAAGATTTCTCTTGATGAAAGAGTATAGAATCCAACCCAATTTCTAATCATTAAGAGTTCTCCCTGTTAATTCTAAAAATACATCTTCTAATTTTGATTTGTCGACTGATGATTTCAAATTTGACACTGTATCTTCAGCTATAAGCTTACCATTGTTAAGGATACCAACCTTTTCACACAATAATTCTGCTTCATCAATATAGTGTGTAGTTAGTAGAATTGTTTTACCTTCCTTATGTAATTGTTGTAAAAAATTCCAAAGATCATGTCTTAATGCTACATCTACTCCGGCGGTCGGTTCATCAAGAATTAAAATATCTGGATCGTGTGCTAACGCTCTCGCAATTTGTAGACGTCTTTTCATTCCTCCGGATAATTGACGCATTTTTTTGTCTTTATGATTATATAAACCAACTTTATTTAAAATAAAATCAATACGTTCTTTTGCATCCTTTCTTTTAATGCCATAAAATCCTGCTTGAAAATATAGAAGCTGTTCAACAGGAAAAAACCAATCATTGCTAATTTCTTGTGGAGAAATTCCAATTTTAGATCTTGCATAACGAAAATCAGACACTATATCTCTATCAAAAACTTTAATATCGCCTTCTGTCGGTTTTACTAGGCTTGTAATTGCATTAATAGTGGTAGATTTTCCTGCACCATTTGGTCCAAGAAGACCATAGAATTCGCCTTTTCTTATTGATAAATTAATTCCTTGTACAGCATAAACGGTTTCATCATATTTTTTATGCAGATTGTTAATATGAATTGCTATTTCATTCATTTTGTGCTTTAATTTGATATATTTTACCAGAGAATTCAATTATATAGAGTTCATTATTAACATCTTGGCTAAATGATGAAATCATATATTTCTTAGATCCAAGTAAAGGCTCAGTAATATCTTGTACTTTATCAGTTAATGGATTTAAAGCCCAAATTTTACCAGTGCAAAAATCAGAAAAAAGATATAGTCCATATAAGCTTTCGATTTTATTCCCTCTATAAATATATCCTCCTGTAACTGAGCAACCAGATACATTATTTTGTTTTATACCCATTAAACTAAATGCATATGTTGCATCGCTTGGATATTCAAATATCGGTTTTACAAATCCTTCTTTATTACATCCAGGATCAGGATAACAATGATTTCCTTCCATTATATTCCATCCAAAGTTTGCTCCACTTTTTCCAAATTCTAAATAATTAATTTCTTCCCAAAGATATTGTCCGACATCTCCCATATAAATATCTCCATTTTTGCTATCAAAAGAAAACCTCCATACATTACGTAAACCATACGCCCATATTTCATCTTTGATATCTTTATTGTCAACAAAAGGATTGTCAGTAGGTACTGAATATGTTCCATTGGTATTTGGATTAATACGTAAAATTGATCCAAAAAAATTATTCAAATTTTGTGCATTCTCATATGGATCTCCAGAAGATCCTCCATCTCCAAATGATATGTATAAATAATTATCTATTGGGTGAAACTCTAAATGTCCCCCATTATGGTTATTAAAAGGTTGCTCAAAGTGTAATAGTTTTTTTTCAGACTCTATATCTACTATTCCTTGTTTTTTTAAGAATTGAAAGCGTGATATTACTGAATAATTTTCAGTATCAATATATGATACGTAGAAGAAACCATTAGATTCAAAATCTGGGTCAAATGCCATCCCCAATAATCCACGCTCATCAGGAGTAATACCGAGATTAATTTTTTTACTTAAATCAAGAAATAATACTTTTGTACCAGAATTTTCAATTGAATAGATTATACCTGTTTGTTCAACAGCATACATTTTATTTGTTTTAGGCTCAAAAGCAGCAAAAACAGGTCGACTTAAACCATCAACAATTGTGTCAGTTGTTATATCATCAATTTCTTGCGCTATAATAACAGATACTAGAAAAGATAAACAATATTTAAGATTCTTTTTCATTTAACAAAGCTTCCAATTCATTTTCATTGATAATTTTTATATTATTTTTTCTCGCTTTTTCTAATTTAGATCCAGCATTATCTCCTACAATAAGAAAATTAGTTTTTGATGAAATGCTATTGGTTACTTTTGCCCCTTTTTGTTCTAATAATTCTTTTATTTGTAAACGTGAATAATCCCTAAAACTTCCAGTAATAACAAAAATATCGCCAGAAAATTTAGATGAAACATTAAAAATAGTTTTATTTATTTTCACCCCCTTTTCAATGCAGTTTTTTATAATCATTATGTTGTTTTCTTCTTCAAAAAAATTAGTAATTGATTCCGCTACGACAGTTCCAATACCATCAATATTTTCTAGTTCTTCAAAAGACATTTTTGATAAATTCTCTATAGAAGATTGACAATGAAAATCTAATATTTTTGATACATGTTGTCCTACATGTGGAATTCCAAGAGCAAAAATAAACCTTGGGAATGAGGTTTGCTTTGAATTTTCAATAGACTTTATCAAATTTGTTGCTGACTTTTCTTGAAATCTGTCTAATGATACTAAATCAGAGTAATTAATAGTAAATAAATCATCGATATTCCTGATTAATCCTTCATTCATCAATTGATCAACAATTTGGGGACCAAGACCATCAATATTTATTGCATTCTTTGAACAAAAATGTTCTAGTGCGCTCTTAATTTTTGCTTCGCAAGCAACATTAATACACTTATAAGCAACTTGATCCTTTGTTTTTTCAATTAAAGAATTACAAGAAGGACATCTAAAATCAGAGATAGTAAATTTTTTGGTATTATTTGGTCTTTTCTCTTTAAAAACGCTTGATACTTTAGGAATAACATCTCCAGATCTCTCAATAATAATAAAATCATTAATACGGATATCCTTTTTATCAATTTCGTCTTGGTTATGTAAAGTAGCACTTGTAATGACTGCACCTGATATTTCTACGGGGACAACTTTTGCTACTGGAGTAATAACGCCTGTACGACCTACTTGTAATATTATGTCTAATATTTGAGTTTCGGCTTGTTTTGACTTAAACTTTGCCGCTATAGCCCATCTTGGTGATCTTGCTCTTTCTCCAAGACTTTCTCTCAAACGATAATCGTCAACTTTAATAACTGATCCATCAATTTCATAAGGTATACTATCTCTTTTTTGTTCAAGATTATCATGATATTTAATCATTTCATCGGAACCTTCAACTGTTCTAGACAAAGGATTAACTGGCAATCCAATAGAACGGATATATTCTAACATTTCCCAATGTTTACCAATATTTAAATCATCTGTGCTACCAATTTCATAACAAAATATAGATAGTTTTCTTTGTGCTGTAACCTGTGGATTGAGTTGTCGCACACTACCAGCTGCTGCATTTCTCGCGTTTGCAAATAATTTTTGATCTTTTTCAAATCTGAACTTATTTAAATTTAAAAATTCATCTTTGAGCATAAAGATTTCTCCCCTTATTTCAATAAATGATGGGAGATTTTTCTCATTTTTTCTTAGCTGTAACGGAATTGCATTAATTGTTCTAATATTATGAGTAATATCTTCACCAGAATAACCGTCGCCTCGTGTGAGAGCACGAATTAAATTTCCGTTTTCATATATTAAAGAAACTCCTAAACCATCAATTTTTGGTTCTGCAACATAAGATACATTATCTGAGTTCAACCATTTATTAATTCTTTTATTAAAATCAAAAATTTCTTCATTAGTAATTGCATTTGATAAAGATAGCATTGGAATACGGTGATTAAAGCTTTCAAATCCACTTTCCACGGGATGACCAACACGTTGAGTTGGTGATTGTGAATCAATAAATTCTGGATAGTCTTTCTCCAATAACTGGAGCTCTCTGAACAGATTATCATATTCTTGATCACTTAAAATGGGATTATCAAGAACATAGTATGCATAATTATGTTCATTAATCGAGTTTCTTAATAGGTTTATTTTTTCTTTAATATTTTTATTCATACTACAACTTTTCGAACAACTAAATAACTGCAACAAAATAACATTAGTAGAAGCCAAAAAACTCTATTTTTCTTTATTATAACTGATTTACCATACATTTCAAAATTGTCTTGAGAAATATCTTGAAATTCAATTTCCCAATATAAATTAAAATCATCCTCTTTAGAAAAAACTGGCTCTTCAACCATATTGTGTTGTTTTATTTGGCCAGGTAATAATAATTGAAATGAAAAAGAATCATTCATTAATTCTGTATTTTTTTCAAATTCTTTCTCATGAAAATTAATTACTGGTTCAATTTCTTTAAAAAAATTCCTTGGTAAATTATTTATCATTGGTTTTAAAGCATCTTTAACAATGAAAGAAGAATTAATATTAATTTTTTCTATTAATGAATCTTTTTTTACATAATCAAAATATGATTTTAATTGATTATTAATTTTTTCAAAAAAAATCTTATTATCAAATGACTGCTTATACTCTAAAAGAGCACTATCAATAATATATTTTTTAGCAGGAAGAAGCCAAGAAATAGAGTCTGCTTCTACATCTAGAAAATCAACTATAGATGGATATTTCTCATCGATTCTCAAATCATATATTTCAGCAGAAAAAGAATATTTATTTCGTAAAAGATATTCTTTTTTTTGTACATCAATCCAATAAGAAAGATTTTCTCTATTTTCAAAAACCAATTTGCCTGTAATAGGTTCTTTGTTAATAGTGATTTTGGTTAAACTATTATCTCCATTATCTTCAATTGTTGTAATCCATTGATTATTATCGTTAGAAGGATGAACAAAATCTTCATTTTCTAAATCTGATTTGATACCAATAGATTCATATACTATCGAATAATTCCCATCTGGTAAAACAGAAATATGGATTCCATTCCAAGTACATGCATTTAATAGAATACACAAAAAAATTAGAACTATTTTATTCATTTTTATGAAATTACTGTGAAATCTTTTGATGTTTTATTAAGGACTTTATATCCATCATCCGTTACAACAACATCGTCTTCGATACGAACTCCTCCAACATCCTCAAGATAAATACCCGGTTCTACAGTCATAACATAATTTGATTTTAAAGTATCTTTACTTATCTTGCTAAACCTTGGGTCTTCATGAATCTCTAAACCAAGTGAGTGCCCAAGTCCATGATCAAAATATTTACCATACCCAGCGTCTGTAATATGTGTTCGAGCAATAGAATCAATTTCTTTACAAGATACACCAGGTTTGATACCTTCAATGCTTTTTAATTGTGCTTCTAAAACAATATTATAAATATTTTTTTGTTGTTCAGAATAGCCTTTAGTTGCAACTGTGCGAGTCATATCTGCATGATACCCAGCATATTTCGCACCAGAATCAATAACAACTAGTTCGCCTGGACCAATTTCTTTGTCAGTTGGTCTTTGATGAGGCATTGCAGAGTGTGGTCCACTTCCAACTATTGGTGAAAATGCATCTGCGTCTGCATCGCCATATTGTCTATAAAGAAAAGACAATTTATTTGCTATAGCTTTTTCTTGAACACCAATCTGAATCATTGGGAAAACTTCTGCGAATGCTTTATCAGTAATTTCTACGGCTGTTTTTATTGCTTGAATTTCTTTATCATCTTTAACCATTGATAAAGATTCAATATATCCTGAAATACCATTCCAAACAATATTTGACAGGGTTTTTTTCAATTCAAGATACGTTTGATGTGAAATATGTTTAGAATCAAAACCAATCTTTGCACCAGAAATTAACAAATTATTTTTTTTGATTACATTGATATGCAGATCACTGCTAATAATTGTTTTAGCTCCTTTTACTTCATTTTTTGATTGAAAAGTGTAACGTCCATCAGTAATAAAATTACAACTATGATCGGTTAAAACTAAAGAACCAGCAGATCCGGTAAAACCACATAAGTATCTTATATGAGTAAGATTAGTAACGAGCATTCCGTCTAAATTATTTTTAGTTAATAACTCTCTAAGCTTGTTTTGTCTATTAATGAAATATTGATCGCTCATTTTGCATTTTTCCCATTGTTTAGACTATCGAAAATTTCTTTTGCTTCATTAATTTGTTTTTTGTTTTTTGTAGTATTTAAAATTATTTTGAGGCTTTTTTTTGCTTGTAAAATTTTTCCTTGTTGAACCAATAGCTTGATATAGGGAATTGTAAGAATAGAGTTATTTTGTTTTCTGTTTTTTGTTATTTTTTTGCGATTACTTTTTGGAGCTTTATACTCAATATTGAGTGATGGGTTTAATCGTTTTAATTCTTCAAAGACAATTTTTTTAGAAGAAGAATTATTTTTATCTGCAATTTCAAAAAGCAGTAAATAAGCAGCATAATAATTGCTATCATGATTCACAACTGACAATAAATGTTTTTTTGCAGTTACAAATTCTCCTTTTTTAAATGCTTTTTCTCCTTTGAGATATGTTTTGTGAATATTGTTAATCATCTTCTATTGTTTTGCACCCATTTTTCAATATACTCTAAAGATTTTTTTACAGGAGTTCCTGGTCCAAATAATTTCCCAACACCTATTTTTGATAGTTTCTTGGCATCATTATCAGGTATGATTCCTCCTCCTGTAACAAGTATATTTTCTAAATTATTTTCTTTCATTAATTCAATAACTTTAGTAAAAATTGTCATATGTGCACCAGAAAGTATTGAAAGAGCAATTACATCGACTCCTTCTTGTATTGCAACCTTAACAATGCTATTTGGTGTTTGTCGTAAACCTAAATATATTACATCCATTCCCGCATCACGATATGCTGCTGCAAGAACTTTAATTCCTCGATCGTGGCCATCTAGACCTGGTTTGGCCATTAATATCCTGATTGGTGGTTTTAGTGCCATAATTCCAACAATTTAACTAACCCAAACATTAGACTCTCCTATTAAATCTTTTAACATGATTATAAAATGATTATTGACAGAAACTTTGACTTTTTTAGAAACAATTCTTCTTGAAGAACCGTCTTCATTAGCCATATGAACTATAAATGAACATTCACCAGGATTTTGAAGCGTTAAAGCATGAACCTCGCTAAGTATTTCTTTCGAAATATTTTTACCAATTTTTATATTCATTTCTTTTGTTTTAAGAACTTGTTTTGCATGATTGATGGGTACAACCTCGTCAACTTTAATTTTTAAATCTGCAAATTGATTTTGCACTGTAGAGCTACCAACAAGAAATACAATATTACCGTCATTAATAATTTCTTTATATTTATCAAATGCTTCATTAAAAATAATGGCTTCTACTTGACCGCCTAAACAGTCTAGGTTAAAAAATGCCATTGGTCTGTTCTTTTTATCATAATGAAGTTTAAAACTTGAAATTGCTCCACCTATTTTAATCAACGTATCTTCTTTCAGATAATTTTTCTCTATAAAATCATAGTTGCTTAATTCTTCTAATATATCAGCATACTTTAATAAAGGATTTCCTGATATATATAAACCTAAAACTTCTTTTTCTTTACTTAATTTTTCTTGATTATCCCATTCTTGAACATCTGGAAAATCTGGCTCTTTAAGAAAACTTTCTTCATTTGCAAATAAACTAATTTGGTCTTTACTGGTTGTTTTATGTACTTGTTGACCATATTTAATTGCAATATCAACCGCATCGAATAACTGAGCTCTATTTTGATGCATTGAATCAAAGGCACCACCTAGAATCAAACTTTCAAGAACTTTTTTATTCACCAAACGTTGATCTACTTTAGAAGAAAAATCAAAAAATGAAGAAAAATTTCCTAATTTTTCCCTTGTTGCAATAGATTGTTCTAATGCTTTGATACCAACATTTTTTATAGCATTTAATCCATATGAAATTTCACTGTCATTAATTGGTATAAAATTAATTCCTGACTCATTAATATTGGGAGCATTGATTTTAATATTTAGCTTTCTACATTCATTAATCAGAACCACTACTCTGTCCGTATTAGTCATTTCACTGGTTAAATTTGCAGACATAAAATCAGCTGGATAGTGTGTTTTCAACCACGCAGTTTGATATGAAATATAAGAATAGGCAGTAGCATGGCTTTTATTAAATCCATATTGAGCAAATTTGTCAATTAAATCAAAAATCTGAACAGCTTTTGTTTTTGAGATACCATTTTTGATTGCTCCGTTAATAAATTTTTCTGATAATTCTTTCATAAGAGAACTAATTTTTTTACCAACAGCTTTTCTCATTTCATCCGCTTCGGCCAAAGTAAAGCCAGCAACACTAGCTGCAATTTCCATTACTTGTTCTTGATAAACTATAATACCATGTGTTTCTTTTAAAACTTCATTAAGTAGGGGATGTATGGATTCCACTTTTTCTTTTCCGTGTGCTCGATCAATATAGTGATTAATATTTTTCATTGGACCAGGTCTATATAATGCAGTCATTGCAATTAAATCTTCAATAGCTTTTGGCTCTAATTTCTTTAGATATTCTCTCATGCCTGATGATTCAAATTGGAATACCCCAACCGTTAATCCTTTAGAAAATAATTCATATACTTTAGGATCATCTAAAGGGATATTATTTATATCAATTTTTTTACCTAAACGTTTATGAACAAGGTCAATAGTTTTATCAATAACAGTTAAATTACGTAATCCAAGGAAGTCCATTTTTAAAAGACCTAATTTCTCTAGCTCATTCATGTCGTACTGTGTTGTAATATCATCATTAGTAGATTTATATAATGGTACAAAATCAGTTAACTTTCCTGGTGCAACTACTACCCCTGCTGCATGAATAGATGCATGGCGATTCATTCCCTCTAAAGTTTTTGCATTTTCAATTAAATCTTGATATTGATCTTGCGAATGAGTTCTAAGCTCTGAACTTTGTTTTAAAGCTTTATCTAGAGTCATTTTTGGGCCTTCAGGAATTAATTTTGCAATCTTATCTACATCAGAATAAGAATATCCCATAACACGACCTACATCTCTTATAACTCCGCGAGCATTCATTTTTCCAAAAGTAATAATTTGAGTAACAGATTTTTCGCCATAAATACTTTTTATATAATCAATTACTTGATTTCGTCTTTCGATACAAAAATCGATATCAATATC
>Ga0066372_10001139_pt1 | contig 10612 bp, 9 predicted proteins | sample Knorr_S15_td_250_FD_77011 | JGI IMG/M metagenome (GOLD analysis project Ga0066372, IMG submission 77011) | Marine microbial communities from Southern Atlantic Ocean transect - Knorr_S15_td_250_ad_251m_LV_A | ecosystem: Environmental > Aquatic > Marine > Oceanic | place: Southern Atlantic ocean... | reverse complement strand
CAAACCTGCAGCCGCTCGGCCCGCTTTTTCGCACGGCCATGGAGTTTCACGCTAGGTGCCCCGCTGTCGGCCCTCACAACCTCGATGTCCTTCCAGCTAACGCCACGTACGCCAGTGCCCAGTGCCTTCATCGTGGCCTCTTTGACGGCGAACCTGCCGGCCAGATTGGGAGGGCGCCCATTGCAATAGTCGATCTCGCTTGGCGTGAAAACACGGTCCAGGAACCGTTGGCCGTAACGATCCAACACCTGTTTGATACGGGGAATCTCAATGATGTCGACGCCTGTTGTCAGCATCGTCCGCCCAAAAGCCCGTTCAGTGAATCTGATAGCTGGATCAGTCTTGCCGTAGGTGTCCGGGAATAGCCAGGTTATCCAGGATACGGGACACAGAGTAACTGCGATTAAGCACGTAGAAATGGACCCCGGGCACACCGGCATCCCAGAGTTCCCGCACTTGGGCGGTGGCATACTCCACTCCCATGTCACGGGCGCTGTTGTCGCTGTCGGCATACTTGTCCAATAGCTTGTCCAAGTCCGGAGGGATCTCGGATCCACTTAGGCCAGTGAAACGGCGGACCTGGGCTGAGTTCAACACCGGCAGAACGCCAGGGATGATTGGTACGGATATGCCAGTAGAATGAGCTCGCTCTACAAAGTCAAAGTAGTGACGGTTGTCATAAAACAACTGTGTCACCAGGAAATCAGCCCCGTTGTCCACCTTCATCTTCACGTAATCGAGGTCGCTTTTCAGGTCAACCGACTCGGTATGTCCTTCCGGATAACAGGCCGCAGCTACACCAAAATTGAAGTTGGAAGTTACATGTTTGAGCAGGTCGGTTGCGTGTTTGAAACCGCCCGCCGTAGGAACGAACTCCGTCTCACCCCGAGGCGGGTCGCCGCGCAGGGCGATGATGTTCTCGACGCCTTCAGATTCCAAGCGATCCAGAACGCTGTTTATCTCTTCAACCGTCTGGCCCACGCAGGTGAGATGGGCCATTACCTCCACGTTCGCAGTCCGCTTAGCTTGGATAGTGATCTCTTCAGTGAACGCCCGCGTCGAACCGCCAGCTCCGTATGTCACTGACACAAAGTTCGGACAGTACGGTTTAAGTTCATCCAGAGTCTGGAGGACAGCAGCTATACCATCAGCGCTGCGAGGGGGGAAAAACTCGAATGAGACCGGTCTTGTCTTGGCGAGGATATCTTTAATCTTCATGCTGGGTATCCAATGACTGGCGGCAGATTAGAACACCGACAGGTCGTTATCGTATTCGTAAAAATAGTCTTGAGGGGGCACATACGACGCTCGTAACGACACTAAATCATAGCATCGGCCTGGGCGGGTGTCGAACCAGCCCTGCTCATTCTTGCCCCAAGAGTGAACGAAGATTACGAACTAGAATTCAGGCTGGCGTTTCTCGATAAAAGCCCTGATCCCCTCCACCGGGTGGGGCGACGTAGTCATATATTGGGTGAAGGCCAAGCTCTCCAACGCCACGCCGTCATCAATGGGCAGACCCATACCGCGCAGGGTCACGGCTTTAATCATAGCCAGGCCACCGCGGCTCTTGGTGCGGAGCGGTCCTATGATTGACTCCAGCTCGTCGTCCAGACTCTCTGACGGGGCAACTCTGAGGGCTAACCCCCAATCCACGGCCTCGGCTCCGGAGATCCATTTTCCGGTGGTCAGCAGCTCCATAGCACGCTGTAGGCCGACGCGCCGGGGTAGGCGCTGGGTGGAGCCGCCACCGGGCATCAGGCCGAAGTTAACATGCTGGTCTCCGAGGCGAGCATCATCTGCAACCAAGGCCATATCGCAGGCCATCATCAATTCCAAACCGCCCGCCAGGGCAAAACCATGCACCACAGCGATGGCCGGAAAGGGCAGTTCTTCTATCTGGTGGAGGGTGTTGTTGACCTGGGCAATATAACCAGGTAACAAGGCAGGGTCGGCGAAGGTCGTCTGGAAGTATGTCAGGTCGGCGCCGGCGCAGAAGGCACGACCTTCGCCTCTGATCACCAGAGCCTTTATGGACTCGTCTTCGCCCACCTCGGCCAACGCGGATGAGAGCTCTGTGAGTAATGCGGGGCTAAGTGCATTTAAAGCGTCCGGACGGTTCAACCAAATGGTCACCACCCGGTTTTCTTTCTCTAGTCTGATGTTGGTATACTCCAACGACCGCCTCCTGCAAGGTGTTTCATACCACATATAACTTCTGCTTTAATATACCAGACGGCTTCTCGGCTACGCCTGCAAGGCGCCTAGATAATGGAATCCGAATCAAGTAAAAATTGCTCCCTGAAGGTGCGAGTCCAACCACGCGCCTCTCGCAACCAGGTGGACGGGTTCGAGGAAGACATCCTACGGCTTCGGGTCACGGCTTCACCGACGAACGGCCATGCAAACGATGGGGTCATCTCCCTGTTATCAGATACGTTGAGCGTCAGCAAGTCTCGACTGACGATAGTCCGAGGACACGGTTCTAGAAACAAACTCGTGTCGGTTGCAGCTTTGACGGAGCAAGAAGTCCACCATCGAATCAAGACCTGGCTAAAGGAAACCTAGACTGATGCCGATGAATTTTGGTTGGGTTCTGGAAAATGAGCTGGCAGGTTCGATGGGGCCATCCAGCTTTGACGACCTCTCTTTCCTCTACCACAGCGGCGTCCGTGCTGTGATTCGGATGGAAGAACAAACCATTTCTGCCAACACTGAAGACAGCCTTGATCTGGTGGATATGTTCGAGCCGGTGACGGATTTCACCGCGCCTCGCCTGGATCAAATTCACCGTATGATCGAATTCATCGACCGACAGGTCGCCGACCAGCGACCCGTCGCGGTCAGTTGTTACGCGGGCATCGGCCGGACCGGCACAGTATTGGCCTGTTACCTGGTGCACCGAGGTCAGGAACCCGACGAAGCAATCAGCCGGGTCCGGGAACTCCGTCCGAGGTCAGTTCAGACCACAGACCAGGAATCAGCGGTATACGATTACGCTCAATGGGCCAATGGTTAGATTACAGCCACCGTCGTTGCCCGAACTTAGGTCAATACCTGAATGGCAATTTCGTCAAAGGCTGTCCTATTAAGCGCCGACCGTTGGCCACCCGACTCGTTCACTTCACTGGATTTCCTGATCAGTAGACCCTTCAAGAAAGCTCCAGAAGCAAATTGTGTGAATCCTTGTTGGGTGGTCTTTCCATATTCCGTTATACGAACTTCGATGCCGCTGTTTTCCTCAGTGTTCCTCTGATATATTCACACAAGGCGGCGGCACCATATCCTTCTTCGCCCAGACCGGCCATATTTAGGTTCACAATCTAGTCCCAGGAGAAGACTCGTTGGTCCAGATCAAACAAGAATTCGTAGATGAAATGGTGGCCCACGCTAAGGCCGACCTGCCGAATGAGTGCTGCGGCATCCTGGCAGGCCCGGACGACAACGTTATGAAGGCCTACCGCATGTCCAACGTGGAAGCCAGTCCCTACCGGTTCTCCATGGACCCAGTCGAATTAGGCAGAGTCGACTCCGAGGCCGGCGACAATGACTGGGAATTGCTGGCCATATACCACTCCCACACGGGCAGTGAGGCCTATCCGTCCGACACCGATGTCCGTATCGCCGGTGGAACCGCCGGGCTCTGGCCTGACGTCCGCTACGTACTGGTCTCTCTGATGGACATGGATAACCCAGCGGTACGTATATTCGCGATCACTGAAGGGACCGTAACGGAGGAGCCCCTCAAGATCGTCTGATTGATACTTCACAGATCCAGTCACTTAATGACCGGATTGCGTGGGGTTATTCGTCGGGCGTCCGGGCTGTCATAGGCGGCTGTTGAGATGATTTGCTAGGCCGAGAACTGTCGCCCTCGTCCTCGGTCCCACCCACGGTAGCCACCACCACCGCCCCAACAATGTAGGTGGTTGCCATCAATGCCAACGCCACTGCGGCGACCGCAGTCCTGATCCGTTCTCGGGCCAACACCAGCACCAGTCCACCAACCATGAGACCCACCGCAACGCCCCCGGCCACGAAATGGGCAGGTTCGGTCTGATTATTGAGCACGCCACCCCGAAAGAACGGATCAGCGTAGAACAAGATGGTCACGTTGAAAGCGCAGCTGCCGTATAACCCAGCCACGCCCAAATCCATGGCGCCCATCCTAGCTGCTGCGATGGTTGATGACGCCTCGGGCATGGTAGTCACCAAAGACACCAACAAGATGCCTAGAGTGCTAGAAGCGATACCTGTGATGTCGGCAATCTCGTCAGTGCTCCAGGCCAGGAAAAACCCGGACACTACCACACCTGCAGAGACCAAGCCGAAAAATAGCCAGGCTTTAGCCAGTGTCATTCCAGGGTCATCTTCCTCGTCATCGTCGCCACCTGTCGGCCGGGTCTTGTAGACCCACCACATCCCTGCAACAAAGATGACGATCAGGATGATTGAGGAAACGCCGACCTCCCAAACATTGGTGCCCATCCTCAATGCGCCGAACAAGATGGCCCCTCCGGTCATCACCACGGCGACCGTTATCAAGTAACCCTGCTCAGGCGCCACTCGCTGCAGGAACCGTTTGCCACCAAAGACCAGCGCCACGGCGGACAACGTGAACATGTTTAGCATGTTTGCCCCGAACACGTTGCCCACAGCCAACTCGGGATTTGGAGGATCTAGCCGTACTGCTGAGATGTTGGTAGACAGTTCTGGCAAGGAGGTCGCCAGAGCGACCAGCAGGCTGCCGACGAACAAGCGGCCCCATCCGGTAAGTGAAGCCAAGGCGTCACCGTAGACAGCCAACTTGGCGCCGCAGAACATCACCACCCCAGCGCTAGCCAGAAAGACCACTATGGCAACCGTTAAGTCTCCGCCCATCAACTAATTCCCACTCTCTATCGCTGCAACGATCCGGTCTCCCATCTCGACCGTCGAGACACGCTCGGTCCCTTCCGTCGCAGTATCAGCGGTCCGCGTCCCTTGTTCCAGAATGGTGTCTACAGCCCGCTCTATGGCAGCGCCTTCTTCTGTCAGACCAAGGGAGTAACGCACCATCAACGCCACGCTCAATATCGAGCCAGTTGGGTTGGCTATTCCTTTGCCTGCGATGTCTGGCGCCGTACCATGGATCGGCTCGTAGAGACCGCCAGAGCGCTGCCCGGCGACCGGTACACCGGCTAAACTAGCTGATGGTAACAACCCCATGGATGCCGCCAGCACCGAAGCCTCGTCACTGAGGATGTCGCCAAAGGTATTCTCCGCCACGATCACATCGTAGGTCGCCGGTCCTTGTATGAGCTGCATCGCACAGGCGTCCACCAGCACGTGCTCGAGTTCGACGTCGGGATACTCTTCTCCCAATCTGGTAGCCACTGTCCGCCACAACCGAGAACACTCTAGGACATTGGCTTTGTCCACCGAAGTCAACTTCTTGCGCCGTCCCCGTGCCAATTCAAAGCCCACACGCACCACGCGTTCGATCTCACCTTCCGTGTACCGCATAGTATCCTCACCCACTATTCCGTTGGGTGTCTCACGACGTCCTCTGGGTTCTGCGTAATAAAGGCCGCCGGTCAACTCGCGGACCACCACAAGGTCTACACCTTCGATGATGTGAGGTTTCAGTACGCTGGACTCGGCCAACTGCGGATAGACCTTTACCGGCCTGATGTTGGCAAATACACCCATGTGAGCCCGCATGTCCAACAGTCCCATCTCAGGCCTGACTTTGGCGTCGGGATTGTCCCACTTCGGTCCGCCCACAGCTCCAAAAAGCACCGCGTCGTTGGAGTCCAAAAGACCTCTGGTTTCGTCAGTCAGAGGGATCCCATGCTTGTCTATGGATATTCCGCCGATGTCGCCGTAGCTAAGATTGAAATTGTGCCCGAACGCCCGGCCTACGGCCTCCAGAGCGCGCACACCCTGGTCGGTAACCTCAGGGCCTATTCCGTCGCCACCCAATACGGCGATATCGAACTCCACTTGGTGCCTCCCGATTGTCTAAAACCGAATGCGCTTAATGACTATCGCCAGACGAAAACCAACCAGGCGAGAATCCCGCCACAGTATAACCATAAACATGAGGGCCTTCAAACGATTCGTGGCCAGCCTGGCAATAGACACAATTTTGATCTATCATCCCAGAGATTTAAACGACGATGGTTGATTGATGGGTTCCAAGCATGGATTTAAACCAGTTATTGAAAAGTCTTCAGGGTGTCGTCGGCGAGGAAAACGTGGTGTACCACTCCGATGACCTTCTGGTATTCGAATATGACGGCTCTGTGGACCGAGGCCTGCCGGAAGCCGTAGTCTTCCCCAGCAGCACCGATGAGGTTAGCCGCGTGGTAAGACTGGCCCGCGGAGCTGGAGTCCCAGTCGTTGGCCGCGGCACCGGGACCGGGCTAAGCGGCGGCGCCATCGCCCCCCCCGGCGGCATCCAGATCGCTTTTCCACGCATGAATCACATCCTAGAAGTGGACACGGATAACCGTATGGCAGTGGTAGAGCCAGGAGTTATCAACCTACACCTGGACACCCGGGTCAGGAAAGACGGCCTGCGCTACGCCCCCGACCCATCCAGCCAGAAAGCATGCAGCCTAGGAGGCAACATAGCTGAGAATTCAGGCGGCCCCCACTGCCTGGCCTACGGCACCACCACCAACCATGTACTGGGCATGGAGGTTGTGCTCGAAGACGGAACCATCGTCAACCTCGGCAGTCTTGCCAGAGAGACGGTTGGCTACGATCTCCGAGGTGTATTCACCGGCTCCGAAGGCACTTTCGGAATCACAACAAAAATCGCTGTCCGGCTGCTACCAGTCCCCGAAGCCGTGCGCACGTTCCTGGGCATCTTCCCGGACGTGGAATCTGCCTGCACAGCCGTGTCTGCGGTCATTGAGCACGGCATCGTTCCCGCGGCCCTCGAGATGATCGACGCCCTCACGATCCAGGCGGTACAGAAGGTCGGCGACGCTGGCTATCCCGACGACGCCGGGGCCGTGCTACTCATCGAACTGGAAGGTCTACACGACGAGGTGGACGAGATCAGCGAAGAGGTCGAAGCCGCTCTCTGGGATACCGGAGCAACCCAAGTACGCACGGCAGAAGAAGCCAAAGAACGGGAGCAGCTATGGGTTGGTCGAAACGGAGCTCTCGGCGCACTGGGGAGCATCGCCCCCAATTACTTCTTGGTTGACGGCGTAGTGCCCAGGACCCAGTTAGCCAGTGTATTAGGTGGAGTGGCCGAGGTCAGCAAAAAGTACGACATTCCCATAGCCAACGTCTTCCATGCTGGGGACGGCAACCTCCACCCTTGTCTGCTATTTGACGAACGCCAGACAGGTGCACTTGAGAAAATAATGGAAGCAGGGACAGAGGTGCTCCAGCTGTGCGTAGATGCCGGTGGCACTCTTACGGGCGAACACGGCGTGGGCCTGGAGAAGAAGGAACAGATGCCACTGGTTTATTCGGAGGATGACATGTCTGCCATGCTGTTGGTGCGCGAGGCATTCGCCCCTGCCAACAGCATGAACCCAGGCAAGATATTCCCCGATGGGACTAAGCCAATACCCCGTGCCCACCCAGCCGCCCCTGGAATGACCATTTAACAAATTGCCTGTGTCAGTGGGCTGTGGGTCATAGTTTGGCGACTGCGTTGTTTAATCAGACTTGGAGTTTAAGTTGGAATTTTCTTTAGTTGACCAGCTTTCACGGCTTTTGGGGAGTAGTGCCGTCTCAACCGGCAACAGGTATGAGATTGACGGGCTGACTCCGGAGGCCGTAGTACGTCCAGTAGATCGGCTCCAACTCTCTGAGGTTCTACGGTGGGCTTCGTCCGAACAGGTCAGCATCCTGACTAGGGGCGGCGGTACTCGCTCCAGTCTGGGCAACGTCCCGCGCACGGCCGACGTGGTGTTGGACATGAGGGCATTTAATCAACTGGTGGACTATCAACCTGCTGACATGACTGCCACAGTGGAAGCTGGTTTGACCTTATCCTCGATGCAACAGCACCTGGCTCGCGGCGGAGAATTCGTCCCTCTAGAATCAGCCCAGGCCGAGAGGTCCACCGTGGGTGGGATTCTATCCGTTGGAGCGGGTGGTCCCTTATCCCACACCTATGGCCTACCCCGGGAGTGGCTCATCGGAATCGGCGTGATGACCACCCAGGGCATATCCACCAAAGCCGGCGGTAAGGTAGTCAAGAATGTGACCGGCTATGACTTAAACAAGTTATACACAGGTTCTTTCGGGACCCTTGGGGTGATTCTAGAAGCCTCATTCAAACTTTTGCCACGCGACCCTCGGGCTGGAGCCCTGATGGCATCGTTTCCGACAGTGGCGGCGTCTATAGCCGCCGGGCGAAAACTCCTAGACACATCTGCCGCTCCGCTGGGTTTGCACTGTGCCTCCTCTGGGGTTGCCCGCTGGGTACAAGATTCTGTCCCAGCTGCTTCCAAAGATCTCGGGCTCGGCGACGAAGAAACTGCTTTGTGTCTCTCTTACTTCTCTGGCCGGGCTAAAGCCACCAAACGACGGATGGACGAAGCCACTGCACTCCTTATATCAGAAGGGGCAAATGCGGTGCAGCGCATCGAAGACGACGACGCCAGAGGGATGCTACGTTGGATCACCGATGTCCCCACAGATATCAACCTCGGCTCCAACTTGGTAATAAAGGTCTCGGTCCGATCAAAATCGGCAGCACCGGTCTCCGCCGAGTGCGCCGATATCACTGTCCTTGGTCAGGGTCCGGGCCAGTTGACCGATCCAGGATTTGGCTCGATCAGGCTGTTTTGGCCTGAGTCCAAAGATGGCTCTACCTGCGCCTCTGGAGAGGATCAGGCTGTTTTGGACGGAATACAAAAGGTCAGGCGTATAGCCCACCAGTACCAAGGCTCGGCCGTGGTGGAGCATTGTCCTCTTGGTGCGAAACGTCAGATCGACGTCTGGGGTGACTCACCCGACAGCTTAAAAGTTATGCAGGCTTTAAAGAAACGCTTCGACCCTGACGATATCCTGAACCCCGGTCGGTTCCTGGGAGGTATCTAAATGGCCCAGCCAGCGATCAAGAACAACGGCGGTTTCACAGGCCCTGACATCCCAGTTGAGTCCGATCTTTACCGCTGCGTCCACTGCGGTCTATGCCTGAGTTCCTGCCCCACTTACGTGGAAACAGGATTGGAGATGGAGTCGCCCAGAGGCCGCTTGTCGCTGATGAAAGCGGTGAACGAAGGGCGGGTGGCCATCACTCCGCGTATAGTCTCCCACTGGGAGATGTGCCTCCAATGCCGGGCCTGCGAAGCTGTTTGCCCCTCGGGTGTGCCCTACGGCCGAATCATGGAACGCACCCGATCCCAGGTCCGCTCCGCCGGACTGCAGGGCCCCGAACTGCGAAGACTCGGGCACTTCCTACTAAACTCCGCCCTGCCCAGCCCCAAGAAACTCAAGATGGGTGCGTACTTCATCCGTGTGTACCAACAGCTCGGCATCCAGAAACTGGTGCGACTGTCCCATCTCCTGTACCTGGTCCCTGGTGGCATCGCCAGACTGGAAGCCCAGTTGCCGCCTTTGAGCCGGAGGTTCTTCGGTCCCTCCAATGACACTCACTTCTCCCAGAGCGAAAAGAAGATGACCGTAGCATTGCTATCCGGTTGCGTCATGCCCTTGATGCAAGGCCCCACCATGGAAGCCACCGTGCGGGTCCTGACCCGCAACGGCTGCGATGTTGTGGTGCCGAATGGCCAGGGCTGCTGTGGAGCATTGAACACCCACGCCGGCGACCTCGAGAATAGCCGTGATATGGCTAGGTCAAACATCGATTCGCTGATGACCGCAGGGGTAGAGCGGATTATTACCTCGTCTGCCGGGTGTGGTTCCAGCATGAAAGAGTATGCTGAGCTATTGAAGGACGACCCGGAGTACAGAGAAAAAGCCGTCCGCTTCAGCCATATAACCCAAGATGTTACGGAGTTTCTGGTTAGCTTGCCGTTTCGCGCCCCTACTTCCACCATCAGTCGCCGGGTCACCTACCAAGACCCATGCCATCTGGCGCACGCCCAGCGCATCACCGCCGCGCCGCGAATCATCCTGAACGCCATCCCAGGCCTGGAGCTTATAGAGATGGAGAACTCCGGTCTCTGCTGCGGCGGGGCGGGCATCTATTCCTCCATCCAACCCGCCCTATCCAAACGCCTGCTCAAACGCAAGATGGACACCATAGACGCCACCAGCACCCAAGAAGTCATCACCGCCAACCCCGGCTGCATGATGCAGATAGAGATGGGACTAAAATCCCAAAAAAGAGATGGACTCGTTAGGCACGTAGTGGACATCCTGGACGAGGCGTACGCTTTAGAGGACGCGAAACAATCGTAGGCTCAGGATTTTGGCCTTCAATAGCACGCTTGAACGAGTTGGCGTTGCCCTTAATTTCACAGCCCTACTTTTCAACCAATCAAAGACTTGAATCCAGGACGCATTAGCGGAATGGCGCACGATTGCATGCAACCGATCTAGGTTCTGGCGAAAGCCGAGTTTACGCTAATCGTGCCTACCACAAAAAAGCTTAACCGCGTGGCAACCCAAGCCCCCTACCTGCGATAAT
>Ga0066372_10001138_pt1 | contig 10619 bp, 3 predicted proteins | sample Knorr_S15_td_250_FD_77011 | JGI IMG/M metagenome (GOLD analysis project Ga0066372, IMG submission 77011) | Marine microbial communities from Southern Atlantic Ocean transect - Knorr_S15_td_250_ad_251m_LV_A | ecosystem: Environmental > Aquatic > Marine > Oceanic | place: Southern Atlantic ocean... | reverse complement strand
CATCTTCACTAGTAGTTACATCATCTGGTAGTTTTGATATATCACTAAAAGGAACTACTACAGTTGATGGATAACCATTAACAGTGGTTCTAATTTCACAAGTTACTGGAATATTATTAGTGTCTTTACTTTTAAAATATACATCAAGACTTGAAAGAAATAGACCATTTGGATATATAGTTCCATCTACAAAGAAAGTTTCCGCCAACGGATCTCTTGGTGGTGGAGGAGGAGGATTAAAAAAGTCAACAGTCGTATTAATACTAACTCTCGCCTCCTGAGTAGTTCTCCTTTCAATTCTTGGTACTCTTGTAGAAAGAACTACATTCTCTCTTTGTTGCAATAAACCGCTTGCTTGATAAATCACTTCACCACGTGTACCAGCAAGTAGTAAGTCGCCCGCTGCATTATCAAGTAAAAGAAATTGTTTATCTCCTACTCTAAATCTTAAAGTATCAGTATTAGGTAGAGAAAAAATTAAACCAGATATTTCACCAGACTCACCAGTGTAAATCGGATCACCGAGAACACCACCAGTTGGTGTACAATATGCCGAAACAGGTTCTCCATCAAAAAATGGATATACTTGTGTCAATGGTTTCATACCAGTTACATTAACAGTTATATCGCGTGACCTTATAAAAGGAATAATAGAAACATCAGTAACCCTTTCACCAACTTCATTTCTTACTGCTTCTGTGCCTGTTATTTCAGCACGTTCTATTGACCCTTGTTGAAATGCAAGTGTTTCAGTTTGTCGTCTTAGAGCCCTTCCTGCACCTGCACCAGCTCTTTCTGCTGCTGTAGTCCCTCTTGTCTGTGATCTAAGTTGTCTTCCCGTTCCTATTGTTTCCCAAGTATTAAATTGGCTTTCAAAACCAAAACCAATCATTTGTTCCCATCCATCATTTTCACCATTTATATTTACAACAACTTCTGGTCGCGTATTAGTATCAATCCAATTATCATTTGGTGGTGTCAATTCAACAATACCAATCCATGCAACTACAGCAAATGGATTAACATTAATAAACTTACTTGCTAATGGTTGATCTATATATGTTTCAGATTCATAAGGAAGAGAAATCAAATCACCTGTTCGTTGTATACCTGTTGATTCATCAGAGTTAAAATCAATATCTGTTAATTCCATTTTAAATGGTGGTCTTAAAAATCTTTCTTGAAAATCAATAGAACATTGATAATCAGGACTAAAAACATCTCCAACAGAATGACCACTAAATTCATCTGCCAATATTCCACTCTTAAACCTATCTAATCCAGCAGCATCTTTAATAACTAATGAATCTGTTTCCCTTTCTAACAAAGTTAAAGAAGTATAATACTCAACATTACTTAATCGTTTTTCAAGATTACTAATATCACGCATAGTGTATCGTTTATTTTCAATATACTCTACACTAACATCACTTGCTTTAAAAGTATAAGCAGGAATTCGTATTCTATACAAATCCATTGTTCCATCTAAACGTGGCGGAGAGGTTTGTCGTAATGAAGGTACTCCCGTATTACTACCAAATACATCCGTAGCAATAGTCTCCCTTGCTGTTGTTCCAATTCTACTAATATAAACTGAATCAGTTCTCGGTAAGTAATAACTATAATCAGCCGACCAATTTGTATTTGGTACAGGTATTTCAATATTTTCTATTGTAGTACCTCCATCGGCACGTCTTGGTCGAAAATCTACACAATCTCTTAATTCAACTTCTACACCTGTAATAGGACTAATGTATGCTGGTATAGAATCAAAATCAACAGTTGCATAAGAATCAACTGAAAGATAGCCAGTACCAGAATGCGTAAAATGATCGTAGATAACTGTTATTCTTCCTGCCGGTGCTGATTGTCCGGCCTTTAATTTTATTCGTCCATGGTCATAAAAATTATCTCGCATTCCACTATCTAATTCATAATGGGATGATATCTCTGGATGACCAGCTACAGCAACAGTTACAGTTTTAGTAAACCCACTTGTTCCACCTGTAATAGTTTCTGGAACAAAAGATCCTGTTATAGGAATATACTGAAGTGAACTTGCACCACCAACACTTGTTACAACCCTTCCAGTAGCACCAGAAATTTCACCTGTAATAGTTTCACCTACGGTTAAAGCATCATTAGAAGGATTATCTAAATTAAGTGAAGGAATTATTGGATCAACTACAGGATCACCGGAATCATATATAGCATGAATTTTATAAACATCAGATACTTCTAAAGAATCATAACCTGTAGGTGTAGTATTTGGTGTAGTAATAGTTTTTGTTTCAGTACTAATTAATGTTTTAACCCTTTCCTGTTTTCCATCTAAATTAATTGTTGCAATAATATCAGCTGTAAAATTGTCAGTTCCCCCTGTATCAAAAGTTATACTAGTATTACTGGGTGCATTAACTAACATACTCTCATTAGAACCAGTGAAGTCAAGAATTTGTCCAACTGTATATGATGAAGTTCCAACTGTCCTAACTGTTACAAGATACCCTTCTAATTTATTTGTATCACTTAAAGTACCTGAACCAAAAAAAGTTTCTGTACTACCTGTTGTTGATATAGTTGATACACCGGTTGCAAAAACAACACTTTCAAATACCCTCTTTACTCTATAACTTGTATCAATTACATTATCTGCATCACGAATTGTTTTAATAACATTCTGTGCTAAAGGAAATACTAAACTATTTTCGTTGGTTTCATATAGTGTTGTAGCACCACCTGCTATTCCTCCAACACGACCACTATTATCAATATCACAAGAAGAAGTTTCAACTACTGGTGTAGTTGATAGATCAACTGGAAGAAAAAACGAATCAACAGCAGTAAATGCTGAAGCAGTCATTTTAATATCATAAATATATAAATTAAAAACTCCAGAAGAAACATAATCTACACTTCTAACTTTTGCCGTTCCAATTTTTGATGTAGCGTATGTAGTGTCATCAGTTAGATCAATAGATGCAGAAGCTACATTATGTAAATCAATTTCTTGTTGTGTTGATATATTAAACAATCCTTTTAAGGAAGTTATAACAACATAATTACCAAATTGCATTAGACGATCAAAATTATTTACATTTGCAAAAGTTCTGGCTTTATCAATTGAAACATCAGTACCAGTAAAGGTTTCATATTCTTTTCCTTCAATAAAAGCTTTACCTGGATCAATACGAACTTTAAACTTTGTAGCATCAGATGCATCTTCCTTTAATTGAATATTAAAAGCTCGTACAGTATAATTTCCCGATTCATCATATGTTCTACTAGCTAATGTATTTTCTAATTCTGAATAAAGTGGTCTCCTAAAATCTTTAGTTATAAGACCATTAGATATTCTTAAAAGTTCAAAGAAATCTATATCGTCTACACTATCAACTGATTTTTTTACTAAGGTTAAAGCAATCTTTAAACGATCTGAACCAGGTGCAGAAAAATTATATGCCCCTTGTGCATTATCTAATAAGGTAGAATCTGCTCCAGAATCAACAATTGTTTCTGCAACTGTAATACCAACTTTCTGTGATGGTCTATCAGTATATTTTTCTAAAATAATTGTTTGAGCAGCAATACGAACAAAATTACCAGAGATAAAAAACACACCATCATCTATAGAAACAGCAGATCCTCTACCAGTCGATCCACTTGATTGTGCAATTCCAGAAGTTGCTAAATTCTCTGTAACAATACGTTCACCATTTTTAAAGGACGCGGCAGTATTTATGGTTGAATCAGCTTCTGCACCAGAACCACTACCACCTGTAAATGTTATAGAAGGTGCAGAAGTATATCCTGATCCTTTACTAGTTACATTAACTGCTCCGACTTCCCCTGCAGTATTCAATACTGCCACGGCTGAAGCACCAGCTCCACCCCCACCAGTAATAGCAACTGTTGGTGCTGATGTATAACCAATACCTCCACCTTTCACAAAAATACCTTGTACTTTTGTAGTAACTGATTCTCCAGAAATATACTTTACAAAAATCGTATCTGGATCACCTGTAGTAATATCATTAACAATACTATTTAAAACAATAGCTTTACAACCTGATTCTGTACCAAGTACAGTATTACCATGAAAATTTGAAGGAGTAATATTAACACCATTATACTGTGGTTCTAATTTTACATATTCATATTCTAAATTAAGAGTAACATCACCACCCGTAACCTTAGAACCATCTTGAAAAACATGATTCCCAAATCGTTTGATTTGATTTCTTAAAATAGTTTGTTCTTGCGTCAATTCACGAGCTTGAACAGGAAATCCTGCTTTATATAATATTTGATGAAAATCTTTTTCTTCATCATAATCATCAAAGTAAGGACTTTGATTTGTATTTATATTAAAATTCGACATTAAAATTTCCTTTTATTAAAATTCACAAACGATTTTTATATCTTCAGTTGAATCAGATGCTCTATTAATAGGACCTCTAAATTCGGAATAAATAATATCTCCTGTATCTGTTGCTAAATCTGATTGCTGATAAGCACTACCAGTTGCTAGACCTCCTGCTACTAAACTAGGATTAACTAGAATTTGTACTTTTCTAAAATCAGCACCTACAGGAAAATCACCACCTTCAATCCCAACTAAACGGCTATTTAACATTACAAATGCTCCTCCAAGCTCATTAACAGCATTGAAGCCGTGTCCACCCCTTGGACTAATCATTACTTTTAATACCGCGGCTGTTCCACCGCCACCGCCACTAGTTATAGTAGCAGTTCCTGAACGATATAATGTTCCTTCCTCTTTCATTGCAACAGCTTCAATAGCTCCTGTTGATGCATTAACCCTTGAAACATGAGCACTAGCATCATTATTATCTACAGATGCTAAAGTAACGGCAGGCATAACATCATATACGCTTGTACTATCAGGATATGTATTAACAGAATCCCAATTAGGACTAACAGTTGCTAGTTCATCACTTCCACCATAACTCGTTATTGTTCTCAACTGACCAACACCTTTACCCGCTCTAATATACACCGTCATGTTATCATAATAACCTGCAGTCTGGTTTGCTGTAGATGCTAAAGTAATTGTATTTATTGTTGAACCAACTGCATTTCCACTATCATTTTTATATAAGGTTCCACCACTTACAACATTAATATGTTCTATTGATCCATCAACTGCTGCATTTTCTACAGCAGCATGATCTGGATTAGTAATACTATCAGCAGGTGCTTTAATTGGAATCCAATCAGTCGTTACAAATTTAACAACATCTACTTGCTGAACTTCAAACATAAATTTCCACTTGTAATGATCTGGTGTTTCAAAAACACTATTTTGAGTATTAGTAGGTTCATTGACGGAAAGAGCACCACCATAATTACTAATACACTTATATACTTTAAAAGTAGAGTTCATTACAAAAAAATCTGTTAATACACCAGCTGGATCTGGTAAACCATTAGCATCTAAGTTAACTCCATCAATCATATCATCTTGAAGATGATCGTATTCTGCATATCTAGTATTTGTAGTCCAATTGACTCTTTTAATTACATGAGAAACATCTGCGGAACTAATCTTTTTAATAGCAATCAAATCATCATGGTTCTTATAATATGCAGCTGTCGTATCAATGGGAACTGGAATCGTAGCATCATTAGGTGCTTGCTCAATATATTCCCCAGCACTTGGACCTGACCATTCAGTATTCTTACCAATTGTCAAATAGACATTATTACCAACAAAACTACTGATAAAATTATCAGCATTGAATTTTCTAAAACTGTTATTAATTATAGCAGACATTTTTTATCCTCATCTTTTTGTTTATTATAATATTTATAATACTTTTTGCGTTGATTATTATTTTTTATTATGGATTACCACCTGGCTGATACCATTGTAATGTAATCGGACCATCCGCTGGCGGTAAAATTCGTTTAGACGAATCTGCATATACATTCGTAAGAAACCCTGAATTAGTAGTTTCACCATATGTTATATCAGGAGTCACAGCATGATCCCATTGTGTAATTATTGCATTTGTTAGATTTCTTTGCTTCATACCACCTAGTGCTTGCCAATCAAATGTTAATTGACTCAAGAAAGGTCCTATACCAGTTCCAGATTCTGTTCCTCCAGGTTCTCCAGATCCAGTAATTATAATAGTTGGTGCAGATGTATATCCAGTTCCACCGTCTGTAACAGTTATAGCAGTTACAACACCAGCAGTAATAGTTATATCTGCTTTAGCACCAGTTCCTCCCGTTCCAGTATTATCAAACACAACTCTTGGCGGACCTATACTTTTACCTGCATGATTAACATATCCAGTTCCACCTACTAAGTTTGAAAAACCAGTTATAGCACCTGCTACAGGAGCATCTACATCTGCTGAAGCACCAGTTCCAATAACACCTTGAGAATATCCACCCTGTGTTCTAAATTTCCAGTAATCTAATTTCCTTCTTAGCGGTCCCAATCTTAATTGAGTTGAAAGAATAATTTCATCTGTAAGATTTCCAAAATCCTCCCCTTCTTCAGTTTCTTGTAAATCTGTAATAAGACCGTCATCACCAAATCTAGTTGCTCCAATTGTTAATTCTAAATAATCTGCTAAACCTTTCAAATTTTTAAGATATTGTATTCCTAAAAATTTAAGATAGATTTGACAAACTGTTGGAGCAACAAAGAAAGTTGGTGTAGTAACTAAACCCCAATCATCTGATTCTGTAATTGATTCAGTAACTAATGCCCACTCCTCATTAGCTGGTGGATCTCCTTCAGAATCAAGAACGGATAAATAATCTGCATCAAGTAAGAAAATATATTCAATCTCACCTTCGCAAGAGTCAACTGGTATCTTAACAACAACAGGCGGTTCAATTGAACCTTCGTGAAAAATAATTGTATATTCCTGTTGTGGTAATCCAGGAGGAGCAAATGTATGTGCATTTAATGTAGTAGAAGCATAACCATGGATCTGAACATTACCAAACATTGCCATCCCGGCCGGATGTACCGTTTGTTTTACAATATCTCGCCAGTTTTGAATTGACACACCGGAGGTAATGACATAAGAAAATAATTGATAATAAAGACTATCTTGAATGTACTTACCTGCTGAAAGAAAACCATCATCACCTGTCCAACCAACATTATATTCATTTTCATATCCCGAAATAATTCCTGTCCCTGTTGCTGTTCCATCACCCTTCGCAGAAAAATCAATAGTTGGATTAGTTAAATAACCAAACCCACCATTATTAATTTTTAATGTTTTAACACCACCAATATTATCTCCTGTTAAAGTAACCGCAAGTCCCGTACCCGTCCCGCCACTAATAGTAGGAAGACCAGTATAACCTCTACCTTTATTTTCTATTTCTATTCGTGTAACAGCACCAAGTGGAATAGCACTACCATATGTAACTTCTTTAACAACAAAACTAGCTGTTCTTGTATCAACATCTTTAACACCATTATTATCTACAGTCAACACATCCCCAACAACATATCCACTACCACCATCATTAATAGTAATAGTGGCAATTTCTCCACTAGTTAACGAATCAACCTTAATTGTTGCATCAGAATCACCCACGCCTCCGTCAGCAGTAAGAACATCACCAATGATATAATTATTACCAGGATTTGTTATATTATAACCCGTAACCATAGAACCAACTGTATAGGTATTGGAACCATCAACTATCGTATCATTAATTACAAATTCATTTCTCACGCCTGATAAATACATTGTTGTTACTTCTGTACTACCGACCTTTTCTTTTATTATTAATTCAACTATTGCCTCTGCATGAGAAACAGTACCCCTTATTTGTTTTCCTATTAAATCATAAACTGCATTAGTTCCAGATCCATCTATCACTCTAATAATTTTATTCTTTGTATATTTACCATCTGACACACGAAGCATATCTTCAGAAGGATAATAAAAATCTATTTCTTCCTTATGTAATAATCTAAATAAAAATCGAAAAGATTTCTCACTACCTTTTGAAAGATAAAAATCACGAAGCTTCTTTAATACGAACGGCTTATTGGCACTAGCAAATACTGCTTCTGGAAGGTCTTTACCAAACTGTTGTTTAAAATAATCAAGAAAATCATCAGTTGTCTTATCTAAATTTACATAGTTCTGTAAATTACCAATAACCTCAATTGGCTTTCCCAGTTGCTCCATATACTCATAATAAGCCTCAAGAAAAGCTACAAACGTAGGATGATCTTGTTTTACAAAATCAGGTAACTGACCTTCTACCTTTACTGAAACCCTTTGGTAAAGATCAGGGTGTATAGGGGAATTTGAATTAACTTCAGCCATTTAAATTATTTCCGAAACCATTTTAATAACAATTGATTCTAAATCGTTAACATCATAAGTTAATATTTGTTCTCGCAACGGTGTAATATCAGATGTAGTCACTTGAGGATGTACACTTAATTTAATATAAGAATCACCAGAAGTAATTGACATAGGTGCAAAATTAACTAAGTTAATTTTTCCTGTAGAATAATCTATTGTGCCTATATTTGTTGTTCCGTCAGGTAAAATCATTTGTTCAAGAAGTTGACTAGCCGCAGCATGTTCTTCTTCATAATGATATTTACCAGTATGGAGAGTTCCTGTATCATCTACTCTATGAATATGACCTGAACTATAATCATTGACCCATGCTGTCCCTGTAAGAGTTCCAGTTGACAATCTAACAATTTTTATATTACCTACAGTATCATCAACCAGTTGATAAGTTTGTCCATCGGACGCTACAAACTGAGTACTCTTAAAACAACCCTGTAAAATTGGATTGTTAAAATTTAAAATATAAGTTGCTGGTACACCAAATGTTGCTGGATATATGCGTTGTGCATATCTTACCATCGTCTTATTATTTCTAATAGAAGTATCTGTATTATCAATCTCCCGTGTTAACTGCGAATATCTAAATTTCTGGTCAAACTTTTCAAGATTATTTTGTAAATAGTTTTGTATTGATGAGTTGACATTTGATTTCAAAGTAACTTCATCTGTTAAATTAGTAATGGGATTGTAATTAACTGTTACATCTAATTGTAAATAAAAGAATGTTGGATCAACAATCTCAGGTTGAACTGTAACAACATTAGTTTGTTTGAGAATATCATTTATAATAGCTGCTTTTGCAACATCACTATATATTGCATTACCGGTTGGTTTTATGGCAATAAAAACCTTGCCATATTGAATAGGATCAGCATCCTCTCCACCATATGTAGTGATAGATTCTATATCTGGTCGTTGTTCTAGAAGAATTGCTTTATAATCATCTGCAGTACATGCACGTTTTTGTGCTGAATATAATTTTGGAGTAAGAAATTTTAATGATTTGATGGATTGAATATCTGACCCTCCAACTGCTGCTGTATTAGTTGTCTGAATATATTGTGATGGATTCAAACCAGCAACAGTTGTATTTGCATTAAATACATTTGCTCCATTTGCAGCAAATCCCGATGTAACTAAGTACTCAATAAAAATAATATTACCATCCGATAATGGTTTACCTACTGCACCATCACCAAATGTAATCTCATATTGGCTTTTCTCTATTTCATGCACCCAATAAACTTTATCTGTTGACTTGACAGTTGTAACATCAATATTATTACCATTTGTAAACGTATCGACTTTGGAGTTTGAAGCCGAAGTTTGAATATTAACTATCAATGTATCTAAATCAACATCTACATTAGGAATAATAAACCTCTGTATAGGATCAGATGCGTTTACTGTATATGATTTAGTTAATACTACTCCTTCCATTATCTCAATACCTGTAACAGCATAAGTATCATTTACGGATCTGGGAATTGTAGTTGACTTAGTGGTTACAAATTTATATTTAAGACCATTAATTTTCGATACAAACTTTGTGTTCTTTTCAATTGTCAAACTGGGAGGTAAACTACCTGGTGTGAAAACAAAATCTAATTTCGCAGTAGCAGGTTTAACAGATGTTGGAGTGACACCCATAGTTTTTGCATGTGATACAACAGACTCCCGTAAAGTTGCTGAATCCAAAAACATTTCATTACCAAGCATATTTGCATAGTAACCCATGTAATGAGTATTATATGCAAGAACATCTAATAATACACTCATACCACTTCCTTCAAAATCATAATCTTGAAATTTATCTTGTGATGATAAATAAGCTTTTAAATTAGCTTTAATTCCATCAAATTCTAAATCGGTTACTTGTATTTTATCTGATAATGCCATTTATCTTAGCCTCTCAAGGAAAAATTCGATTGTTACTGGTTCGGGAAAATTTAAAGGTGTAAATTCTATTGTTACATAATAACCATTTTTATTAATATCACCAATTACTCTAACATTAACCAATTCTGCTCTTGGTTCATAATTTTCTATCACTCGCTTTATTTCACCCTGTAAAACAACAGCAGTGGTAGGTCCTACTAAGTCGAATAATACGCCTCTAACACCGCTTCCAATTTGTGGTTGAAATGGTCTTTCAAACTTATTAGTCATTATAAGATTTCTTACTGATCTCTTAATAGACTCAACATCTCTTTTTAAAACTATATCTTTAGTAACTGGATG